>Ga0315912_10001655_pt1 | contig 26298 bp, 23 predicted proteins | sample VfabasoilMG_FD_204469 | JGI IMG/M metagenome (GOLD analysis project Ga0315912, IMG submission 204469) | Garden soil microbial communities collected in Santa Monica, California, United States - V. faba soil | ecosystem: Environmental > Terrestrial > Soil > Garden | place: USA: California... | reverse complement strand
CGGTCGCGGTGGGGAGATCGGCGATCGCCTGCATCACGGTATCCCGGAGCCCCTCGGGTGCAGGGGCCACTCGCGCGGAGCCCAGGAGCGAGAAGACGTGCGCCAGCTCATCGCGACGCCGGCGAAGCGCGGCGTCGGCCACGATGAGCGCTTCGAGCTGCGCGCGGTCCTCGGGCGTCGCGTCACCCTCCAGCACGTGCTGGACCAGGTCGTCGAACGGTTCCTTCACGGGGCCTCCACGCCCATCGAGCGCAGGACCTCGCCCAACCGCGTGCGCGCGGCGAACAGGCGCGACTTCACGGTCTTGGGCGGGATCCCGATCGCATCGGCGATCTCGTCATAGGAGAGCTGCATCCAGTGCCTGAGCACGAGAACCTCCCGATTGCCTTCCGAGAGCTGCGCCATCGCCAGCTCCAGTTGCTGCCGCCGTTCCTGCTGCTCGGCGCCCTCGTCCGGTGCCTGCCCGTGGTCCACCAGCTGCTCGTCCAGGGGTTGCTGCTGCCGCCTCGTGCGCAGCCGGTTCAAGGACTCGTTGAGGGCGATGCGGTAGAGCCAGCTGAAGAGCCGCCGGCTCCGGTCGAACTGCCCCAGGTTCACCCATGCCTTCACGAACGCGCTCTGCGTGGCGTCCCTCGCGTCCTCGGCGTTGCCGAGCGTGCGCAGGGCCACGGTGTAGAGCGGCCGTTCGTACCGGCTGACGATCTCCGCGAAAGCCCTGCGGTCGCCCGCCAGGCAGTTCCGGACCAGCGTCTCGTCATCCATCAATACACGCCCGGGGATCGCGAAGTTGGTGGGGCGCGGTGCCGGGGGACGCAGGCGCGGGCCTTGGGAGACGACCCGCACCGCACGGCCCGGAGCCGCGCAGGGGACCACAGAGGACGGTGTTCCGGGGGACAAGCGCTAGCGGATGTCGAGCACCTTGTCGAGCCCCGCGTACACGAAGACGTTGCGAACACGGGGTTTGAGTTCGATCAGCGTGAGCCGGCTGCCCTGCGAGGTGAGGCGCTTGAGCGTCTGCATGATCACCGAGATGCCGGCGCTCGAGATGTAGTCGAGCCCGGAGCAGTCCAGCGTGAGCGGTCCGGGGATGGGGTTGAGTTCGGCCAGCGCGCGATCGGCCTCGGCGGCGTCCAGCCGGCCCCGGACCTGCACGGTCCCTTCTTCCAGCACGCGGATCTCGAGCACTATTCGCTCACTCCCACGACGACGAGCGTCGTCCCGACGCCGTCGCGCCATTCGTAGCGGAACTCACGGCACAGCTCGCGGACGAAGTGGATCCCGAGACCCCCGGCTCGCCGCTCCTCGACCGGCAGGTTCACGTTCACCCGCGGTGCGGTGGTCGGGTCGAACGGTGACGGCTCCGCCGCCCTGAGCCGCACGTGGACTTCTCCCGGAACGTGGGTGAGCTGGATCTCGATATCACCCCCGCCCCGGCCGTGCCGGACCAGGTTCGTGAACAGCTCCTCGATGACGAGGTCCATGTCGAAGGCCAGCTCCTGCGACAGCTTCTCGCGCTCGAGGAACTCACGAACCAGGCCCACGAGGTGGGGCAGGGACGAGAGCGAACGCTCGACAGCCTGTTCGATGGAATCCGTCACGAGAGGCTCACCCGCGTCGTGCCTCGATCGCGGGAGAAGCGCACCCGTCGCTCCCGCCACTCACAAGGCCCCCGCTCGCATCGGCGCGTCCGCGCGCTCGGCCAGCCCCAGTGCGGCCGCGATGCTCCGGGCCGCACGCTTGCCGTCCTGCACGGCCGTCACGACCAGCTCGCCGCCGGTGGCGTCGCCGCCCACCCACAGCTTGGGATTCGACGTGCGGCCGGATTTCTCGTCCGCCTGCACGCGGCCCTTGGCGTCGGTCTCGACACCGGGGAACAGCTTGGCGAGTGAACCCTGGGAGCCCTGGCCGATCGCCAGGAGCGCCAGCTCGCAGGGGAACTGCCGGCCGTCGGCGAGTTTCACCGCCTCGAGCACCGCGCCTTCGCGCACGAACGCCGCGGGCACGGCGCGCTCGACCAGCCGCACGCCCTCCTTGCGCGCGTGCTCCATCTCGTGCGCGTAGCCGCTCATGTCGGCCTCGGTCCGCCGGTAGAGCATCGCCACGTCGGGGATCCCGAGCCTCGCCAGTTCCCTGGCCGCGTCGATCGCGGTGTTGCCGCCACCGATCACCACCGCGTGCTGCACGCCCTCGAGCGCGAACTTGGGGTCCAGCTTCATGCGCTCGATCCACGCCACGGCTCCCCACACGCCCGCTCCCGCGGCACCCGGCACGTCGAGTGCCGAGTCCTCGCCCAGGCCGCAGCCCAGGAACACGGCGTCGTGCTCGGCGAGCAGCTTGTCGGGGCTCACGTCCTTGCCGACTTCGACGCCGGTGCGGATGGTGACGCCCAGCGACTTCACGAACTCCACCTCGGCCGCTCCCGCTTCGGCGTGCATCTTGTAGGGCGCCACGCCGGTCACGTTGAGCCCGCCCGCGACCGCGCGCTTCTCGTAGAGCGTGACGCTGCAGCCTTCGAGCGCCAGGTAGCCGGCGCAGGCGAGCGAGGCGGGGCCCGAGCCCACGCAGGCGATCTTCTTGCCGTTGGCGGCGGCCTTGGGCAGCAGTGAGGCCGCGCCTCCCCGGGCCATGACCGTCTCGGTGGCGTAGCGCTGCAGCCGGCCGATCGCGATCGGCGTGCGATGCCAGGCGTTGTACACGCACGCGCCGGCGCACAGCACCTCGACGGGGCAGACGCGTGCGCACGAGTAGCCGAGGATGTTCGCCGACAGGATCGCGCGCGCCGAGCCCTTCACGTTCTCGGTGGAGATCTTGCGGATGAACGTGGGGATGTCGATGCCGGTGGGACAGGCGGCGATGCAGGGCGCGTCCTGGCAGTAGAGGCACCGGTTCGCCTCGGCGATGGCCTCGCCGTCGGTGTAGAGCGGCTTCAGGTCGGGCAGGCGTGTCTCGAGCCGGCCGTCGGGCAGCAGCCTCACGTCGGGCCCGGCGGTCACGCGTTCACCTCGGCGTGCTGCGCGAAGTGCGTGGGCTTGCGCGCGAGGAACCGGCCGCTGCCGCGCTCGGCCATGAGCTTGCCGTTCTCGAACGCGATGCGGCCGCCCACGATGGTGCGTTCGACCCGGCCCTGCACGTCGTGGCCCTCGAAGATGCTGCGGTCAGCCTTGCTGAAGTGGGTCTTGGCACTCCGCACGCCCCGAGGCGCGGGATCGAAGATGACCAGGTCGGCGTCCATGCCCACGGCGACCGAGCCCTTCTTCGTGAGACCGAAGATGCGCGCGGGGGCAGCCGAACCCAGCTCCACGAGCCGTTCCAGCGAGAAGTGCCCGCCCTTCACGCCGTGCGTGTAGAGCATGCTCAGTCGGTCCTCGATGCCGGCCGCACCGTTGGGGATCCTCGTGAAATCCTTCGCGCCCATCTTCTTCTGCTCGTGCAGGAACGGGCAATGGTCGGTGCCGATCGAGTCCAGCATGCCGTTCGACACCCCGGACCACAGCGCCTGATGGTGCCCGAGCCCGAGCTTGCGGATGGGCGGGCTCATCACGAACGCCGAGCCGCCGAAGTCGGGCGCGTCGAACACGCGGTCGTCCAGCAGCAGGTACTGCGGGCACGTCTCGCCGTAGCAGCGCTGCCCGGCGAGCTTGGCGCGCTCCAGCGCCTGCACGCTCTCGCGGCAGGTCATGTGCACGATGTACGGCGTCGCCCCGTGCAGCCGCGCCATGGTGAGCGCGCGCTCGGTGGCCTCGCCCTCGACCGCGCTCGGGCGGGAGACCGGGTGGTACTCCGGCCCGGTCAGGCCCTTGGCCAGCAGCTCGCGCTGGAGGTTCCACACCACGTCGCCGTTCTCGGCATGCACCGTGACGACGGCGCCGGTCTCGGCCGCCACTTTCATGACCTGGTAGAGCGCGTGGTCGTCCACCATGATGGCGCCCTTGTAGGCCATGAACACCTTGAAGCTGGTGATGCCGTGGTCGCGCACCACGGCGCGCATCTCGTCGGCCGTGTTCTCGCCCCAGCCGGTGATGGCCATGTGGAACGAGTAGTCGGCCGTCGCCTTGGCCGCGCGCTCCTTCCACATCGCGAGTCCGTCCAGCAGCGAGGTGCCGGGCGCGGGGATGCAGAAGTCGATGATGCTGGTGGTGCCGCCGGCGATGCCGCTGGCCGTACCGGTCTCGAAGTCGTCCACGCTCACCGTGCCCATGAACGGCAGCTCCATGTGCACATGCGGATCCACGAATCCCGGCAGCACGAACCGTCCGGCCGCGTCCACCTCGGTGTCATTCGCGCCCTTCGCCAGGTTCGACCCGATGCCCGTGATGGTGCGCCCCTCGACCTTGACGTCCGCTTCGAACCGCTCGCCCGCATTCACCACGGTGCCGCCGCGGATGACCAGACCCATGGGACTCCTCCGTCTCGCGCCGGCGTCAGTCGTGCGCCGGGCCTCGCCTGTATTCCACGAGCCGCATCCACGGCTCGTCCGTGTGCGTGTCCTCGAACGACTCGATCACCACGTCGTACTCGTCCAGCCAGACCGCGAACGCCGGCACCGCGCCCTGCGGGTCGCGCACCTCGACGCGGCGTGCGCGCACGCCGGCGCCGGCCAGCGTGCGCGTGGCCGTGTCGGTGCACAGCAGCCGCTGCCGCGCGGGTTCGGCCGCGAACCACGGCGGCCCCACCACGAGCGAGGGGAACTCGTGCTCGGCACCGGGCTCGAGCGCATAGCGGCGGAACATGACCGTGTGCAGCACGTGCGACCCGAACGCCAGCTCGGCGAACAGCGGGAAGTCGCCCTCCTGCTCGCGCGTGTGCCCGGCATAGGCGATGCGGGCGCGCCATTTGCCGCCTTCGGCCGAGTGCTCGGCACGCAGCTGCCGCGTGCCCACGCGCCAGTCGGCTTCGAGCGAGGTGACGCGGCCCTCGCTCGAGAGCCGCGCGCGCCATTCCAGCTCGCTCGGCATCGGGTGCGGCGCGCGCAGCACCTGCTCGCCGCGCGCCACGGCACCGCCATCGGCGAGCGGCTCCACCGACCAGCGCTCCTCGCCCGCCTCCATGCCGGCGTGGAAGACCAGGTAGCGTCCGGCGGCCACGAGCGAGGCCGCTCCGACCAGCGGGCTCACAACTTCACCAGTCCCTCATAGGTCTCGGGCCGTCGGTCGCGGAAGAACTGCCAGATGTTCCGCACCTCGTCGATCAAGTCGAGGTCCAGCTCGGCCACGACCACCGCGTCGTCCGTCTCGTTGGCCTGCGCCAGGAAGTTGCCACGCGGGTCCACGAAGTAGGACGAGCCGTAGAACTTGCCGATGTTCCACGGCGCCTCGGTGCCGACGCGATTGATCGCGCCGACGAAGTAGCCGTTTGCCACGGCATGCGCGGGCTGCTCGAGCTTCCACAGGTACTGCGACAGCCCCGCCACAGTGGCACTCGGGTTGAACACGATCTCGGCGCCATTCAATCCCAGTGCGCGTGCGCCTTCGGGGAAGTGGCGGTCGTAGCAGATGTACACACCCACCTTGGCATAGCGCGTCTGGAACACGGGATAGCCCATGTTGCCCGGGCGGAAGAAGTACTTCTCCCAGAAGCCCGACGTGTGCGGGATGTGGTTCTTCCGGTACTTGCCGAGGTAGCTGCCGTCGGCGTCATAGACCGCTGCCGTGTTGTAGAGCACGCCCGGCATGTCCTTCTCGTACACCGGCACGACCACCGCCATCTTGTACTTCGCGCACAACTTGGCGACGAAGTCCGTGGTCGGCCCCGGCACGCTCTCGGCCGCGTCGTACCAGCGCTTGTCCTGCCCCGGGCAGAAGTAAGGGCCGTTGAAGATCTCCTGGAGGCAGAGCACCTGCACGCCCTTCTTCCCCGCCTCCTCGATCAGCGGCACGTGCTTGTCGAGCATGGCCTGCTTCACCTTCTCGACCGGCACGCTCTCGTCATTGATCGGGTTGCCGCACTGGATGAGACCGCCGACGACCTTACGGGGCATCGCAGGACTCCTGGCCGGCGCCCGCTCGAGCGGGCGGCTTCTCCCGCCCGCGCTGGGCGGTCGGGTCTGGGCGCGGCCGTGCGCGGCACGACCGCTCGAGAGGGGCGTCCCGCCTCACGGGGCGGCGCCGGGTGGATGAACAGGTCGGGGCAGCATACACCGGAAACGGCCGTTTGCAGCGTGTTATGGTCGTTGTGGTGACGGCGCTCCCCCGCGTCTCGCTCCAGACACCATCTCGACGGAGGTCGCTTGGGAGGTCTCTTGGCCCGCATGTCCACGCGCGCAGGCTGCGTCGTGGCGATGCTCTCGCTCTCGCTCGCCGGCACGGCACACGCCGCCCGCCCCTCGAGCATCCCGCCCTCGAACCAGCCGGTCGTGGGCCCGCAGGGCACGTTGGAAGCCGTGGCGCGCGGCTATCGCGATCGCTCGGCGGATTCGGTGGCGGCGTACTACGCGGCGGACTTCCGCTTCCACTCGTTCGGCGACACGATGGCCCGGTTCGTGGAGGGTATCGATCGCGACAGCGAGTTGCTCATGCTCAAGAGCCTGTTCGAGGGGACCATCCGCGGCGGCGACACGCTGCGTGCACCCGCCGACAGCGTCGGCCTGATCCTGGACGGGTTCGAGGAGGGCGTGGACGCCGAGCACCCCGACTCGACGCAGCACTACCGCGTCGTGGTGGTGGGCCGATTCGAGCTGGGCTTCCGCGTGGGCGACACGCGCTTCACGACGATGTCGAAGAAGCACGTGTTCCACATGGTGCGGGGTGACGCCGCGCAGCTTGTGGCGGGTCAGCCAGCGTCTCCGGACCGCTGGTACGTGCGGCGCTGGCTCGAAGACGTTTCGGGCGTGCTCGAAGCTCTGGGGCAGCGGCAAGGTGACTGTGGCGAACCGCAAGCCCCGGTGGTGGGCAAGAGTTCGGGAGGCCCCGGCGCGATCGCGGCACTCGCGATCCGGCCGCAGGCCAACCCCACCTGCGCGAAGATCCGGCTCACCTGCGACCTGCCGGCCGCCGGGAAGGCGCAGGTCGAGGTCTACGACGTGAGCGGCCGCCGCGTGAACCGGCGCGATGTGGCCGTCGCGGGCCCGGGTCACGTCAGCGTCGAGGCCGGCGCGGGAGCCAAGCTCCTGCCCGGAGCGTACTGGGTGCGGCTCTCGCAGGGCCCGCATCCGCCGGTGACGCGCATGGTGATGGTGGCGAGGTAGCACGGCATCCCGGCGCGGGGAACGAAGCGGGGCGCACCGTCACCGGTGCGCCCCGTTGTATTGCGAGGCCTCGAGTCCCGCCTCAGAACCAGCGCGTGATCGTGACCTTCTTGTCGGTGTAGAACTCGATCGAGTCGCGGCCGTGGGCCTTCAAGTCGCCGTAGAAGCTGCCCTTGGCTCCGCCGAATGGGAAGTACGCCATCGGCGCGGCGACGCCGATGTTCACGCCCAGCATGCTCGGCTCGACACGGTAGCGGTACTCGCGCGCGTACTTGCCGCTCGACGTGAAGATGCTCGACGCGTTGCCCAGGTCGTGCTTCTTCACGATCTCGACAGCCTCCTCGAACGTGGCCGCCTTCATCACGCACAGCACGGGGCCGAAGATCTCCTCCTCGGCGATGACCATGCCGGGCTTCACGTCGGTGAAGATGGTGGGCCCGAGGAAGTAACCCTCGGGGTGCTTGGCGTCCTTGTAGCCGCGACCGTCCAGCGCCAGCGTCGCGCCCTCGGCGATGCCCTTCTCGATGTAGCCCAGGACCTTCTCGCGATGCGCCGCGGTGATCACCGGGCCCATGGACACGCCCGGCTCCAGCCCGTCGCCAACGCGGATCTTCTTGGCCTCGTCCACCAGGCGCGTTCGCATGGCCTCGTAGGCGTCGCCCACGGCGAGCACGACGCTGTTGGCGAGGCAGCGCTCCCCGGCGCAGCCGAAGCACGATTCGGTCGAAATGCTCGCGGCCCGCGCCATGTCGGCGTCGGGCATCACCAGCACGAAGTTCTTGGCCCCGCCCAGGGCCTGCACGCGCTTGCCCTTCTCGGCGCCGCGCTTGTAGACGTAGTGCGCCACCGGCGAGCTGCCGACGAACGAAACGCCGACGATGCCCGGGTGATCGAGGATGCCGTCCACCACGTCCTTGCCACCGTGCACGAGGTTCACCACGCCTTCGGGGAAGCCGGCGTCGTGCAACAGCTCGAACATGCGCATCTGCGACAGCGGCACTCGCTCGCTCGGCTTGACCAGGAACGTGTTGCCGCAGGCCACCGCGTGCGGCAGGAACCACATCGGCACCATGGCCGGGAAGTTGAACGGCGTGATGGCGGCGAACACACCCATGGGCTGGCGGAAGTACTGGCTGTCGATCCCCGTGGCCACGTCCTCGAGCGAAGCCCCCTGCATCAACGACGGGATGCCGCACGCCACCTCGACATTGTCCACCGCGCGGCGAACGCTGGAGCGTGACTCATCGAGCGTCTTGCCGTGCTCGCGCGTGACGATGCGCGCGATGTCGTCGAAGTTCTTCTCGAGCAGCTCGCGGAACTTGAACAGCGGCCGCACGCGGATCGCCGGCGGCGTCGAGCGCCACGCGGGGTAGGCCTTGAGCGCCGCCTGCACCGCCCGGTCCACGTCTTCGGCGCCGCCCATGGGGACGCGCGCGAGCAGCTCGTTGGTGGCGGGATTGCGCACCTCGCCCGTGGCCTTGGCGGTGGAGTCCACCCAGCGACCGCCGACGTAGATCTGGATCGTGGGGGCGGTGCCCGTGGTGGGCGTCTTGGCCAGCGTGGCCTGTTCCTGGGGCGGGTTCATGCGGGCTCCTCCTCTCATGGTCAAGAACGATCGATCGATGGCTGGAGCATACACTCCGAGCGCTCCTGCTGCCGCACCCGTTCGGCCCGGCGCGTTCGCTCGGGCAATGTCTCCGCGCAGTAGGGGTGGAATGCCCAAGCCGGCTCGCCGTGCGCTTTCGGCCGCCGCTGAGTGCCCTCGCGCCCGGGGGTCGCTTCAGCTGCGCTTCGCCCACCTCGCGAGGTCCCGAAGCAGCGGCGTCATGTGCGCCCACGCGAAGCGCTTGCGCAGCCGCGGCAGTGAACGCAGTGGCACCCACGCGGCGCTCGCGGCGTCGTCGGCGGCGCGCGGTTCGCCGCTACGCCAGCGGGCGGCCCAATAGAAGTTCATGACCGGAAAACGCCCGAAGCCGCGGATGAAGTAAGTGTCCCAGTAGAACCCGAGCCAGTCCGCCCGGCCCACGCTCAGGCCCGTCTCCTCGCGCAGCTCGCGGCGAGCGCCCGCCTCGAGGCTCTCGCCCGTCTCGATGAATCCGCCCGGGATGTCGAGGTAGCCGATGCGCGGCGCGTGCGCGCGCTCGAGCATCAACACGTGGTCACGCTTGACCACGAGCATGCCGCACGCCGAGCGCGGGTAGTCGTAGATCATGTAGCGGCAGCGCGGGCAGGTGAGGTGCCGCGGCCGCTTCGCGTTCGCCGGACGGCGCGTGATCAACGTGCCGCAGATCGCACAGGGAAACGCCGCGCTCATGCGCGCCGAGCCTCGAGCAGTCTCACGGCAGTTCCACCGAGACCACCGCCGGCAGTGGCACTCGCGCAGCGGGTGCGGACGGATGCTCATCGTCCTCGGCCCAGACACCGAACGATGCGTAGCGGAAGCCGGCGTGTGCGACCACCAGTTCGGCCTCGCGGCCGCCGTCCATGCTCATGGCATGCGTGAGGTGCAGGCGCGAGTGCTGCAGCACGTGCGCGATGTCGGCGAGCGTGTAGGCACCCTCCGAGACCATCACCAGCAGCCGGCCCTCGCGGTCTTCGGCCACCACGGTGCGGTTGGCGATGCGCTCGCTGCGCCGCACGCGCAGCGCGCCCGAGGTGTCGAACAGCATGAAGGACTGGGCCACCTCATTCCACGGCAGCGAGTCGGGCGCGTTGCTCTCGCCGGCCAGGTCGATCACGCGCGCACTCGAACGCTCCTCCTCACCCTGCGGGCCGGCGACGAGCAGCGCCTGGTAGCCGGGGTGCGCGCGGCGCGACACCCATTCGCCGTCGCTCGCCAGCAGCCCCATGTAGCGGAGGTCCGGATAGAACTGGCCGGCATTGAACACCGCCAGCGCCTTCGTCTGCCGCTGCCATTCGACCACGTCGAGCGGACGGCGTTCACGCGTCCTGCTGAAGTGCCGGACGCGCAGCTTCACCCGCTCCGGGTCCATGCGCAGCACCGCGATCGCGGCGGAACCGCTGCGGCAATAGGGCTCTCCGTGCACCGTCGCGAACTCGACGCCGGGGGCCACCTCGCGCCAATGCACGCCTCGCGTTCCGCGCCAGACCGCGAACATGCCCACCACCACGACCAGCGGCAATAGCCAGCGAACGTGCCACCGCGGCCACTTGCGCGGGACGATCAGGCCGTCCCCGCGTGCCGCTGGCGGGCCTCCTGGACCATCAGCAGCTCGCTCACGTTCTCGAGCGTGAGCAGTCCGATCAGCTGGCCGCGCAGCACCACCGGCATGGAGGAATGCCGTCCGGCGCGCATGACTTGAAGTGCGCGCTCGAGCGGCCACGACGCTTCGACCGGTTCCACGTCCATGCGCACCGCGCGCCCGACGGGGGCATCCGGGCCCTCCTTCTGGAGTGCTTGCACGAGCCCGGTGCGGTCGAGCATGCCGAGGTAGTGGCCGCCCTCGAGCACCGGGAAGTCCTTCTGGTCACCGGCCAGCATGAGGTCCACCGCGTGCTGAAGCTCATGCCGCGTCTCGAGCGACATGAACGCCGTCACCATCGCCGCCGAGACCGGCAGGCCCGTGAGCGACGCGCGCGTCTGCACGAGCGCTCGCTCCTCGCCTGCCGCCATGAACACGAACAGCGCCACGAAGACGAGCACCGGGCTGCGCAGGTAGAACACGCCGATCGCCGCGAACAGCAGCGCGAAGCCCTGTCCCACCTGTGCGGCGATGCGAGTGGCGCGCGCGTAGGTCATGGTCATCGCCAGCAGCGCGCGCAGCACGCGGCCCCCGTCCATGGGGAACGCCGGGATCATGTTGAACAGCAGCATCGCGATGTTGGCCAGCAGCAGGAACTCGAGCACGCCCTTGTCGGCCTGCGCGAGGGCCTGCTCTGCCGTCACCCCGCGGACCGCGAGTACTGCCGCGAGGATCGTGGCCAGGATCAGGTTCACGCCGGGACCGGCGAGTGCCACCACCACCTCCTGGCCCGGCTTCTCCGGCATGCGCTCGAGGCGCGCCACACCGCCGATCGGCAGCAGGATGATCTCGCGCGTCTGGATGCCGTAGCGGCGCGCCGCCAGCGCGTGGCCCAGCTCGTGGAACAGCACGCAGGCGAACAACAGCAGCAGCTCGGTGATCGTGAGCCACACCGGCGTCGTCGCACTCTGGAGCAGCGCCAGGCCGCCCACGAGGAGCAGGAACGTGACGTGCACCTCGATGCGGATGCCGAACAACGTGAGGAGCCGGAACGACCAGCGCACACCAATGCCCTCCGAGGGGTTGCAGGCCAGTCTCCCACAGCCGGCACGGGCTGTGCAGCCATCGCCCGCATGCGGGCTCAGGCGGGGTCGGCGTCCACGAGCACACGCTCGACCGGTCGTGACAGCACGCGCCGCACGCGCAGCAGCAGGAAGAACGCCACCGCCGCGAGCCCCGCCACGAAGCCCCACCACAATCCCTGCACGCCGAGGCCGGCGTTGAAGCCGAGCAGCAGGCTGATGGGCAGACCGACCACCCAGAATCCGGCGAGGTTCGCGAGCAGCGCGGCGCGCGTGTCGGCCGCGCCTCGCAAGACGCCGGCCGCGACCACTTGCACCCCGTCGAACACCTGGAACACCCCCGCGATCGGGATGAGTGTGGCCGCCACCGCCACCACCTCCGGCACCGACGTCCAGGTGGCGGCGAATCGCGGTGCGAACGCCAGCAGCGCCATGGCGGAGAGCGCCATGAACGCCGGCCCGCACAGCAGTGCGCTCGCGGCGATCCGGCGCGCGTGCGCCACGTCACCGGCGCCGATCGAACGCCCCACCAGCACCGACGCGGCGCTGCCCACACCCATCGGCACCATGAACATGAGTGAGGCCAGGTTGATCGCCACCTGGTGGCCACCCAGCGGCGCGGCGCCGAACCATCCGGCCAGCAGCGAGATCGTCGCGAACGTCACGTACTCGATGGAGGTCTGGGCACCGATCGGCAGGCCCAGTCGCAGCGTGCGCCACATCGGCACGCGGTCGAACGCCTCTCGCCGCCACGGCTGCAGCAGGCTCGCGAGGTCCCGCCGCGCGAAGACCAGCAGTGCTCCGAGCATGCTGAAGCGCGCCATCACCAGGGCGACCGCCGAGCCGGTGGCCCCGCGCGGTTCGAAGCCCCAGCGCCCGATCACCAGCATCTCGTGCAGCACGATGTTCGTGACGTTGCCGACCACGATGGCGATCACGATCGCCGAGGTGCGCTTCATCGCCTGCAGGCTCTGCCTCAGCGTGACGAACGTGAGCATCGCCAGCAGGCTCGGCGCCGACAGGTGCGCGTAGCGTGTCGCCACCGGCACCACCTCTTCGGGTTCACGCAGCAGTCGCAGCGCCCACTCGACCGGGAAGCACCCCAGCATCATGAGCACGCTCAGGATCGCGCCCAGCACGAGCCCGCGCTGCACGCCGAGTGCGGCGGCGGCGTGATCGCGAGCGCCGAACGCCTGCGACACGATCGGGTCCACGGCCCACAGCGTGCCCATGCCGAAGCCGAACAGCCCGTACACGTACAGGCTCCCGAGCGCCGCACCCGCCAGCTCCGCGGCGGAGACATGGCCCACGTAGATCGTGCCCACCACCCCCATGAGCATGAGCCCCACCTGCACGGTCACGATCGGCAGGGCGAGGCGCAGCAGGGCGCGCAGGTCGGTAGCACTGGGCGTGAATGTTCCGAGCATCCGTGCAGCATCGGGCGGGGCGACCGTGCGGGCAAGCTCGGCCGGCTCACCGATCGAGGGTGTTCCTCACCGCGTCGCGCCCGCTCGCGGCCGTGCCGATGCCGCGCCCTACCAGGGCGTCGGCCGGTAGTCCTTGAGGAACTGGCCCCACACCTGCTGGCCGGTGATCGCACCACTGATGATGGGGTCCACGATGCGCGCGCCGCCGTCCACGATGTCGAGCGGTGGATGGAACCGGTGCTCGGCCGTCTTGCGAGCGGCGATCTCGGCCGGATCCTCGTCGGTGACCCAGCCGGTGTCCACGCTGTTCATGTGGATGCCGTCCTGCTCGTAATCGGCGGCCGCGGTGCGCGTGAGCATGTTGAGAGCCGCCTTGGCCATGTTCGTGTGCGGGTGCCGGGTGGTCTTGAAGCTCCTGTAGAACTGCCCTTCCATGGCACTCACGTTGACGATGTGCTTGTCGCGCTCGGGCGTGCGCATGAGCAACGGCTTCAGCCGCGCGTCCAGGACGAACGGCGCGATGGCGTTCACCAACTGCACCTCGAGCAGCTCCACCGTGGGCACTTCGGCGAGCAGCATGCGCCACGAGTTGTGTGCGCGCAGGTCCACCTGCTGCAGGTCCTCGTCGAGCCGGCCTTCCGGGAACAGGTCCTTCTGCGCCTGCTGCTCGCCAGGCAGCAGCGGCACCTGCGACAGCGCCGCCGCGTGCGTGAGGCCCGCGAGCGCGGCCGTGGGCGCGCCCGCGCGCCGCAGCGCCTCGGGCGACTCTGCCGGCGCGGGGCCCTCGGGCAACAGGTGGTAGCCGCGCAGGCCCTCGTAAGCACCCAGCACGCGGCGCGCGTGCTCGGGCATGGTGTGGAGCGCCGCGGTCTCGCCCTCCATCATGTGTGCGTAGAAGTCGGGCGGGCGGCGCACGGTCTGGCAGGCGTTGTTGATGATGTAGTCGAGCCGGCTGCGAGTGGTGAGCAGGTGGTGGCAGAATGCCTCGACGCTCGGCGTGTGCCGCAGGTCGAGCCCGAAGATCTCGAGCCGGTCGCGCCAGTCCTCGAAGTCGGGCTCCTGCGCGTAGCGCATGGCCGAGTCGCGCGGGAAGCGCGTGGTCACGATCAGGTGCGCGCCGCAGCGCAGGAGCTTCAGGCCCGCTTGGTAGCCGATCTTGACGCGACCGCCGGTGAGCAGCGCGACGCGACCGTGCAGGTCCGCGAGCTCGGTGCGCTTGGCGAAGTTGAAGTCGCCGCACTCCGGGCACAGCCGGTCGTAGAAGTGATGCACCTGCGTGAATCGCTGCTTGCAGATGTAGCAGGCGCGAGCGGCGACGTCAGCGCCCTCGCCGTTCTTGGAGCCAGCGGTGGTGCTCGCCACTTCATCGTCCAGGTGCTCCTGCGCGCGCGCGTCGTCATCCTCGCCGGGCGCGATGTCCTGCGGCAGGAACGCCGTGGGCGCGAACGTATTCGGGCTCGTGAACACGCGCTGGCGGCGGAGCGAGCGGATGCCGGTCCCGGCCAGCTGGTCGTCGTCGGCCTGCGCGCGGGCGTTCCGGCGCAGCCGCGAGAACGTCTTCACCAGCCGGCGACGAGCGGCCGGGTCGGGACTGTGCACCTCGGCCGCGGCGCGCAGCAGCCGCCCGCGGTCCTCGGAGTCCAGCATGGCGAGCAGTGCGCGATCTCCGGCGACGCGTTCCAGCAGCTCGATGGCCGCGCGCAGGCGTTCGCGAAGCTCGGGGCGGTCGGCCTCGGAGAGCGGGCGGTCAGGACGTGTGGACATGGACCGGAGAGAGTACCGGCTCGGCGCGCGAGCGCGCCAGCGGAGCGGATGAAGTCAGGGACTCGCTGGCCGCGACCTCGGAACGCGGCTCAAGCGGCCAGCAACATCTCGTCGAGCCCGTCGTGCTCCTCCGGCGGCAGCACGCGCACGACGCGTTCGCTGGGCGGCATCGGCTGCCACAGCATGGGCTGCTCCGGAGCCGGCTCGCGGCCGTCCGGGAAGCGCAGTACGCGACAGTGCGGCCGCCGCACGTCCTCGCCGACCGGGCTGATGCTCAGCACGAGGTGCCCCGACGCGGTCTCGAGCACCGAGCCCGCCGGGTACACACCGACGGCCTGGACCAACGCCCAGCGTACGGCGGGGTCGAACTTCTCGCGCTCACCGGAGACAATGAGCTGCAACGCCTCGAAGCCGGTCATCGGCCTGTGGCGGTAGGGCCGGTGTGCCGTCACCGCATCGAAGAAGTCCGCCACGGCCACGATGCGCGCGAGCGTGGACGGCTTCGAACCGGGGCACAGCGGCGGGTAACCGCTGCCGTCCAGGCTGACGTGGTGATGCAGCGCCACACGTGCCGCCTCGAGCATGGTGCCCGAGACGTGCGGCAGCCGGCACAGGCTCTTGAAGCCCTCGAGCGGGTGCCGGCAGATGGCGGCCCACTCCGAGCGGTCGAGACGTCCCGGCTTGCGCAGCACCTCGATCGGCACGGCGATCTTGCCGAGGTCGTGCAGCAACGCCGCTACGCCGAGGTTCGCGAGATCGGCTCGCGCAAGCCCGACCGCCTGGCCGATTCGGATGGAGAGGATGCTGACGTTCACACAATGCACGTACGTGTATTCGTCGTGGTCCTTGAGCGCGGTGAGCCCGATGATCGAGTACTCGTGCTTCATGATGCGGTCCACGAGAGGCTGCACCACTCGCCGGGCCTGCTGCAGGGCTGGCCGTCCGGTGCGAGCCGTGGCCGCCAATGTGCGCTCCGCACCGCGCACGGCAGCGCTGAACACCCGCTTGGCGCGCTGGCGCTCCTGTAGCTCCCCCGCGTCCTCGGCTTCGGCGGCTTCGGGCGTGGGCGTTTGTCCGCCCAACTCACGCGTCAGCACCGGCAGCACCGAGGTGACACCTAGCGCGGTGAGCTCCTGCGCCAGCTTCTCCGCCTGCTCGGCGTCCGCCACACGCACCAAGCGCGCGAGGAACGACTCCACCTCGGCCGTGCTCGCGCCTTCGCGGAAGCGGACGCCGGCGATTCCGCGCGTGGCGAACTCCGTGTGCAGTGCCCGGAACATGCTCACCAGGTTCGGTGACGGGCGCAGCCGGAACCCGTTCAGGTAGAAGTAATCCCCCATGGAGAGGATCGTGTTCTCCTCGTTGGGCAGGCCGGAGAGCAGCGTGCCCAGGTCCTCGAGCTGCTGGCGAACGGTCTGGTTGCCTCGGTCGTAGAGTCGCAACGCGCGCATCAGGCCGTGCAGCCGCGCCAGTAGCAGCGGCCCGCGTTCGAGTTCGGCGGCGCCGTCGCCGGCGGCTGGTGTTCCGGGATTCAGCGGGCCGCTCATCGCGCGCCCCGCGCGTGCAACGCGAGCGTCGCCGCGTCGCGCGTCGCCGGCCAGCGCGAGCGCTGGGCTGCCTGCAGCGCGGCCAGCGAGGCGGGCGAGTCGAGTCGCGCGATGCAGCGCGCGAGTCCGGGCAGCATCGTCTCCGCCTCGCGTGACGGCTTGCGCGCCGGGTCGAGCAATTCCATGAGCGCGGGCAGCAGCGTGTCGTCCCCGGTGGCTCCGAGGCCCGAGAGCATCGTCCGCTGCTCGTCTGCCGCCAGGAGCAGGAACTCGGGCGCGCGCACGCGAGCGAGCACCCGTGCGGCGACTTCGGGGTCGCGCCCTCCGGCCAGCAGGTGCAGCGCCCCCGACTGGACGCGCGGGTCCTCGGCGTCGAGTGCCGCGATCAGCACGGCGCGCGCCGCCGGCGAGCCCGCCTCGCCGAGCACGGCCAGTGCTTCCATGCGCACCCGGCGGTCCTCGTGCCGCAGCGCGTCGTGCAGCCATGGCACCGCCACGTCCCCGCCGATGAAGCGCAGGATGTGAAGCGTGTTGCGCACGACGTACCAGCGTGGGTCCGCCAGCCGGCCGCGGAGCCGCTCCTCGTGGCCGCGCGCCACTTCGGCGATCGCGCGAGCCAGCGGCCGGCGCACGCGCTGCTGCTCGCTGGCGAACAGGATGGCGAGTGACCAGTCCAACGCGACCGCTCCCAGGTCTGCCACGAGCTGCAGGAATGCTGTCACTTCGCCCGGCGACTGGTGGTCGAGACGCTGGACCACGGCGGCCGTGACCACCGATTCAGGACTGACCAGGGCGGCCAGGAACTCGGGCGTGAAGTGTGAACGGGATGGGTCGAATCGCAGCGCGGCTGCCGCGCGACTGGCGCCGGGCCAGTCGCCCTTCGCGAGCGTCTCGAGCAGCAGCCGTTCGACGAATCCCGACAACTCGAGCTGCTCGTCCGGCGACAAGCCCGCGGCGTGCGCGTCATCCAGGAGTGCGAGTGCTCCGGTGGCGCGCTCGAGTGCGACCTCGCACTCGCGCTCACGGCGGAAGCGCTCGCGCTCGGAGTCCGATCCCGCGAGCAGCTCCTCGACCCGGTCGTCCAGCAGCGAGGACGGGTCGCAGGCGAGCCAGTCTTCGGAGCGAGACGGCGGCGCCGGGGCCGAGGACGGCGCGAATGTCATGGAGAGCGAAGGACTGGACAGAGAAGCGACTGAGACCGTCCCCTGTTCCGGTGTCGGCTCCGCCGAACCTACCGGCCACGCCATCGGTGGCCTCGACGCCTCGCGCTCCCCCTGCTGGCCGCCGTTCGATTCCTCGTCCAGGTCCAGCCACATCTCGGCGGAGACGTAGTTCATGTCCAGGTGCTCGAGGTCGGCGTCCCAGAGCAGCGTGCCCAGGTCCTCGTCGCTCGTGTTCGCCCGGTCGGTGGCGCGGATGATGCACGAGAGCAGCGCCTCGAGTTCGGTGCGGTCCATGCCGGGCATGAACGACAGCGAGTGGATGCCGTCGCGGAAGAACACCTGGCCGAGGTTGTCCTCGCGCGTGCGCGCTTCGTGCACGACGTGTTCGCGCAGCAGCACCGCGTCGCCCGTGAAACGCAGCTTCAATGTGCCCTGGGACTCCAGGAGTGCCTGTAGCGAGGCCGCGAGCTCGGACTTGAACTTCTCGAGCGTCGGGTTCTGCGGGCCGTAGAGTCGCCACGCCTTGAGCGCGCGCAACCACTGTTGCACCCACGCGCTCACCACTCGAACCTGTGCTGCCTCGGCGGCGTCCGGTTCCGGGGCGGGGTTTCCCGCGCGATTCACGGAGGACATCAGACGAATCGTCCTTCTGGGGGATGGGACTGACGGTCCCTCTTATCGGCCCCAGGAAGACGGCGACTTGAGCGCTCAATCACATCCGCGACGGCCGGAGTGATGCACGACTCTCAGGCTGCGCGTTCCTCACCCTCGTCGGTGTACGGACCTTCGAACTCGTCCGTGTCGGGCGGAGGTAGCAGTTCGTCGTCGTCCCCGGCCAGGTCGAACGCGAGGTCCGGCTCGGCGGGAGCGGCCTGCGCGGCATCGTAGCTCTCGTCCGCGCTCATCTCGCCTGGGCCCTCCCAGCGGTCTCGCAGGTAGAGGTTCAGCGCCGAGAGGTCGCGACGGGCCGGGCGGTGACCGGGGTGGATCCACAGCGTGTGCCGCAGCAGCCGCATCGCGTCCTCGACCGCGCCGAACTCGAAACAAGCCGAGGCCGCGAGATAGAACAGTCCCGGATGGTGCGGGGCGAGCGACAGCCCGCGCACGGCCCGCGCCAGCGCCTCACGGGCGTCGCCGTCCTCGAGCGCCGCGTTCGCGGCGCGCGTCATGTAGCGCGCACCTTCGGCGTCGGGCGGCGTGTCGAAGCCCGGAACGAATCGGCGGAGTTCCTCACAGGCGCGGCGGAGCGAGAGCGACACGAAGCCGTCGAGCCGCGAGCTGGAACCCGAGCTGACGCGTTCCGCGAGGCGCTCGAACGCCTCCAGGATCTCGCGCATGGAAGGATGCGTGGACTCCGACACGATCACCTCGCCGTGAGTGGGTTGCGCCGCCGGCGATCGCCGGACGACGCGGCCTCCCGTGGGACGTGAGGGTTATCGGCACGCCGTCGAGGAGGTTGAACTTTTCTTGAGCTTCCGGCGCGGGTCGGGGCGATTCCCCCGTCCGTCGCGTGCGGCATTGCGTCGCGCGCGGCTCTGTTACATTGCTCGCCGTGAATCGCGCACTCGCACTCTTCTTGCTCTTGGCCACCTCGCTCTCGTGCGCGCCCGGCGTGAGCGACGCGCCGGAGGTGAACGGCCGGCGCTACTTCGGGGCGCTGCGCGCCCCCGTGGGCCAGCAGTTGCGTTTCAACCTCGGCACCGAGCCCGAAGTGCGCGATCCCGGCGTGATGAGCGGCGTGCCCGACGGCCGCTTCGCGCGCATGGTGTTCGAGGGACTCACCGTGGCCGATCCCGTCACGCTCGAGCCGCGCCCCGGCCAGGCCTATCGCTGGGAGCGCAGCGACGACGGGCTCGTCTACACGTTCCACCTGCGAGCAGGCGTGCGCTGGTCGGACGGCACCGCGCTCACCGCTCGCGACTTCCTGTGGTCGTGGCGGCGCGTGCTCACACCCGCCACCGCGTCGCGGAACGCCAGCCTCTTCTACTCCATCGTGGGCGCTGAGGCGTTCCACAAGGGCCGGACCACCGACGCGACCAGCCTGGGGCTCGCCGCGCCGGATGACAGCACGTTCGTCGTGCGGCTGGCGCAGCCGACCGCGTACTTCCTGATGCTGACCACGTTCTACCCGTTCATGCCGGTACCGCAGCAGGCGATCGAGCAGCACGGCTTGCGCTGGACGCTGCAGCCGAACCTGGTCGGGAACGGTCCGTTCCGCTGGACCTACTGGCGACAGAACGACCGCTACGAGTTCGTGCCGTCCGAGTCGTACTGGGACCGTGCGAACGTGCGGCTCGAGCGCGTCGTGGCCTACACGGTGGATGACTTGAACACCTCCACGAACCTCTACAAGTCGGGTGCGATCGACTGGAACCCCAGCGGCTACATCCCTTCCCAGTACCTGGGCTACATGAAGCCGTATGCCGACTACCGCACGGGCCGCTACCAGGGCACGTACTTCTACAGCCTCAACACCACGCGAGCCCCGCTGAACGACGTCCGGGTGCGGCGCGCGCTCAACCTGGCCATCGACCGCGAGTCCATCGCGCGCGACCTGCTGAAGGGCAGCCGCGAAGCCTGGGGCCGGGTCACCCCCGCCGGCTACCCCGGTTACGCGGGCCCGGCGCAGGTGAAGTACGACCCGGCACGCGCGCGCCAGTGGCTCGCCGAGGCGGGTTTCCCGGGCGGCAAGGGCTTCCCTCGCATCGCCATCCTGTTCAACACCAGCGAGGACCACCGGCGCATCGCCGAGGCGATCCAGGCGATGTGGAAGCGCGACCTCGGCATCGACGTCGAGCTCACCAACCAGGAGTGGGGCTCCTACCTGCAATCCACGACCGCGCTTCAGTACGACGTGGCGCGGCGCTCGTGGATCGGCGACTACCTCGACCCCAACACGTTCCTGCAGATCCTCACCTCGGGCGACGGCAACAACCGCTCCGGCTGGGCCAATCCACGCTACGACGCGCTCATCCAGCGCGCTGCGCGCACACTGGATCCCGCCGTTCGTTTCGCCGTGCTGGCCGAGGCCGAATCGATCGCACTCGACGAAGCCCCGTTCCTTCCCATCTACCACTACTTCACGACCGAGCTCGTGAAGCCGTGGGTGCGCGGGATCCACCAGACCGCACTGGACGTGCACCTGCTCACGCGCGTGTGGATCGATCACGACTGGCGCCAGCACGAGCCGATCGCCGAGGGGAACGGCCGGTGACCACGTTCATCCTGCGCCGCGTGCTGCTCATGGTGCCGACGTTGCTGGTGATCGCCACGCTCACGTTCGTGCTCATGCGCCTGGCCCCGGGCGGACCGTTCATGAGCGAGAAGGACATCCCGGCCAAGGCCAAGCAGGAACTGCTGCATCGCTACGGGCTCGACCGGCCGCTGCACGAGCAGTACCTGGCGTTCCTGGGCGGTGCGGCGCGGCTCGAGTTCGGTCCGTCCTACAAGTACCCGGACCGGCAGGTGCGCGAGATCATCCTGCAGGGCTTCGCGGTCTCGGCCGAACTGGGCGGCTGGGCGCTGTTGCTGTCGCTGATCGTGGGGATCCCCGTCGGGACGATCGCCGCCGTCCGGCAGAACCAACCCACCGACTTCGCCGCCATGACGCTGGCGCTCGCCGGCGTGTCGGTCCCGAACTTCGTGCTCGGGCCGGTGCTGGTGCTGATCTTCTCGCTCACGTTGTTGTGGCTGCCCGCCGCGCTGTGGACGGGTCCCGAATCGCGCATCCTCCCCGTGCTGGCGCTGTGCGTGAGCTACGTGGCGTACATCGCGCGCCTGACGCGCGCCGGCATGCTCGAGGTGCTGCGCCAGGACTACATCCGTACCGCGCGCGCCAAGGGGCTATCCGAGCGGGTCGTGGTGGTGAAACACGCCTTGAAGCTCGGCATCCTCCCCGTGATCTCGTACCTCGGCCCCGCGGCGGCGCGCATCATCATGGGCTCGATCGTCATCGAGCAGATCTTCGCCATCCCCGGCCTCGGCCGTTACCTGGTGATCGGCGCGGTGAACCGCGACTACACGCTGGTCATGGGCGTGGTGCTCTTCTACGCCTCGTTCCTGCTGGTCTTGAACCTGCTCGTGGACCTCGCCTACAGCTGGCTCGACCCGCGCGTGGAGCTGGCATGAGCATCGGCCTGCGACCGCCCGCCGTGGTGCTCGGGAGCCACGAGCGCCCCGCCGCGCCCAGGAGCCTGTGGTCCGACGCGTGGGCGCGGCTCAAGCGCAATCGCATGGCGGTCGCCGCGGGCGTGTTCCTGCTGGTGATGTGCACGCTGGCCGCGCTCGCACCGTGGCTGCCGTTCTTGGGCGACCCAGCCGCACAGGACCTCGCCAAAGGCGCAACACCGCCGTCGCTCGCGCATTGGTTCGGCACCGACGAGCTGGGCCGTGACCTGTTCGCGCGTGTGCTCCACGGCGGGCGCATCTCGATGCTGGTGGGACTCGTGGGCACGCTCGTGTCATTGCTGATCGGTGTGACCTGGGGGGCCGTCGCCGGCTACGTGGGCGGCCGCACGGACGATCTCATGATGCGCGTCGTGGACGTGCTCTACGCGCTCCCCTACATCTTCCTCGTCATCCTGCTGCTGGTGTTCTTCTCGAAGAGCCTGCTCATGCTGTTCGTGGCCCTTGGCCTCGTCCAGTGGCTCACCATGGCGCGCATCGTCCGTGGGCAGGTGCTGTCGCTCAAGCACCAGACGTTCGTCGAGGCGGCGCGTGCGCTGGGGGCGAGCGACCTGGCGATCGTGTTCCGCCACATCGTGCCCAACACGCTGGGTCCGGTGATCGTCTACACCACGCTCACCGTCCCCGCGGTCATCCTGCAAGAGGCGTTCCTGAGCTTCCTCGGCCTCGGCGTGCAGCCCCCGAACGCTTCGTGGGGCACGCTGGTCTCGGATGGTGCCAAGCTGCTGGCGCTGTTCCCGTGGCTGGTGCTGTTCCCCGGGCTCGCCATGTCGCTCACGCTGCTGGCGTTCAACTTCCTCGGCGATGGCCTGCGCGACGCACTCGACCCGCAGGGCCGCCGCGACGGTGTCTGAGTCGCCGGTCAGGGCTGCGCCACCTCCACCTTCACCCACTCCGCCACGTCCCTGCGATCCGGCGCGGCGTACTTCACCTCGACGCGGCGGCCCTTCACCAGGTCCGCGAAGCTCCCGGAGATGTTCGACTTCTTGAGCTTGCTCCGGTCGAGCCAGATGCGCGTCGTGTCGGTGATCCTGAGGGTCTTGGGCCCGGCGCTGTCGGCGACGGAGATCGCGCGCGTCCGCGCGTCCACCGCGGTGAGCAGTCCGATGGACGTGTACTTGCCGGACAGCCCCGGCGACTTGCCGATCGGGATGTACTGCTCCGTGGACTTCTGGCCATGGGCGAACGACGTGCCCCAGAGCAGCGTGACGATGAACGTGCCTCCGGCCAGCCAGCCGCGCATGCCGCGGGTCCTGCGGGTCGTGGTGATCATGGCGCCTCCTGGATGAGCCGCGCGCGCGCCCGCGCCTGCGCCGCCTTCGCGTCGCCCGTGTAGCCGCGCCGGTTGAACAGGCTGCCGGCCGCGCGTCGCGTGAGTTCGCGAGCCTTCACCAGCTCGGTGACGGCCTCGGGATGCAGGCCGCCTCCGGCCAGCACTTGGATCCCGTCGTCGGTCTCGTGGTTCGCGCGCTCCAGCAGCTCACGGCCCCTGGCGCGCTCGAAGAACCCGAGCCCCTCGACCTCTTCCAGGTCCGCGAGCGCCTGTCGAATATTCTCGAGCCCGTTGATCACGCGCAGGAAAGCCGCGACCTGCACCGTCTGCGTGGCATCGAGTTGGATGCCGACCTTCTTGGGGTCGGTGCTGGCGAGGAACCGCCCGGAAGGCGAGCGGTTGAACGCCGGGCCGCTGTAGAACGCCACCGCGCCCTCGATGGTCTCCACCGAATTGTTGTGGAAGAACGGCCCGGTGTCGGCGGCTTCCACGAGCGGGGGCGTGTTGAACGTGCTGTCGCCAGGCGTGCGGAAGCCGTCGTCGCGGGGAACCAACTCGCCGGTCAGCCGAGCGGGCTGGTCGGGCAGGTCCTCCACGCCCGTGTTGAAGTTCGTGTTGCCGATGTTGTTCCCGCCGAGCGAGGTGGTCGCACCCGCGTTGCTGTGGCAGATGTTGCACTTGCCCACCGCGTTGTCCATGAAGATGGCCTGTCCGCGCTGGGCCACGACGCCCTTGAGCGGCAGGGGCAGCTGCAAGTCGGCCTGACGGCCGAGCGAGAGCTGGAACGCCTCGAGTGCATCGAGTTCCTCGTCGGTGGGCAGACGGAAGTCCACGTCCGCGACGCGGTCGAGCGTCTTGGTGAAGTGCTGGATCACCGCACCCACCGCGAACGACCGCAGCGAGCCGTCGGCGGGCGCGCCGTCGCCCGACCAACCGGTGCGCGGCCCCGCGGGGCTCTGCACCGAGGTGCCGAGTGCCAGCGTGTGCGGTATGCCGCGCATGGTGAAGCGCGTGGCGAGGCTGTCGAACCCGTCCAGGTTCTCCTTGATGAGGCCGAACTCGCGCATGAGGCGCGGGTTCTCGAAGTTCTGCGCGAGCGCGGGGACGAACTCCGCCACGAACAGCGGGTCGTCCTTGGGCAGCGTGGCGATGAACGCCGGCGTGAGCGTGAGGTTCTCCTCCTGCCGGTGGCAGGTGCCGCACGTGCGCCCGTTGCCGCCGAACGTCTCGTTGAAGAAGAGGTCGCGGCCCCTGGCGATCAGCGCCGCCTTGGGGTCGAGCGGCTTGGGCTGGCATGCCGCGATGGCAGCGAGTCCCGTGCTGGCCACGAGGAGCGCGGCCAGGAAGCGCGGCTTCGGCACTCGGCGTGCCCTCGCCGCGCTGGAGTGTCCGGGCATGATGACCTCCCTGTCGTTTCGATCGGCGGAGGAACCCGTCCGCATTCGAGTCGCGACAAGCCGCGGTCGGGAGCTTCGCTGTGCCCGAGCGGAGCATACGCCCAACGGGCCGGAGGTCCAGCCCGGCCGTGCGCGGATCAGGCCTTCGCGGTCACCAGTGCCGAACGTTCGGCCGCCGTGGCGGCGCGGGCCTCGCGCACCAGGCCTCGGGCCCACTCCAGCCGGTCGCGCATGTTGATCATCAGCACACCGCGGATGACGTCGTCGCGGAGGTAGAACACCACGCCTTCGCGGCCGGGTTCCACCCACAGGATCTCGGTCGCGAGCCGTGCCCACAGCTCGCCCACGCCCTCGAACATCAACTCACCGATGCGGAACGACTTGAGCGGCAACTCGTCGTACGCCCGCTCGGCGCCCGCCATGTTCGCGCCCACGACTCGGCCATGCGCATCGGCATGGTCCGAGCCCTCGACCCGCATGATCTGGCCCAGGGCGCGGTACGGGAACTCCGCCACGTCGCCCGCGGCCCACACGTTGGGATCGGAGGTGCGCCCGAACTCGTCCACGACGATGCCGTCATCGATCGCCAGGCCGGCGGCTTCGGCCAGGTCCACCTGCGGCTCGGCGCCCTGGTCCACGATGACCAACTGCGTGTCGAGCTCGTTGCCGAGCAGCGTGCGTGCGTGCACCAGCCCCGGACTCTCCTCGATGTGGGTGAGCGTGTCGCCACTCACCGTCTCCACACCCAGTTCGCGCAGGTGGTCCAGCAGCGGCAGGCCCAGCTCGCGCGGCAGCAGCCGGTGGAGGGGATATTCGTCGGCCAGCACGTACGTGACCTCCTTGCGGCGCGAGCGCAACGCTGCCGCCATCTCCACCGAGATGAAGCCGCCGCCCACCAGCGTGACGTGCTGCAGCCGGTCGAGACGCGCTTCGAGGTCCAGGTAGTCCTCGAGGTCGCGGAAGTAGCGCACGCTCGAGGTCTCCGCGCCTTCGGCCTGCAGCCGGCGAGGCCGGCAGCCGGTAGCGAGCAGCAGGTCCTCGTACTCGATCGCCTGCCCGCGCTCGTCCCACAGCCGCCGGTTCTCGACATCCAGCTCGACCACCTCGCGGCGCAGCCGCACGTCCACGCGCTGCTCGCCGTACCAGTCGTCGGTATGGATCGGCAGCCGCTCGAGCGTCACCTCGCCGTACCACAGGTCCTTGCTGAGGATCGGGCGGTGATAGGGACGGTGGTTCTCGCGAGAGAGCAAGAGGATGGAGCCTTCGGCGTCGCGTGAGCGGATGCCCTCGATGGCCGCGGCGGCCGCGTACCCTCCGCCGACGATGCAATAGCGGACACTCGTCTTCTCGCCCAGGCGCTCGGCCATTCTGTCCTCGTGGTGTGGTGTGCGCGGCTGCATTCAAGTGTAGAGGTTCGTCCGTTCACACGCACTGCGTTCCTGCCGGTGGAGCCGTCACTGGAGCGGCCCCGCCGGTTCGTCAGCCCGCGGCGCCCGCCCCCGGCACCGTGGCCTCGCCGCGCAACTCGCGGGACAGCCCGCGCTTCCACGTGCCGCGCGCGGCCCAGGACACCATGACCACCGCGCGCAGGACGCAGGTGATGGTGATGAGCCAGGCGATCCCCATCACGCCCGAATCCCACCAGCGCGGCACCCAGAACGCGAGCGGGATGCGCAGCAGCGACACGGTCGTGTAGATCGCCGACATCTCGCGTGTGTGGCCCGAACCGATCACCGCCTCGGCGGTCGCGATCTCGACCCCGGTGGCCACGACGGCCAGCGACAACACACGGAGATACGGCACGCCAACGGCCATCAGGCCGGGATCGTCCGTGAACAGCGCGAGCATCAACTGGGGCACGGCGAGAAGGACCAGCGTGAACACCGACGAGATGCCGAGCGCCCAGCGCTGTGCGGTGCGCAGGACGAGCTGCGCGCGCGCGGGGTCCCCCGCCCCGAGCGCCTGGCCGAGCAGCGACGCGGCCGCGTAGCCCACGGACAGCGACAGGATGAACTGGATCGCCTCGATGCGGTTGGCCACGCCGATGATCGCCACCGCCGCATCCCCATAGGGC
>Ga0315912_10001654_pt1 | contig 26305 bp, 25 predicted proteins | sample VfabasoilMG_FD_204469 | JGI IMG/M metagenome (GOLD analysis project Ga0315912, IMG submission 204469) | Garden soil microbial communities collected in Santa Monica, California, United States - V. faba soil | ecosystem: Environmental > Terrestrial > Soil > Garden | place: USA: California... | reverse complement strand
CCAAAACACCCCGATCCCCAGCATCGCCAACCAGCCGATCTTCACCGGCTTGGAATCGTACCACTGCGAAATATCGTAGCCCCTATCTGATGCTGCCATGGTCCACCCCTCCTTGTGTTAGAAACATGTTACCCCTCCGCATTCTACGAATGGCTTGAAACCCGCCACCTCCAGAATCGTTTTGATTTGGAAAGTTCATAGAGCATCACGGCCAGCAGGAGCAGGATGGTCAGCGGCCCGACCGCATTGCGCGTCAGATTCCCGTAGTCGAACTGCTGCACCCGCAAGAGATAATGAGAAGGACTGAATCCCTGTGGAGTGATGATCAATTTGTAGAACCCCTTGCTCAGGTTGGCTTCGCCTCGGACCACTCCGTCCGGATGAAGGGCCGGAGGCCAATACGCCACCGTTTGCCCCTCGGTTGACTCGCTGCTCCCCCTGACCACGCGTACCTCAACCGGCATCGCACGTAGCCCCGGGTCCAGAAGATCTACGACCAGGAAGGTCTCGCCTTCCTTCGGAATGTCGGTGCAGTATTGCCCCTTCGCTTCGTACTGTGGCTGGTAGGCATTGAAATGGACCAAGTTGCCACCGACACGGTGCACGCAGGGGTCGTCCTCAAGCGTGACCTTGCCATGGGCGTTGGCAATACTGGGGAAGAAAGCTGCGAGAAGAATGAGCACCCTCGTCACGTGAAGAAATGTGGCCATGATCCTTACTCCCTGGCGTTAGAGCTGGCGAACCACCGCTTTGCGCCCGTACAACGGTCGATGCTCGCGGAGCCCGATTCCCAAACCCACCACCCATTCGATCTTGCTGACCTTCATATCCCTCGACTGCACAATGCCGGACCGTCCGTTGTCGGGTGCCTGCGAAAAGACTGCCATCGTTTACCTTCTTCTTGGAGTTGGATCGTGAAACGCCTCTCCATTTTGAGCTGCTGACGACCGGGAGGGAGCTCCGTTTGCCGCCCACAGCCTTATCCTGTTGTAAACTCTACCGATATGAATCGCTAAGCGGTACTAGGGAGTTCCCTCATGCCGAACAGGAAGATGACGGGGCGGCGCCTGGCCGGACAAATGCAGAGAGCAACAATGCAGCAACTATTCGGATGGAATGAGCCCGTGGGTGAGTGCGTATTTCGTCAACTCGGCCGTGGTGTGAAGATCAAGCTGTTCCATCAGCTTGGATTTATGGTACTCAACCGTTTTGGGAGAGATAGCGAGCGTAGCGGCGATTTCTTTCACCGCTAGTCCTTCCGCCACCAATTGCAGGATCTCCCGCTGACGAGCCGTCAGCCGATTGGTTTGGATGATCGGCTGATGCGTCCCATCCAGCGCAGAATGGACCAGATCTTTGGCGATGAGGGAGGTCACGTAGTAATCTCCCTTCATCACGGCTTCAATTGCTTGCACAAGCTCAGAACCGGCCGAACGTTTGAGCAGGTAGCCGGACGCGCCGGCCTTGAAGGCTTGGCTCACATAGGCTTGATCGGCATGCATGGTGATGAAAATCAGCTTTGCCTCTGGTACCATCTTCCGTAGTTGGTGCGCCGCATCGATACCATTAAGGTGCGGCATGGAAATGTCTAAGACGATCGCATCCGGCTTTAATCGTTGCGCGGCCTCCAGCAGCGCGCGTCCGTCTTCAGCGGCACCGACCACCTCACAATAGTCCTCTAATAATTTCTTGAATCCTGCCAACACCAACGTGTGGTCGTCCGCCAGCAACACACGTGGTTTGCTCATATTCATCCCTGCTGTTCAAGCGGGACCCAGGCGCAAACACGCGTCCCGTGTCCTTCCACCGATTCAATATCCAGCATTCCGCCGACGAGCGCAACACGTTCCTTCATACTCAACAGGCCGAGACGCCCCCGTTTGTCATGCTGGCGGTCCCGATCGAAGCCAACTCCATCGTCGCTGATCATGAGCCGAAGTCCATCTTGCCATCGGCCAAGTTCAATCCGTACTTGTTTGGCTTTGGCATGACGGGAGACGTTCATCAAACTCTCCTGTGCAACGCGATACAGGCAGGTCGCGATTTGCTGATCCCGTATTTTCAAAGAATCCTGGTCGATGAAATCGCCCTGCACTCCGGTGCGGGCCGTAAAGTCTTCGACGAAACGCTGCAGGGCAATAGACAGACCCAAATCGTTCAGGATGGATGGATGAAGTTGATGAGCCAAATGACGGACATCATCGGAGAGCTCAATGACCCGGTCCTCAATGGCCCGCACGGCTCTAAGGGTGTGAGTGGGGGCCGTCGAAAGTTGCCGCTCCAAGGCTTCGACGTCGATCGTCAGGAGCGCCAGGCGCTGATTGATGTCATCGTGCAGATCGCGCGCGATACGTTGCCGCTCCTCTTCTTGTACACGGATAAGTTGCGCAGCGAGTTGGCGGAGATCCCCACGGCTGGCTTCGAGCGACTCGTTCACCGCCGCTAGCTCCTTCGTGCGAGCCTGCAATCCTACATTCAACCGCTTAAGCTCCTCTTCCCGATCGAGATGCCGGAAGAAATACCACATCGGGATGCCAACCAACGCCATCAGCAGCGCCATACGAAACAAGCGCCTGACGAGGGGGTCCCCCTGCCGGGTATCGGAAGCATCGGACCCGAGGGGACGATCGCCTTCCCCCAAAAGAGACCTCGCGTTGGTCATTTCAACAAGGAACGGCACCGACAGGGCGGGCACCACCGGGAGCACTGGACCGATGGACATGATCTTGCTGGATCCCTCTCCCTCCGTGGGGAAAGGGAAGGACAAGAGTGAGAGAACCACCAGTAGAACGGATAGGCCTATCGTGACCCGCTCCGTTCGTCCGCACATACGCATGGTCTCACCCTACACGCTTGGTGATTATCTGTCACAAGAATTGCCCAGCGCAAGAGCAATGGGTGCACCGATCGCAATTCTTCCGTCCAGACTCGTTGAATAACCGCCCCCACAAACACCGGGCCACAGGCTTACTGCGCACAACGCCATGAGGTATCACGAGCGTCGTTGCAGAGAGTATTTCTGACCGCGGTGTTAGCTGCATGCCGGAACATCATCGACTATCACCCTGTCCGGTAGTCAGGGCAGATACGCCGCGTCATCCGGTTACGCGAGCTGACCGGCGCAGCAGCCATCCCGGCCTTTCTAGTCTTTGCTATACTACAGGCCGCCAATGGAACTTTACAGTCGGCATATTTTCCCTCGGCTGATGGATTGGGTAATGAGCGGCGAGGCTTTTCAGCGGCTGCGGGCTGATCTGCTGCAAGATGCGCGCGGGGAGGTCTTGGAAATCGGCTTCGGGACCGGGCTCAATTTGGCTCACTATCCTGCGAGTGTCTCAAACCTCTCTGCCGTGGATCCGGCTGATCTTCTCCCTCACAGGGTCAGCGAGCGAATCGCGACGGTCTCTTTTCCTGTCCGAACCACGCAGATCACGGCCGAGATCCTACCCTATCCCAATCGGCAGTTCGATAGGGTCGTCAGCACCTGGACACTCTGTACGATTCCTGACCCGGTACAGGCCTTACGGGAGGTCGCACGCGTCCTCAAGCCGGAAGGCACGTTGCTGTTTCTCGAACATGGCCGGAGCGACGATCGAACCATCGCCGCCTGGCAGGATCGGCTGAATCCAATTCAGAATGTTATCGGCTGCGGCTGTCACCTGAACCGGCCAATCGACCGGCTGATCACCCAAGGCGGTCTGAGGATCGCCCATCTGGATCGCTTCCTGCTGCCGGACGTTCCCAGGATCGCGGGCGACATGTATCGGGGACGAGCAACCCCTTTTCCTGCTTGATTACCGACCTTAGCCGGCAGGCTGTGTGGACGACTGCATAAGAATCTGGTCGACATCCAACCCATCCAGCACTTCTTTCTCTATCAGCGCCTCAGCTAGCGCCTTCAAGCCGGCCATGTGCTCCGATAACGTACGCTTGGTCCGTTCGTAATTCTCCATCACGACGCGCTTGATCTCCGAATCGATCTCCTGCGCCATCTGATCGCTGACGTCCCGCCTGGCCGTCACGTCACGGCCCAAGAAAACCGGGCTCCCCTGCTGGCCGAATGTCAACGGTCCCAATTTCTCGCTCATGCCCCATTCACACACCATCTTGCGTGCCAGATCCGTGGCACGCTCCAGATCATTGCCTGCGCCGGTTGTGACGTGTTCGAACACGAGCTCTTCGGCAACTCGCCCACCCATGAGCACGGCCAACCGATCGGACAAATACTCCTTGGAGTAACTGTGCCGGTCCTCGGTCGGCAGCTGCATCGTGACACCCAGAGCCCGTCCCCGAGGAATGATCGTCACTTTGTGCACAGGGTCCGTGCCCGGGAGCAACTTCGCCATCAATGCATGGCCCGCCTCGTGATAGGCCGTGACCCGTTTTTCCTCATCGGTGAGCATCATACTCTTCCGTTCCGCGCCCATCAGAATCTTGTCCTTCGCCATCTCGAAATCCGACATCTCTACTTGCTTCTTGTTCTGGCGCGCCGCCCACAATGCGGCCTCATTCACCAAGTTTTCCAGATCGGCGCCTGCAAATCCCGGGGTGCCTCGCGCAATCTGTTCCAGTTTTACATTGTCCCCGACCGGCACGCGCTTCGTATGGACCTTGAGAATTTCTGTTCGTCCACGGATATCGGGGCGATCCACCACGACTTGGCGATCAAACCGTCCAGGACGCAATAATGCCGGATCAAGCACATCAGGGCGATTGGTCGCCGCGACGAGAATGACGCCCTCGGTCGTCTCAAACCCGTCCATTTCGACGAGCAACTGATTGAGAGTCTGCTCCCGTTCATCATGACCGCCCCCGAGTCCTGCGCCGCGGAGCCGGCCTACCGCATCGATTTCATCGATAAAGATGATGCAGGGCGCATGCTTTTTCCCCTGTTCGAACAAATCCCGCACACGCGACGCTCCGACTCCCACAAACATTTCGACGAAATCAGACCCGCTGATGCTGAAAAATGGCACGCCCGCTTCGCCGGCCACCGCCTTGGCCAGCAATGTTTTACCCGTTCCTGGAGGACCCACCACCAGCACGCCTTTGGGAATCCTGCCTCCAAGCTTCCGGAACTTCCCGGGATCCTTGAGGAACTCTACGACCTCCAGAACCTCTTCCTTCGCTTCCTCCACGCCGGCCACATCGGCAAACGTGACCTTTTTGCGATCTTCCGTCAGCATCCGCGCTCGACTTTTCCCGAACGACAACGCGCTATTGCCTCCGCCCTGCATCCGGCGCATGAAGAAAATCCAAATGCCGAGAAAGAGGACAAAGGGGCCCAACGTCACCAGCAAGGTGATGTACCAGGGACTTTCATCCGGCGGCTTCACTTCAATCTGGACATTTTTCTCTCGCAGCTCTTTTACCATCGCAGGGTCATCCGGCGAATAGGTGCGGATCCGGGTCTTATCCTTCAACTGTCCGCTAATATGGTGGCCCTGGATAACGACCTTCTCCAAGTCGCCCTTGTCGAGCTTCGCCATGAACTCACTGAATACGATCATTTCTTCCTGAGGCGGTGGCGGCGCACTGAACAGATTGAACAGCAGCACGAGGAACAGGCCCACGACCAACCAAAACAGCAGGTTTTTCACACTGGAACTCTTGACGCTTCTCATACGTTGCCCTCAGCCCTTTCAGAATGAGTATTCGCTCGACCGTACGATACCAGCCCCTCTCTTCCACCTACCCGGGTGCTATCCTATACTATCTTGACGGAATGATCACGGATACCAAGCTAACCTCTCGCAGGCCGTGGAATCAACCTCCGGCTGGAATCAGTTCGAACGATCAGCAGATCCAAAATCAAGGCTCTTCACGCTTCTACTCTTGTCGGATGACCGGATGACCATCGAGAAGCGGCCGGAACCCAGCAACCGAGAAAAATTGCGCAAGCGGCGCGGGCGGCAGCCGGGAACTCGACTTGGCGCTGTGAATGAGATGCGCCACGCCGAATCGCTCTGCGGCCACCAAGCACCCCTCGTCATCATCCATAAAAAGTGATCGCGCCGGATCGAACCCCAGCAAGCGCTGGCACTTCGGCCAATACTCGGGGCGCATCTTTAGATAGCCGATCTCGAATGCGTCCACAATGCGATCGACGTACTGATCGAGCCCGGTCTTGGCGGTTTTGACCGACAGGCCCGATTCATGCGCGTTCGTGATGATGGTGACGCGCTTCCCCAGGCGCTGAAGGTACTGCAAGAACTCCTCCGCTCCCGGCAAAAACCCGATCATGTGATCCAGCTCCTTGTGCATGGCCACGACATCGATACCCACCCGCTCACTCCAGTAGTGAAGATCGGTCCATGCCAACTCGCCTTCCATCGACCGATACATGGCCATCAAGCGGCTGCGAGATTCGTCAAACGACAGACCCTGGAGCACCGCATACCGACGCGGCAATTCCTCCTCAAAAAAGAAATTGTCGAAATGCCGGTCCAGCAACGTGCCGTCCATATCAAGGAGCACGTCGTCGATCTGATCCCACGAAAAGCCGCCATTCGCCATCGGGCATCCGCCATTCATGAAGGAATTTTCTGAGTGTACCACGGCGCACCGCTTGTTTGTGGGCTTAGGTTCCTGTCATCATGTCCGACTTGCAGCAGGGACGATTTTTCTATCACATGACGGTTGACCAATGACACGCCGAAAATCTTCCAAATCCTCGCCCCTGACATCTCCTCCGGTACCTCTCACCACTGAGACCTCACCCCTCACTCCCCACCTCTCACCTCCCCTCGTAGCCATCATCGGCCGGCCGAATGTAGGAAAGTCCACACTGTTCAACAAAATCCTCGGCGTCAAGACTGCCATCGTCGATGACGTTCCCGGCGTGACACGCGATCGCAACTATGCAGACGCGACCTATCGGCAACGGACGTTTCGGCTGGTCGATACCGGAGGGCTCGACCTCTCGGCCTCGGACGGCATGCTGGCATTGATTCGCCGTCAATCCGAGATTGCCATCGCCGAAGCCGACATCCTGATTTTCCTGCTCGACGGCCGTTCAGGCCTGACGCCTTCTGATCATGAAGTGGTGCGGCTGTTGCGTGGTGTGACCAAACCGGTGTTTATGGCGATCAACAAGATCGATACCCCCAAGTCCGACCCGCTCATTGCCGACTTTTATCAACTGGGGGTAGACGAGCTCTATCCCGTCTCCGCCGAGCATGGTATCGGCGTGTCCGAGCTGCTGGATGCGCTCTACCCGCTGTTGCCTGCAGCCGATGGAACCAATGAGCTGTCGCAGCTGCCCCGCATTGCCGTGGTGGGCCGTCCCAATGTCGGCAAATCTACAATGATCAATGCACTGTTGGGAGAAGAACGAGTGGTCGTGAGCGACCTTCCCGGCACAACGCGCGATCCCATCGACTCTCTTGTGACGCATGCGGGGAAAAGATACGTGTTCACCGATACGGCCGGCATCAGGCGGCGGGGGAAAATCGATCGCGGGATTGAAGGCTGGAGCGTCCTGCGCTCGCTCCGCGCCATCGGCCGCTCCGATGTGGCCGTACTCGTGCTGGATGGAGAGGAAGGCGTAACGGAGCAAGACACGAAAATCGCGGGGGCCATCCTCAAGCAAGGGCGCGCCTGTATTCTCTGGATCAACAAGTGGGACCTTCGTGTGGGCGATGCCGAGGCCAGGAAGAACTACGAACTTGAGCTCCACCGCCGCTTCCCCTTCCTGACTTGGGCTCCGGTACTCTACGGCTCGGCGCTCAAATCGGAGTCCGCCCGTACGGTATTTGCCCAAATAGACGATGTGTACGCGATGTTTACCAAGCGAATCTCCACGGGCACCTTGAATACCTGGCTGCAAAATATTCTGTTGGTCCATCCATTGCCGGTCCGCAAAGGCAAACCGGCGAAAGTGACGAAATCCGCGTTTGTCACCCAGGTTACTACGAAGCCGCCGGCCTTCGCTTTATTCGTGGGCCATCCGGAAAACATCACGCCGTCGTATCTGCGGTATCTCGAAAACCAGCTCCGTGAGTCCTACGGGTTTACCGGAACTCCGCTACGCCTCCTCGTTAGAAAAAAATGACCGGCCGCCGATGCACAACCGCTTTCGACTTGACGGCTTCGCAGACTCATGTTACTCGCATAGGAGATGCGGGTGTCTTGCGAAGACACCTGCAATTTTCCGAACGGGACACACAATCCCACCTGCTTGCGACACCGCAAGGGTTCAATCAGAGGTCTCGGCCCCGATGACGCGACTATCGAACAATCGACGGTTCTTTCAAGTCCTTGCTTTCGCCGGTTTCGTCTGTTCGACGTCGCCGGGCTTTGCCGACAACGAACTTCGGGCTCCCGACAACGCCATTCCGGCTGAGTCTGATGCGAGGGCCGACTCGGTCCCGGTCGAAGCAAATCCGGCTCAATCCGAGACACACGCCGAGTCCACCCCCGTGAAGCCAACCCCCAATGGGGTTGAGACCGTCACTGATCCAGCCCGGATGGAGGCAAATCCATCCATCACCCTGAAAGCATCGGTGTGGCGGACCAAACCCGGGATCGTCTTTTTAAAAACGCCGATCGGACTGTTAACGCTCAGCTCGAAGACGACCCTCAAGGATTTCCTCGCTTCTCAAGATGTCTTCTTCTGGATCCATGATACTCATCTCGCTGTCGAGATCAGAAAGAGGAGCAACGATTCCCTGGTCCATCGTTATCTCAGCGGACCGTTCAAGCGGAGCGGAGACGGCGAGAATAAGTTACTGCTGTGGACACCGGAAGGAGAGCGCTCCTTCGACTTCGGCGCCCATGAACGCTCGCTCGCCGGGCTTCATGAAGGCAGTCCGGTCACGGTCGAAGTCGACGACAACGGTACCGTCATCGGTGTCCATGACTTGCAGTTCGATCTCCAGATTGGCCAGATTGCTTCGGGAGGGACCGACGCACAGCTATTGCTGACCGGCACTGTCTCCAAGCTGAAATCGAACTTCATCTTCTTCAGAACCCCCGTCGGCGTGGTAAACGTCAACGCCAAGATCGGCATCAAGGATGCGAAGGTGGGACAGACCTTGACCCTCCGCATTCATCGTCGGAACGTGGTGGCGGATCTTGCCGCTCCAAATACGACGTCTCCGGCTCGCCGCTTTCTGACCGGCCCGCTGGAATTTGCGTCGCCGGATCATGCCGGCATCAGACTCTGGACTCCCGAGGGCGAACAGATCTATCAGACGGATCGGGGAAAGTCCGCCTTGGCCGGGCTGAAGGAAGGCAACCCGATCACCGTTGAACTCAATGGACAGGGCGAAGTCGTCGAATTCCATCGACCGAACTAACCTTCCGTTCTCCTCCCCTCTCACTTGACTCTCTTTTTCATCCCTTCGTAGACTGTACGGTCTATGAAATCTACTCGAATACCACGCGCCTCAGACGGCCGGTTATCCGTATCGCCGAATATGCGAGACCGGTTCGACACGCTCTACAAGGATCACGTCGATCTGATGTATCGCTACGCGAACAGACTGTGCGGCGAAACCGAAGCGGCGAAGGACTTGGTGCAGGAAACATTTTTGAATGCCTACCGCGGTTTCAACCGTTTCCGCGGCGACGCGCAGGTCTCCACCTGGCTCTATGCCATCGCTTCGCGGGCCTGCCTGCGTATGCGGCGAAAACGCAAGGGGGCGCCGGAACGAGAGCTGTCGCTGGAAGAGTTCATTCCCTCCTCCGAGGGCGAGTTCCACCTGCAGATCCCCGTCGAAGGGCTCAGTCCGGAAGAGGCACTCCAGAATAAGGAGCTGCGGCAAGCCCTCAATGCCGCGATCGACAAACTGCCCAAGAAATACAAGATGGTGCTCGTACTGCGCGACATGGAAGGTTTGAGCGCCAAGGAAGCGGGAACCGTTATGGGTTTGAGCGAGCGAGCGGTGAAATCACGGCTCCACCGCGCGCGTCTGTTTGTCCGCCGCGAACTCAGCGCGCGAGGCCTTGCGGAAGAAACGCACGAGCCGGATCACGAGTCACTGACGTAGCGCAGGGAGAAACCGTGATGGTAAAACGTGCCGCCCCGAAACCACGAAGACGTCTTGCAGCCACACCCCATCGGCATGAAGCCGGACGGTGCCTCGGTATTCTTCGTGAATTGTCGGATTTTATCGACAATGAGCTGCCGGATGACATTTGTCTGCAAATCCGGCGGCACCTGGGCGACTGCCCTCACTGCGAAGAGTTCGTGGCCTCTCTTCGCCAGACCGTGTCGCTCTGCCGCGGGAATCCCGCCCCGGCCCTGTCGGCGAACGAGCGAGCCCTGATGCGCGAGGAGATTTTGAACGCAGCCCGATTCCGGTGATCAATCTCTGTCAAACCCGCCGGCCTCCATGCTACATTGACCAACGGATCTGGAGTGAAACCTTTTTCAATGCAGGCGTTCATCATGACTCGATGCAGACCACTCACAGCGGCATTAATTATTGGGGGGCTGTTCACCATTTTCGACGCCAGTTCGGCAATGCTTGCCGCGGCAGCAGCTTCACGCACGCCACACGCACGTGCGACGGTCCAGAGCCCGGCCACCGAGGCTGCTCGCCGATACGCCGATGCCATCTCAAAGGGCGACCGTCTGAATTTTTGGCAGTTGGACTTCGCCTGCCAATATCGGTTTGTGACAGCTTTGCCGCCTCCTCGTAAGACTGCTCCCGAAGCAGACGACTCATCCTATGAGACTTGCTGGAAAGGAATGACCGCCGGCCACGCACCGGCCCTGAAACGGACGGACGTCGGCATGGATGTCCTCTGGCCCAGCGCAGGCCCGCTGGTATTCTACGGGGACGAGTTGTCCGACACTCCGGCCTCGGCATTCGTCATGGATGCGATCGGGACGTCACCACCAGGGAGCGGCCTGCAATTGACCGTCACGAACAGCCGTCGAATCCCCGATGGGTCATTTCGGCTCAAGCCGAGCGGCAAGGTCATCGGCGTCCCAACCACGTTGGTCGCGATTACGGTGACATACCAGGACCCGCTAACTGCACCGGTTACCTATGCGCCCGGCACCGTGCAATGGACGAGCACGGTCAAACGCCCGCGGCGGGCAATCAAATCCGTCGTCACCCAATGGGTCGTGTTCACCGGGCTCAAACGACACGGGTTCCTGAACGATACCGCGGTGTTTCACCGTCCAGTGGACACCACCCCGGAAGCGCCGGGCATGGTGGCCGAGCAGATTCCATTCACGACAGAAATCAGCCGGGCCCTGCCTGAATCGCTAGTGTGGTGGGGACCGAACGATCAACCAGGCACATTCACGGCCGCCGCAGCACGGGCCGCAAGCTTCCCCGATTTGCGCGATCGGATTGCACTCCTCAACCGTATCTTGATCATCGATCCGAACCAGGTTGACGCCCTGCAGGTCCTCACCAAACACCTGTACGCCGCGCTGCTCAGGGATGCCGCCAAGGGGCACAGCCTGACCGTGAGAGACCCGGCGCTTTCGCTCACCATCAACGAATTCTACTGGAACATCTATGCAGGAGCAGCCCGTCTGGACCTCTCTAACGCAATGGAGATGGGCGGCTTGCCCCAGCCGACACCGGCAGATTTTCTCTACCGGATGGTGCCGGCCCTGGAGACCCTCGCCAAGATCCGTCCCGAACAGCTGGACAACCGCTTCCGTCTCGGCATGGCCTACCGATGGAACAACGACCAGCTCCCGATGATCGAAACCTTTGACGCCTTGGTCCGCGACATTCCTGACAACCGGAAAACACCCAAAGCCGAAGCCCTCCTCCAACTAGCCTGGTCCCGCATCAACAAAGTTGCCTGGAACCGGATTTTGCACGATCCGGACAGCCTGCAGGCCTATGCCGACGCCGAAAAGTCAGCGGCCCTGGCGGAGCTGCCGATCGACAAGTTTCTCGCAGAATACACCATGGCCTACAGCATGATTTTCATGCCGGATTACGGAGACAAGGCGAAGATGCTGCGGCATCTGACCGACGCAAAGCGCTGGTTCGACGAAGTGCCTGGAAAAGACGATGCAGTCTGGCGCTACTTTCTCCACAGTGAACTGCTGAAAGCGGTGCTCGATGCCGATCCGACCTTCCAACCGATCTTGGCTTCCGCAGAAAAGAAGAAGGGATAAGACGATCGACCCAAGAATTGACCGGTCTCTTTCGATATGTTCGTCCTGAGCGCACGCGGAAGGAATCTGAACTTTCCGCCGGTTGAACGAGCTGACGCAGACGGTTTGCTGGCAGTCGGCGGAGACCTCCGCCCTGAACGGCTTCTTGAAGCCTATCGCCACGGCATCTTTCCCTGGTACAACGAGGACCAGCCGATCTTATGGTGGTCACCGGATCCACGGGCTGTGCTCTTCCCCTCCAAGCTCCACATCCCACGCAGCCTGGAGCGGACGATGCGTCGCGGTCTCTTCACGGTCACGCTCGACCGCTGCTTCCGGGAAGTCATGACCCGATGCGCCGGCCCCAGACCACAATATCCCGACGGCGGCACCTGGATCACGCCCGCGATGATCGAGGCCTACGGAACACTGCACGAACTCGGTTACGCCCATTCTGTAGAAACCTGGATCGGGGCAGACTTGGTCGGCGGCCTGTACGGCCTGGCCCTCGGGACGGCATTCTTTGCCGAATCCATGTTCACACAAGTAGACGACGCCTCAAAGACCGCGTTGGTCGCACTGGTACGTCAGTTACAAGCCTGGGAGTTCTCAATCATCGACTGCCAGCAAGCCTCGCCACACGTCCGTCGCTTCGGCGCCGAAGAAATCCCACGGCGCGAGTTCATGGCCTGCCTGTCCGAAGCCACCGGCCGATCCAATCGCTACGGAAAATGGACGTTTGATACTGTTCCCCTCATACGATCCTGAATTTGACAGTCTTTTCCCCTCTCACTTATGATTCATTTTCTTTAAGAGGAGGGCATCCTATGAGTTTCACGATTACGCCGAAAGAATTGAAAACCCGCTTGGAGAAGGGGGACAACCTGGTACTGTTGGATGTTCGGGAACCCTGGGAGAATGCACTGGCCAAGCTGGACAACTCTCTGCTGATCCCGCTGGGCACCTTGCCCCAGTCGCTTTCAAAGCTGGACAAGAATACCGAAATCATCGCGTATTGCCATCATGGGATGAGAAGCGGAGACGCCACGGGATTTCTACTCCAGCAAGGCTTCTCAAACGTCAAGAATCTGATCGGCGGGATCGATGCCTGGTCGCTCCAGGTAGACGGGAAAGTTCCACGATACTGATCCGGTGAACCAATGGGACCCCATTGCCCGCTCCCCTCACATCGTCAGCGGAGCGGGCTAGCCCATTAGCTCACGGAAATACGCGACGGTTTTCTCAAGACCCTTGGTAAGATCGGCCTCAGGTTCCCAGCCCAGCTCTTGCTTGAGCTTTGAGGGGTCGATCACACTGCGCATCTGCTCCCCCAGCTTAGCCGGACCATGCACTTCCTTGCAGGAAGAGCCAGTCAGGCCCACGAGTATCCGGAACAGTTCATTGACCGACGTTTCAATGCCGGTCCCGACATTATAGACACCCTGTGAATCCTGTCTCATCGCCACCAGATTGGCCTCTGCCACATCGTCAACGAACACGAAGTCCCTGGTTTGGCGGCCATTCCCGTTGATGATCGGCTGCTCGTTGTTCAACATCTTGCGAATGAAAATCGCCACGACACCGGCCTCCCCTTCCGGATCTTGCCGAGGTCCATATACGTTTCCATACCGCAGGCTCACGACCTGAATTCCGCTGATACGCTGAAAATAGGACAAGTAATGTTCGGCGCAGAGCTTGCTGATGCCATAGGGCGAGAGCGGTTTGGTCACGTGAGATTCCGGCGCTGGAAACGCCTCCTGCTCTCCGTAAATTGCGCCGCCGGAAGAGGAGAAGATGACCTTTCTCACCCCATGATGCACCGCTTGATGCAGGACATTCATCGTCCCCAGCACGTTGACCTGCGCATCGAATACCGGATTGTCGACCGAGACCCTCACGCTGACTTGAGCAGCCAGATGGATGACGATGTTGGGCCGTTCATTGCGAAACACTCGCTCCAGCCTCCCGCTTTGGATGTCCAGCTTGTACAAGCTGGCAGCGCGATTGACGTTTTTTCTCGTCCCGGAAGACAAGTCATCCACAATAACGACTTGGTGCCCTTCTTCCACAAGCCGATCGACCACGTGGGAGCCGATGAATCCTGCGCCGCCCGTTACGAGTACCTTCATCATCCCTCCGATAAATGAGTATTCTCTAAAAACCGCTTTGCCCTTTTACATACCATGAAACCGCGCCGCGAGCTCAAAAATTGCCAACATTTCGTGATTCCCCTTCTTCCCCTTTACGGGACAATCCAATGTCTGCAGCACCCGCAATCCCAATTCGTCCGCATGGCGCACGATCCGCTGGAGTACAGCCTGCCGTTGCGTCTCGTCACGAACGATTCCGCCTCGACCGACCTGTCCTTTCCCGACTTCGAACTGCGGTTTGACGAGCGCAATGACGCGGGCGTTGGGCGCTAAGAATGGGAGGATTGAAGGGAGCACGTTCGTCAATGAGATAAACGACACATCGATGACCGTGAGCGCGATCGGTTCAGGAACGGCGGACCGTTCGATATAGCGGATGTTGGTCCGCTCGATCAGCACAACACGCGGATCCTGCCGAAGCCGCCAGTCGAATTGGCCGTAGCCGACATCGACCGCATAAATCCGCGTCGCGCCCCGTTGCAAGAGACAATCGGTGAACCCTCCGGTGGAGCATCCTACATCAAGACAGACAAGACCACGAGGGTCGGTCCCGGACGCATCCAGAGCGGCTGCAAGCTTGTCCCCGCCGCGACTGACAAAGCGGGAGCCGTGTGAAACGATGTCGACCGCCGCCTCCGCTGACACCGCTTTGGCCGGTTTGTCGATCATGGCGCCGTTCACTCGGACCTCTCCGGCGAGGATCATCCGTGCCGCGGCTTCCCGGCTCGGCGCCAACCCCTGCGCGACGAGCCGTTGATCGAGACGATCTTTTTGAGGGTATGCTTTAGCGCCCATGGAAAGACGGACTCTATCAAGACCTCGACCAGGCAGTCGGACCACTGAGGTGCTATACGTCGGCGTCGGAATCCCGTCTCTCGTCACCGTCGGAAGAAAATGCGCGAAGATGCTTCTTGCCGTTTGTGTCCTGGACCAGCACTTCGATCTTCCGCTCGGCTTCTTCCAACACCTTCAAGCAGTTCTTCGAGAGACGAATACCCTCTTCGAAGATCCTCAACGACTCATCCAGGGGCAAATCCCCCTTTTCTAATTCCGCCACGATGGCTTCCAATCTGGCCATCGCCTGTTCGAACTTCACACCAGCCACGGTCATCTCCTCTTCATCGACAAATGGGTCATTATAGCGAGGCTGACCCGGCTTTGGAACCATCGGGCATCACGTTCGTCACCACGCAGCGCAGTTGTCCTTTTGCAAGACGGGCCAACACCTCTTCCCCCATTACAACGTCGCAGGCATCCCGGATCACGCGATGGGACGACACCGACTCTAAAATGCTATACCCGCGGTCAAGAATCCCCAGCGGGCTCAGCGTATGCAAGTTTACGAGACAGGCCTGCGCCGATTGCGTCCTCCGGTTTAGTCCATATCGCATCACTTGTACAAGACGCGAGCCTAACTGAGGTACCAGAGTTAGCCCCTGACGCACCTGCCCATCCGGGCTGTTCCCGATCAATTCGTGTTTGAACGAGTGCGCCTTGTCCCATCTCTGCCTCAGAAGACCCTGCACGGCCCGGCGCATGTGAGCAACCGCTCCGTCGACCTGCTGAATATCCTCCAACACGCGATACCGAACGTTCGCGATGCGGGTGACGATGAGATCGAGCTGTTGCCGATCGGCTTCGCAACGGCGGCTCATCGCCAGCCGGGAGCGAGCCGTCAGTTCACCGAGGCGATCGACAACCTCACTCAACACCGGAGCGACAGCCTCTGCGGCAGCCGAGGGCGTCGGCGCGCGCAGGTCCGCGACAAAATCGGCGAGCGTGACATCCGTTTCATGACCCACTGCCGATACGACCGGAATGGGCGATGCTGCAATTGCACGCACGACCCGCTCATCGTTGAAGCTCCAGAGATCTTCCGATGAGCCGCCGCCCCGCCCCACAATCATGACATCGACACGGCCTACTGCATTCAATGATCGGATGGCGGAGGTAATCTGCTCTGCAGAGTCCTCTCCCTGTACCGACACAGGAGCGATGATGATGCGGAGAACAGGACACCGGCGATGCAGCACCGTCATCATATCTCTAACGGCCGCCCCCGACAGCGACGTAACGATACCGACAGTTCGAGGAAACACCGGCAAGGGCCTTTTTCGATCCAGATCGAAAAGCCCCTCCGCAGCCAGGCGAGTCTTGAGTTGCTCAAACGCCACCTGCTGCGCGCCGCGCCCCTTCGGTTCGACATACTCAAGAACGACCTGATACTCCCCGCGCGGTTCATATACGGTGACTCGTCCCCGCGCAACGACATGCAGCCCATCCTCCAAACCGAACCGTAATCGAAGCGCGGCCGACCGGAAGATGACGGCTCGCATCTGGCTGGAATCGTCTTTGAGCGTACAGTAGAGATGCCCGGACCCGGGCGCGCGAAGATTGGAAATTTCTCCCTCGAGCCATACCTCTGAAAAATCGGCTTCGAGGGATGCTCGAACCAGACCTGTCAGTTCCGATACCGTGAAAACACGCCTCGACGGGGAATCACCGGGCGATGGGAAGGAGCGAGTGCGACTCGTGACGTCCTCCTTCAATCGATCATGCGGATCCGCTCAAAGGCGATGGCCTTACCCAACCGCGCGTCAAGCTCCACCAGCACCGCACAGAACACCGACGGGCCTGATGCGACTTCAAAGCGTCGCGGCATGCCGGTCAGAAATTTTTCGATCGCCAGTTCCTTTTTCACTCCAATCACCGAATGCAGCGGACCGGTCATCCCGATATCGGTAATGTAGGCCGTCCCCTTGGGCAGAATTTGATCGTCGGCTGTTTGCACATGGGTATGTGTGCCGACCACCGCCGTGACCTCACCGTCCAAATAGTGGCCCATAGCCATTTTTTCAGACGTGGCTTCTGCGTGCATATCAACAATTATCGCCGATGTTTCCTGTTTCAATCTCGACAATTCGCGCTTGGCCGTTTGAAACGGGCAATCGATCGTCGGCATATAGGCCCGCCCCATCAACTGAAGCACCGCCAGCCGCTCCCCGCCGGCAGTTTCAATGACCACGCTGCCTTTGCCAGGCACTCCGGGCGGATAGTTCGAAGGGCGCAGCAGACGGGATTCGCGCGGGAAATAATCGAGCACTTCCTTCTTATCCCAGGCATGATTGCCCGTGGTGATGACCGAGAGGCCCAATTCAAACAACTCTTCGGCCAATTCCGGCGTAATGCCGAACCCGCCTGCGACATTCTCTCCGTTTCCGATTACCGCATCGATTTGGCGCTGCGCAACAAGGCGCGGTACGGCACGGGCGACGGCGCGCCGGCCCGGTTCGCCCATGATATCGCCGATACACAACACCTTCATCGGGCGTATTCCACGTACCGGCTCTCCCGAATAACAGTTACTTTGATTTGCCCCGGATAAGTCAGTTCCTGCTCGATTTTCTTCGCCAACTCGCGCGAAAGCTGGAACGATTCGGCATCGGTGATATCTTCCTGTCGTACGATCACACGGATTTCACGCCCTGCCTGGATTGCGTACGCCTTTTGCACTCCCTTTAGTCCCGTGGCTAGGGACTCGAGTTTTTCCAACCGTTTCACATAAGACTCCAGCGCTTCTCGCCTGGCTCCCGGCCGGGCAGCCGAGAGTGCCTCAGCCGCAGCCACCAGTACGCTCTCCGGACACAGCGGCTCCACCTGTTCATGGTGTGCGGCAATCGCGTTCACGATCTTGGGAGATTCTCCGTATTTTTTGGCGATCTCGGCCCCCAGCATGGCGTGCGGCCCCTCTTCCTCATGGCTGACCGCTTTGCCGATGTCATGGAGCAAGGCGCCGCGCCGCGCCAACTTGACGTCGAGTCCCAACTCCGACGCCATGATGCCGCAAATATACGACGCTTCCCGCGCATGGTACAGATTGTTCTGTCCGTAGCTCGTCCGATACTTAAGCCGCCCCAGCACTTTGATCAACTCAGGATGAAAATCCGCAAGCCCCAATTCGAAGATGATCTTTTCGGCCTCTTCATACATCAGCTTGTCGATATCGACCTTCACCTTTTCCACAATCTCTTCGATGCGGGTGGGATGAATCCGGCCATCATGCATCAACCGCTCAAGCGACACTTTGGCGATCTCACGCCGCAAGGGATCGAACCCCGAAATGATCACGGCCTCCGGCGTCTCATCGATGATCAAATCAATCCCTGTGGCCGCCTCGATCGCGCGGATATTTCGCCCTTCCCGGCCGATGATCCGGCCCTTCATAGCGTCGTTTGGAATCTGGACCACCGAAATTGTGGATTCCGACACGTAGTCGCGCACCACCCGCTGAATGGAGCTGGTGATGATTTCACGTGCTTCCCGCTCGGCATTTTCACGCGCCTCTTCGATCGTCCGCTTGGCGATGCCGGCGGCATCAAGCCGAGCCTGCGACTCCATTTCGACGATCAGCTGTTTTCTGGCTTCTTCGGCCGTCATACCTGCTACCCGCTCTAATGCTTCACGATGCTCACGTTCAGCCTTGGCACAAGCTGTTTCTTTGGCGTTAAGCCGCTCCTCACGCTTCGCGAACTCCTGATCGCGTTTCTGCGACTCGCTCTCCCGCTTGTCCAGCGCGGCGAGCTTGCGATCAAATCCCTCTTCCTTCTGGAGAAAACGTTTCTCGGCGGCTGCGAGCTCGACAAGCTTTGCCTTTTGCTCTTTCTCGATCTCTGACTTTGCCTGAAATACGAGATCCTTAGCTTCCAGCCTGGCCTCTTTCAGCACATTTTCGGCTTCGCGCTGGGCATTGTGCACGACCTGCTTGGCCTGCTCTTCCATCTCAGCCCGTTTCGCCCCGGCCATGTTGCGACGCACCAATTCAAATACCACAACCCCCACAAGGGCTCCGGCGATTGCACAGACGATGTAGAAAACGATTGAAGTAGAAATGGGAGTCACCCCCTTCTTGGCAAACCAGGTATCCGGGCTGCCCGGTTGCACGTAGTACGTGTACACGGATTGAGCGGGGTGCTTCTAACAGACAGGAATGGAGGGAGAATAACGCCCAGGAGATTGCTGACAGTTCAGTCGAGAAACGCGCGAGATCGCCTGCCCGCTAGTACGACATCCGTCAGGTTCCTGCCACTCTGCCTTCCCCTTGACCGCAGGATCTCTTGTCGAGATTCAAGCCGCCGAAAAGGATCGGTGTGAGAAACAAGAACCATCTGTTGACACCCACTATGAACGGCATGCGACCACCCTCTGTCATTCACATCTTGTCGCAAAAAATCTGCCCCAAATTGCCGTCTGGTCATGACCACCCTAGTGAGAATCCACCGGATTACCGCATCGTACAGGGACATGACACCGTTCTCTATCGCTTTCACAACGTTCGTTTCCAGTCGAGTCAGCTGCTCTGAAAATCTATTCTCAATCCCCCGCTTGTCCGTTACAACACCGCACGCACACGATCACGGATTGTAGACCCACGATAACAAAGGACTTCTATGAAAGCAAGGCGAAACTTGCTCTCGATGAGGAGCGGAGAGGAGACGAACCGGGGAGACTTACCGAAAGAGCGACGTCGGCATCTGCTCTTCAATGGATTCCATCAATGTATCCATCCGCCGATCGACATCCGCCTCTCCCTGAGCCCGCTTCTTTTCTGACTCGAAGAACTGATGGGCAAGATTAATGGCCGTCAACACGGCCAACTTCGAGGGGGTGGCGGTCTTCATGCCTTCAGCAAGATGCTTCATGTGATCATCAACGAAATGAGCGAGCCGCCGAATATATGCATCGTCGGCAACACCGCGAATCGCATACCGCTGACCATAGATCTCAACATCGATCGTCTTAGTCAAGGGCCACCTCCTTGGTATCGTCCGCACATTCCAGCAGTTCTATCTCGCTCATGACCCGCTCGATTCTCGACCTGATATCGATTCGTTCTTTTTCCCACCGGCGATTCACATCATCCTGGGAGGCAAGCCTCTGGCGGGCTGCCTTGACTTCATCTTCCAACGACGCATTTTTTCGCTTCAGTTCCTGGACTAATTTCACCAGGTCTTTGATCCGAGCTTCAAGCGCATCCAACCGATCTAACGCCATAGCGGTTCTGTGTGCCCTCTCTTCTCATAGTTTGAGCCGCACTATAAAAAACTTTGCGAAATCTTGTCAAGAAACGGACTTTGCGGCACCGGCGAGGCGGAGATATTCCTTGTAGCTGCGGAGGACGCGTTTGACATATTGCCTGGTTTCGAGGAACGGAATCAACTCGACGAATTCGTCTTCGCTCCGGCCTCGATAGGTCGCCGCCCACCCCTCGACGGCGATCGGACCCGCATTGTACGCCGCGATGGTCTGCGCCACGTTTCCGGAAAACTGCGCAAGCAACTGCTCCACATACCGAACCCCGATCTGAATGTTCGTATCCTGATCGAACAAATCCTCCCGCATCACGCCGGGAAGACGATGCCGCTGAGCCACCGCATTGGCCGTTGCAGGCATGATTTGCATGAGACCGATGGCCCCGACACGGGACACTGCGCGCCAATCGTATTGGCTTTCCTCCCTGATGATCGCCGCAATGAGAAACGGGTCCACCCCGTTGACTCCCTGTGTTTTGATCGTGTGAATCAATCCCGTCGGATAGGCGACATTCCACAAATCGTCCGCCACAGCCCCCCCGGTTCGCTCCAGACGGTCTCGAAATCGAGCCCGCACAAGGCGCAGCGCATGATGGTAAGCCCCGGCTTCATTCAACATCACAGGCAGCGCCGCCAACACGTTGGAATCTCGGCTGTAGTGGTCTGTCAGCACGGCGAGTTCTCTCGCGGCATCCTGCTCAAGACCCAGCGTTCTGAGTTCAATCGCCCGCCGATAGGTCGGCTGTTGTTCGATTTCCGCCCGGCCATTGCTATGCTGCACGGGCCCCTGAGCCAAATCCGTCGCAAGTGACCCCGCAACGGCCGTAGCCGAAGAATCCCTCGGAGTCTTTTCCTGATCTACGGGCGCCACGGCGGGGACGTCGGTCCGCCCCTGCGCCAATTGACAATAATATGTCAGAGGATAGCGCTTGCAGAGGAGATGGAAGGTTTCTTTCGATTTGGACTCTTTGGCATGACCTTGAGACCGCGCGATCCAATAGAGAGCTTGCGGTTCCCATTCGCCGTCTCGCTGATCAACGATTGGTTGCCACACGGCAATCGCATCCTGGTAGCGACCCGTTCGATACAACACCCACCCTTCGCGCCAGTGGGCTTCGGCCCGCTGAGATGCCGGCTCTCCCGATTTGACGACATGCCTGTACTTCGCGAGGGCCTCATCAAACTGGGCCTGATCTTCCAGCCAAATTCCGGCAAATAACGTGATCTGCCCTTTTTGTTCGGGAGACAAGGACCGCTTGGGTAATCCGCGGCTCAACTCCAACAGTTTCTCACCCATTCCCTGTCGGAGATACACACGAGCCAACCAGACCACGGCCTCATCGGACTGAACCATCTGAGCTCCAGCGAGCTCCTGAAAGGTCTCGCGCGCTTGGTCATAGAGTTTCAATCTGACTTGTGCGATGCCCAATTTCAGCTTGGCGTCCCCACGGCGTGAAGAAGACGGGTCTTTTGCAAGAAACTTTTTGAGTTCGTCGATCGCTTCCGCATGCAGAGCCTGTCCCAGAAAGGCCTGAGCCCTGGTATAGAAGTCATCAGGCTGAGGGGTCCAGGACTCACCACCGATATTGGTCGCAAGCAGAGCTCCCGCCTCCTTGGCTTCCTTCGTCTGCGGGAACTTCATCCATAATTTTTTGAGCGCCTCCCTGGCCTCAACCGGCTGATTGGCTCGAAGATAACAATCGGCCAGCCGCAGCCACGCCTGGGGCACCCGCGGCTCTTTGTCGTTGATACCGACGGCCTTGGTAAGCCATGCCAGCGCTTCGGGACAACTGGAGGCTTGATACCAGGCTTCTCCCGCACGGAGGGCGACCTGATCAAGCAGGTTTGAATCGGGGACTGATTGCGGCACTGATTCGAATGTCCTGGCCGCCTCTCTCGCCTCCCCCAGATGGAGCAATGCTTCACCGATCCAGAACCGGATGTAATCATCGAGAACTGAAAAGTCTTGTTGGGCCGAACGGAGATAGGTGAGCGCTTCGCTTGGACTCCGCTGAATCAGCATCACTCCCGACAACAATCCTGCCCGCTTGGCCCAAGGCGAAGCCGGGAATTGCTCCATCACTCGTCGAAGCCGCTCCAGTTTCAGCGTAGCGACCTGATCTTTCGTCAGCGCATGGCCGAACCGCTCTTTTGGCCATGCAGCGGCGGTGAAGCACTCTTCAGCCGACCCACAACCATCTGCGTGAAGTTTTTCCGAATCCGAAACCGGGGCAGACTGTGCGTCATAAAAAAAGAGACAGCCGGCGACGATGAGAAACAGGGCCAGCGAAACCGGCACAAAGCTTCGGCCAAGGCTTGCAGCAGATCGAGGGGTGAGCGTCGGTCTTTTCATCGCCGTTCATTATATACAGCATGAGCCGCAATGGAAGAAGTTTTGCAACCGCCTCATAACTCGGCGCTCCTCCTGGTGTCGGTTCATTCTCACTTATGGTAGGCTCTTCGTCACACAACGAGATCGGGAAGGCTCTTGATGCCGACACTGCCCGTTCCAACCAACTTATTGGCCCTCACCGAACCGCAGATGGTGAAGTTCGTCCGCGCACGGGGCTGGCCGAATTATCGGGCCGGACAAATCCTCCGCTGGCTGTATCGCCGGCGTGCACGCGCCATCGCCCAGCTGACCGACCTGCCTTCCCGCGATCGATCGGCATTGGCCGAGATCGCGATCGTCGGGCGCGCGTCCCACTGTACCGTGTTGCCGTCTCAAGACGGCACGAGAAAACTGCTGCTGACGCTCGACGACGGATTGATGATCGAAGCCGTACTCATCCCCGACGACGATCGGCTGACACTGTGTGTCTCCACCCAAGTCGGCTGCATGTTGGACTGCGGCTTCTGCCTGACCGGTACCATGGGTCTCAAGCGCAATCTCAAAGCCCATGAAATCGTCGACCAAGTCTTGACCGCCCAGGACCGGCTCAAAGCCGGCGAGCGAATCACCAACCTGGTCTTCATGGGAATGGGAGAGCCCTTGTCCAATGTGGATGCGCTTGAAGCAGCCATTACCTGCTTGACGGATACGTCGTGGGGCCTCGCATGGTCGCCCAGACGGATCGTCGTATCGACGGCAGGCCTCGCGTCCCGCTTGAAACGAGTCGCGGCCCTCGGCGTCAATCTGGCCATCTCCCTCAATGCCACCACGGAAGAACTGCGCCGGGAGCTCATGCCCGCCGCCAGCGAAATCGCATCACTTAAGTCATTACTGGCGGCCTGTCGCCGGTATCCTCTGGCGCCGACCCGGCGGCTGACCTTTGAGTATGTCCTGCTGGCGAATGTCAATGATCGGCCTATGGACGCCCAGCGTTTGACGACTCTGCTTCGAGGCATGAAGTGCAAAGTGAATCTGATCCCGTTCAACGAATTTCCGGGGAGTCGTTTCCATCGCCCGCCGGATCGCGACGTGCTCCGATTTCAAGCCACGCTCCGCCAGGCCGGGATCGACGTATTCGTCCGTAAAAGCAGGGGACGCGACGTACTCGGTGCATGCGGACAACTCGGAGATCTTCCCGCCGACCGAGAATCAGTTACCTTGACACCTATCGAATCCCGTTGTTAGCATGCCGTGTGTTGTTGATCTCATCATGAAGCGGTCGGCTCTCCATCACTATTCGACGACGTGCCTCCTTGCAACGCTGCTTGCGTTCACTGACGCTGCCCCGTCAATGGCCCTGGAGCCCCTTGAACATGTGCTGTCCAACGGCATGAAGGTGCTGCTGGTCGAGGTTCCGAAGGCCCCGGTGGCGACAGTGCAGGTATGGTACAGGGTCGGCTCCAGAAATGAATTGATGGGCCGTGCCGGGCTCTCCCACATGCTGGAACACATGATGTTCAAAGGCACGGCGAAGTATCCCAAAGGCGCATTTTCCCGCATCATCCGCAAGAACGGCGGGATCGACAACGCGTTTACCGGACAAGACTTCACGGCTTATTTTGAAAACCTCGCGGCCGACCGTGTCGAACTGGCTCTGGAACTTGAGGCGGACCGCATGCAGGGTCTGATTCTCGACAACAACGAATTTACGACTGAACGCGAGGTTGTCAAAGAAGAGCGGCGCTTGAGAAGCGAGGACGATCCGCAAGGCGCGCTGGTCGAGGCCTTGTTTGCTCAAACGTTCCTCAGCCATCCCTATCATTGGCCGGTCATCGGCTGGTTTGCCGATCTCGATGCGATGTCGCTTGACGATTTGCAGCGCCACTACGACACGTTTTATTCTCCCAATAATGCCACCCTGGTCGTCGTGGGGGACATCAAAGCAGACACGCTACTCCCGACGATCAAACACCTCTTCGAGCCGATTCCCAAAGGGCCTTCGCCCAAACAGACCATCTCGGCAGAGCCGGATCAACGGGGCGAGCGACGTATCGTTCTGAAACGAGAAGCCCAGGTTCCCTCTGTCATGATGGGATTCCGCGTCCCCAATTATTCGAGCGACGATGCCTATGCCCTTAGCCTCCTCGAATCGATTCTGTCTGACGGGAAAAGCTCCCGGCTCTATCAGAGCCTGGTCCATGACCAGAAAAACTCCCTGTCGGTCGGCGCGGAATACAGCCTGCTGCAAACAGATTCCGGTTTGTTTTATTTCTACTCCCTCGTCAGCCCAGGCGCGAAGGTTGAGGCGGTGGAAGACGCACTGCATCGCGAGATCGCCAAGCTCCACAATGAACTGCTGTCCGACCTGGAACTCCAGCGGGCCAAAAATCAGGTGGAAGCCTCCCGCATTTTCGAGCAGGATTCAAATTTTCGCCATGCCATGTTGCTTGGACAATTGGAATCCATCGGCGCGGGCTGGCAGCGGGCAGATCAGTTTCTGGAACGCATGCGGACCGTCACCGCCAAAGACATTCAACGCGTCGCCAGGCAATACTTAACCCAGGACAACCGAACGGTGGGGATTCTCATCCCCCTGCCTCCCAAGGAGCAGGAAGCATCTCTTCCGTCACTGCAACAGGGAAAGCCATAGCGCAACAACCATGCCTCGCAGAATGACAGACATCACCCATCGGCATTCACGCCACCGCCCCTTGCGGTCCTTACGCGCCGGTGCGGCCTTGGTCGTATGGGGAGTTCTCACCGCAATGACTGGTTTTTCAGAGCCGGGATTTGCCGCCGATATCTCTCCGGTTAAAATCACGACACCCAATGGGATAACCGTGCTGGTGGTCGAGCAACACTTTCTGCCCATCGTCGAAATCCATGCGCTCATCAGGACCGGATCGGCGTACGATCCGCCGGAAAAGGCCGGCCTGGCAAATCTGACGGCCAGCCTCCTGGAAGAAGGCACGACGACCAGATCATCGAAACAATTGGCTGAACAGATCGACTTTGTCGGCGGCGCACTGGAAGTCACCGCGCACGAAGACTACACCACTGCAGCGGCGCGAGTGCTCAAGAAGGACGTCGACCTCGGCTTCACGCTGCTGGCGGATATCCTCATGCGCCCGGCATTCCCCCCGCAGGAATTCGATCGGGTGCGGACGCAGATTCTTGGAGAAATCATCAGCGACAACGACGACCCCGGCCATGTGGCCATGAAAGCGTTCAACCAATTGGTCTTCCACAACCACCCCTATCGGTGGCCGGCGAATGGGACCGAAGAAGCCCTGAATAAACTCACATTGGGCGACGTCCAAGCCTTCTACGCGAAGGAGTACCTGCCGAACCAGGTCATTTTCGCCATCGTCGGCGATATTACGGTGGAGCACGCCACGGTCTTGGTCCAAACGCATTTCGGAGCCTGGAAGAAGGGCCCGGCGCCGGCCAGAACGGTCAAGAAACCCGCTGCCATCGGCAAGAAAGCCGTGCAATTCATCGAAAAAGACCTGACCCAATCCACCATCGTATTGGGCCATAGCGGCATCAGCCGGACAAACCCGGACTTTTACGCCGTGACCGTCATGAATCATATCCTCGGCGCCGGCGGATTTTCGTCGCGCTTGATGGACTCCATCCGAGACAAACAGGGACT
>Ga0315912_10001653_pt1 | contig 26327 bp, 17 predicted proteins | sample VfabasoilMG_FD_204469 | JGI IMG/M metagenome (GOLD analysis project Ga0315912, IMG submission 204469) | Garden soil microbial communities collected in Santa Monica, California, United States - V. faba soil | ecosystem: Environmental > Terrestrial > Soil > Garden | place: USA: California... | reverse complement strand
CAGGCGATTCATTTCCCGGGGAGCGTCGAAAGGCGTATCCTGAGTGGCAGGCCCGAACGCATGCGTCTGCTCGTCGTCGATGATGATCCCAAGTTCCGCGCCTTCGTCGGCGCGGGCCTGGAACAGTCCGGGAACGAGTGCGAGACCGCGCCCGACGGCGGAGCGGCGCTCGAGCGCCTCTCGCATGCCAACCTGCCCGGCTTCGACATGATCCTGCTGGACGTGATGATGCCGGTGAAGAACGGCTGGGAGTTCCTGCACGACGTGCGCGAGCTCGGCCGCGAGACGCCGGTGATCTTCGTCACGGCCCGCGACTCGGTCGAGGAGCGCGTCAAGGGCCTGCGCCTGGGCGCGGACGACTACATCATCAAGCCCTTCGCCTTCGAGGAGCTGCTGGCGCGCATCGACAGCGTCGTGCGGCGCCGGAATGCGCTCACGCCGATCGACCTCGGCGACCTGCGCCTGGATCTCGCGCACCGCAGCGTGGTGCGCGCCGGGCACAAGGTCGACCTCTCGCCGCGCGAGTTCGATCTCCTGCGCGTGCTGCTGACGCATCCCGAGAAGGTCTTCTCGCGCGCCGAGCTGCTGCTCGAGGTCTGGGGCATCGACTTCGATCCCGGCACGAACGTCGTCGACGTGCACGTGGCGCGCCTGCGGCGCAAGCTCGAACGCACCGGAGCTGCGGTCATCCAGACTTCGCGCGGCGAGGGCTACCGCATCGCCCCGGTGTCCGAATGGGAGAAGCAGGCGCCCAGGACCTGAGTCCGGCCCGTGCACCCGGCGCGCGCCCCTGGTCGCTGGCCCGCAGGCTGACGACCCTGTTCCTGACCAGCACTTCGCTGTTCGTGATCGCGATCAGCGCGGCCAGCGCGTGGTTTCTCGAGCGCTCCTTCGACGGCAAGGTCGACTCGCTGGCCAAGGAAGTGCTCGACGGGATGGAGATCCGGCTCGAGAAGCAGCTCGAGGCGCCGGCCCCGTCCAACCCGCCCAACCCGGAGGAGAAGTCGGAGAAGGAAACCATCTGGGCCGCCAAGGAGAAGGACATCCAAGGTTTCGTCGACATCCTGGCCGGCCTGCACTCCGAGTGCCACTTCGCCTGGCGCATCTGGCGGCCGAGCGCCACGGACGACGCCCCGCCTTCGGGGGAATACGGCGAGATGGCGCTGCTCACGGGGGACGTGCCCGCGCGCTGGCCGGGCGCGGAGCGCGAGAAGATCGCGCATGGCCGCCTGTGGCAGCGGCAGCTGACGAAACCGAACGGCTGGCGCGTGCTGCTGGCGATCGACGCGCGGAATGTCTACATCCCGCTCAAGCTGTTCCTGACCTACGCGCTGGTCGTGATCCTGGCCAGCGTGGGCGTCGCGTTGGTCTACAGCCGCTTCTTCTTCGTGCGCGTCTCCGGACTGCTGGACCAGGTCGCGAGCCGCGCGCGCGAGCTGCGCGGCGTCGACGAGCCGCTGGCGATCTCCGTCGATCACGCGCCGATCGAGATCGCGTCGATCGCCGACGCGCTCTCGGAGATGCTCGAGAAGGTGCGCCGCGAGATGACGCAGGCGCGCATCTTCACGGCCGGGCTGGCGCACGAGCTGCGCTCGCCCGTGCAGAACCTCGTGGGCGAGACCGAGGTGGCGCTCTTGCGCGAGCGCGACGCCGAGACCTACCGCAAGGTGCTCACCTCGCACCTCGACGAGCTGCGCTCGCTCGGCGATGCGATCGACAACCTGGTCACGATCTGCTCCGCGGGCGAGGTCGGCCGCGCGCACCCGCGCGAGCTGATCAACCTGGGCGAGGAAGCCACGATCCGCCTGGCGCGCGAACGCAGTCAGGGAGCGCGCCACAAGGTGCAGCTCGATCTGGGCATCGAGGGCGACACGCGCATCTGGGGCGACCGCGAGGCGCTGCTGCGCGCGATCCGCAACCTGGTCGCGAATGCGATCCAATGGAGCCCGCCGGACTCGAAGGTCGAGGCGCGCGTGCGCGGCCTGCCGCAGGAGATCGAGATCGTCGTCGACGACGCCGGAATGGGCATCACGCCCGAGCTGCGCCAGCGCATCTTCGAACCCTTCTTCCGCGGACCGCAGGCCGCGGGCCGGCGCATCGGCTACGGCCTGGGCCTGGCGCTGACGCGCATGGCGGTCGACGAACACGCCGGCTCGATCGAGGTCGGCGAGTCGCACCTCGGCGGAGCGCGCTTCCGCATGCTCCTGCCGCGCCGCGCGCCCGCGCCGGATGAGAGCAGCGTCCGCCCTTCGACGCGGCTCACGTCCTGAGCTCGGCCTTGCCGCTGAAGGTCCGATAGAGCGCAGGCAGCACCACCAGGGTCAGCAGCGTGCTCGAGATCAGGCCGCCGATGACCACGGTCGCCAGCGGCCGCTGCACTTCCGCTCCGGTTCCCGTCGCAAGCGCCATGGGCACGAATCCGAGCGAGGCGACCAGCGCCGTCATGAGCACCGGCCGCAGGCGCGTGATCGAACCGTGGACGATCGCCTGCTCGAGCCGCTCGCCGCTCTCGCGCAGCTGGTTGATGAAGATGATCATCACGAGCCCGTTGAGCACGGCGATGCCCGAGAGGGCGATGAAGCCGACGGCGGCCGAGATCGAGAAGGGCATGTCCCGCAGCCACAGCGCGACGACGCCGCCCGTGAGTCCGAGCGGGACGGCCGCGAACACGAGCAGGGCGTACTTGAAGCTCTTGAACGTCGCGAGCAGCAGCAAGAGGATCAGCGCAAAACAGGCCGGAACCACCAGCGTGAGCCGCGCCTTCGCCGCGACGAGGTTCTCGAACTGACCGCCCCATTCGAGCCACTGGCCGGCGGGCAGGTCGAGCGAGCCGACCTTCGTCTGGGCCTCCGTCACGAACGATCCGAGGTCGCGGCCGCGAACGTTGCACTGGACCACGATGCGCCGCTTGCCGTTCTCCCGGCTGATCTGGTTGATGCCTTCGGCCACCACGATCCGCGCCACGGTCCCCAGCGGGACGAAACCGCGCTCGAGTGGAACACGCATGAACGCCAGTGAGGTGTCGTCCGCCAGCGCGGGAAGTCCGATGGGCGGGGCGTCGCGTCGGTCGGTGCTCGGGAGCGGGATGGGCAAGCGATCGAGGATGTCCACCTTGCCCCGCAGCGCGTCCGGAAGGCGCACGACGAGGTCGAAGCGCCGGTCGCCCTCGAACACGAGGCCCGCTTCACGGCCCCCCATCGCAACCGCGACGACGTCCTGGACGTCGGACAGGCTCAGTCCGTAGCGCGCCAGGATGGCCCGATCCGGATCCACGGTCATGACGGGCAGCCCTTCGGTCTGCTCCACCTTCGCGTCCGCGACTCCCGGGATGGTGAGCAGCGAGGCGAGGACCTCGTCCGCTGTCGCCTGCATCGATTCGAAGTCGTCCCCGTAGACCTTCACGGCGACGTCCCCGCGCACGCCCGAGATGAGCTCGTTGAAGCGCATCTGGATCGGCTGGGTGAACTCGTAGGCGTTGCCGGGCACGGTCTGGAGCGCGAGCTCGATCAGCCGGATCAGCTTGGCCTTGTGACCCCGCGCGGCGCTCGGCTCCGGGATCAGGCGCTCCAGTTCCGCTTCGCTGCGCCACTCCTCCTGGGGCTTGAGGATGATGAACGTGTCGGACACGTTGGGCGGCATCGGATCGGAGGCGAGCTCGGCCGTGCCCGTCTTCGAGAAGGCGCAGGCGACCTCCGGGAAGCGGGTCAGCGCGCGCTCGACCTCGTACTGCATCGCCTGGGACTGCGTGATCCCGGTCGAGGGGATCCGCACCGCGTGCATCGCGATGTCCTTCTCGTCGAGCGTCGGCACGAACTCCTGGCCCAGACGGCCGAAGAGCAGGAACGCCCCGATCAAGGCCGCGACCGCGGCGGCGGCGACTGCATGGCGCCAGCGCAACGAAGCGCGGACCACCGGCGCGTAGAGCGCCTTCGCCCAGCGCACGAGGAACATGTCCTGCTCCGTGACGCGGCCGCGGACGCACAGCGCGACCATCGCGGGCACGAACGTGAGCGACAGGACGAACGCCCCGATCAGCGCGAGGATGACGGTCATCGCCATGGGGTGGAACATCTTCCCCTCGACGCCCGAGAGGGCGAGGATCGGGAAGTACACGGTGATGATGATGGCCTGGCCGAACGCGCTGGGCTTCACGACCTCGCGTGCCGCCACGAAGACCTCGTGCAGGCGTTCCTGGAGCGTGAGCAGTCGACCATCGTGATGCTGCTTGTCGGCCAGTCGGCGCAGGCTGTTCTCGACGACGATGACGGCTCCGTCCACGATCAGTCCGAAGTCGATCGCGCCGAGCGACATCAGGTTGCCGCTGACATCGGCGCGCACCATCCCCGTCGCCGTCACGAGCATCGCCAGCGGGATCGCCGCTGCGCAGATCAGGGCGGCGCGAATGTTCCCGAGCATCAGGAGCAGGACGGCGATGACGAGGATCGCGCCCTCGACCAGGTTCTTCACGACCGTCGCAATCGTCGCATCGACGAGCTTCGTGCGGTTCAGGACCGTCTTGGCCCGGATGTCCGCGGGCAACGAACGCTGGATCTCGCTCATCTTCGCGTCGACGGCGGCGGCGACGGTGCGACTGTTCGCGCCGATCAGCATCACCGCCGTGCCGACGACGACGGCCTCGCCGTTCTCGCTCGCGGAACCCGTGCGCAGCTCCCGGCCGATCCCGACACCCCCGAGGCCGACCACGTCCCGGACGTAGATCGGGACTCCGTTGCGTGTCCCGAGGACGATCGTCTCGATCTGCGAGATCGACTCGATCCTGCCCGTCGCCCGCACCAGGTACGACTCGCCCTTGTGCTCGACGTAGCCGGCGCCGGTGGAGACATTGTTCTTCTCGAGCGCCTCGACCACGTCCCCGAACGTGAGCCCGTAGGAGACGAGCTTCATCGGATCCGGCTGGACGTGATACTGCTTCACGTAGCCGCCGATGGCGTCGATGCCGGCCACGTCCTTCAGGCCCTTGAGCTGCGGGCGGATGATCCAGTCCTGGACCTCGCGCAGGTACGAGGCCAGCTCCACGTCGGTCGAGAGCCGGACCTTTTCGGGCGTCAGGTACACGCCGTCGGATTGCCAGCCCGGCTCGCCGTCGTGCACGCTGGAGCCCTTCCCGTGCGAGTGCTCGTACTCGACGGTGTACATGTAGACCTCGCCCAGGCCGGTCGCGATCGGACCGAGTGTGGTCTCGACGCCCGGCGGCAGGCTTCCGGACGCCTCGCGCAGGCGCTCGCCGACCTGCTGGCGCGCGAAGTAGATGTCGACGCCGTCCTCGAAGACCGCCGTGACCTGCGCAAAGCCGTTTCTCGAAAGCGAGCGCGTGTACTCGAGGCCCGGGATCCCCGCCAGCGCGTTCTCCATCGGGAAGGTGACCTGCTGCTCGACCTCGAAGGGCGAGAGCGACGGAGCGACGGCATTGACCTGGACCTGGTTGTTGGTGATGTCCGGAACCGCGTCGATGGGCAGTCGCTGGAGCTCGTAGATCCCCACGGCGGCGACGAGCGCGGTGACGACGACGACGAACCAGCGGTTCTTGATCGAGAAGCGGAGCAGGTACTCGAGCATGCTGGCCTCTCAGTGCTCGTGCGCCGCCGCGCCCTTGCCGAGCTCGGCCTTGAGCAGGAAGGAACCCGCACTCACGAACGACTCGCCCTCGACGAGTCCCGAGTAGACCGGCACGAGGCCTCCGACCGCGGCTCCGATCGTCACGGCCCTCTTCCGGAAGGTGTCGGGCTCGCCCGCGACCGGCACGAAGACGGCCGGCGCGCCGGCGACGGTCTGGATCGCCTCCTCGGGAACCGCCACGACCGGCGCGCTGCTCATGCCCCCCGGGTTCGTCGTCACGATCTCGACCTGCGCGAACATGCCCGGGCGCAGACCCAGGTCGCTCGCGGGCGCTCCGATGCGCACCTGGGCCGTGCGCGTCGTGGGATCGACGAAGGGCGAGAGGAACGTGACCGCTCCTTCGAAGCGCATGTGCGCCTTGTCGCCCTCCGTGCCCACGCTGATCCAGGCCTTCGAGCCGACCTCGACCTGCATCAGGCGCGCCTCGGGCACGTCGGCGAGCACCCAGAGCTTGGTCGCGTCAGCGAGCACCATCAGGTACTCGCGCTCGGGGCTCACGAGCTCCCCGAGCGTCACCTCGCGCTGGACGACGACGCCGTCGATGGCCGCGCGGATCGTGTAGCGGGGCAGGACCTCGCCTGTCGTGGCCAGCGCATCGATCCCCGCATGGTCCATGCCCAGCATCTGCAACCGGTTCGCAGCGCCCGTGCGCGCCGCCTCGGCAGCCTTCAGCGCGGCGATCGAGACCTTGTGCTCCGCCTCGCGGCGCTGCACTTCGGTCAGGGAGATGCCTTGCGACTGCTCGTACAGGCCCTTGGCTCGTTCCCAGGTGACGCGCGAGAGATCGACAGCCGGCTCCGCGGTCTGCACCGCGACGCGGCGCTGCAGGTATTCGGCTTGTGCTTCGCCGAGCTCCGGGCTCTCGATCACCGCGAGTTCGGCTCCCACCCGGACCGCATCGCCGACGCGGACCTTGACGTCCACGATGCGGCCGCGCAGCGGCGCGCCGACGTGCGCCATCGCCTCGGTGTCGAACCCGACCCGCGCCGGAACGTGGATCGTGGGCCGCAGCTTGCGCACCTGCGCCGTGCTGGTCTGGATGCCGTACTTGGCGACCGCGCCGCTCGCCAGCTTGACCACGTCGGCCCGTACGCTCTCGCCGGCGTGGTCATGTGCGGGCTGCTGCGCGGGTTGCTGTTCGCGGGCCGGGTCGCAGCCCGGAAGAAGCACGAGCGCGCAGACCAGAGCCGCGCTGCCGATGAGCTTTGACGGTGACAGGAATCGCTGGCGGGTCATGGGAATACTGCTTTCGCAAGGCGTTCGGCGACTCCGGGGCCGCCGACGGCGCGCTGCAGGCGCACGAGCGCGCGCGCGGCCTGCGCCTCGACCTCGACCGCCTGGAGTTGCGCGATGCGCAGATCCTGCTCGGCCAGGAACAGCGGCGTCACGTCCGTCTGTCCGGCGCGATACGCATCCTCGGCGAGCTGACGCCGCTGCTGTTGCAGCGGAATCAGTTCGCTGCGGATGCGGACGAGATTGGCGGAGCCGGCAGCCAGCGACTGGTACGCGACGCGCACCTCCTCGACGGTGCGACGCCTCGCGAGGGTCAGCTCGTGGCGCGCCTCGAACGTCTCGGCCACGCTGCGCGAACGCTGCGCACTGCCGTCGTCGAAGAGCGGCAGCGGCACCGAGACGGATGGGCCGAGTTGCCAACCAGCGTCTCGCTGGGCATCGATTCCGACGCTGGCGCCTTCCCAGGGCAGCAGCCCGAGCAGCCCCTGCTCGTCCCCGAGCGCACGCAAGCGCCAGGCGACGGCCTGGATCTCGGGTCTCGCGACGAGGGCTGCGTCGATCCAGTCCCGCTCCGACTGCTGCGTCGTGGCCGGGCTGTTCCAGGGATCGAGCGTCCAAGTCGCCTCGGAGGCCGGCTGTCCGATCAGCCGGGCGAGGCGCAAACGGCTGGTGCGCTCGTCGAGCCTGGTCCGGTCGATCGAGACCTGCAACTCCACGCGCTGGGCGTCGAGCGTCACCACGTCGGCGCGGGTTCCCTCGCCGGCCTCGAGTCGGGCTCGGGCCGTGGATACGAGCCGTTCGAGCAGGCGCAGCCGTTCCTCGAAGATCGGAACCAGGGCCGCAGAGGATTGCGCATCGACGTAGCTCTCCTGGACTTCGCCGATGACGTCGATCGCGGCGACGAGCGCGTCGGCAGCGACGGCTCGCAGGCGATTGTCCGCGGCGCTCGCGCGAGCCGGCCGCTGGAGCCCCTGCACGAACTCCTGGACGAAGGACGCCTCGATCTGCGGGCTCCCCTCGCCCGTGCGATAGACGACGCTGAGCACGGGGTTCGGCAGGAGTCGCGCCTGGTCCGCTTCCGAACGCGCCACATGGACGCGAGCGAGCGCCGCCTGCAGGCCGGGATCCGACGTCACCGCCCGTCGGACAGCCTCGTCGAGGTGCAGTTCGCCCTGGACGGGATCGGGCTCGTCCAGTTCGCCGCCTGCGGGGCCGACACGCCGGAATTCGAGTGCCGCCGGCAGGCGCGCGGCGGCGCCGATGGCGGATTCCGGATCGACGGCGGCCTTTGGCAACGTGCCGCAGGCGCTCGCGATCGCGGTGCAGAGACAGGTCAGGAACGTTCGACTGAGTCGTACATCTAGAAACAAGGGATCACTCCACGTCGGTCGGGGCCTTGGAATGGCCTCGGCGGACGTGCCGAGGCGCTGCACCACGAGGGTGCGCGCCTCTAAACGAGGAGGATCACGCTGCGGATGTGCGCGAGCGACTGGGCGACGCGCGGTACCCGCGGCGGCGGCCCACGCTCACTCGTCTGCGCGAGCGTCGGATGAAGGGCGAACGGAACCGCGACCGGCGCGACCCAGGCGCCAACCTGCGGATCCAGGGAGCGATTCGTGACGGCCCGCTGGTCGGGGAGGCCAGGCACGATGTAGTCGACGCACGGGCAATCGGAGTTCGTGGTCGTGCCCGAGGCCATGTCCTCGTGCCCAGCGCACGTGCCGCAGTCCGCGTCCGGCAGCTTGATTTCCAGGCTGACGCAACCATCGGCCTCGACGCAGACCACGAAGCCGCGTGCCGGCATCGCGCCGGCCAAGAGTAGCAGGGCGAGGCAGAGCCACGCGTGCAGGCGGAAATGGAGGGGCGGCTTCACGATTGCGGCTGGGATGGTACTACCTCGGCGGCGCTCCGGGAGGGACTTGAGGGGGTACGGAAGTCGCAGATCGAATGTTGGGTCCGAGGTGCGGCTCAGGACATCATGGTGAGGTGAGCACCCCGGCCAAGCCCCGCTACCTCGTCACCAGCGCCCTGCCCTACTGCAACGGGCCGATCCATTTCGGCCACGTCACGGGCGCCTACCTGCCGGCCGACGTCTACGTGCGCACGCTGCGCATGCAGGGCGAGGACGTGCTCTACGTCTGCGGCGGCGACGAGCACGGCACCGCGATCACGATCAACGCCGAGCAGGAGGGCGTCGCCTATCCCGAGTACGTCGCGCGCTGGCGCGCCTCGATCAAGGACACCTTCGACCGCTTCGGGATCCGCTTCGACGTCTGGTCGGGCACGAGCATCTGCCCCGAGCACGCCGCGACGAGCCAGGAATTCTTCCGGCGCCTGGACCGCAACGGCTACCTGCAGAAGCAGTCCACGGAGCAGCTCTACTGCCCGAAAGACCGCATGTTCCTGGCCGACCGCTACATCCTCGGCACGTGCTACTTCTGCGGCTACGAGGCGGCGCGCGGCAACGAGTGCCCGCACTGCGGCCAGGAGCTCGAGCCGCTCAAGATGAAGGTCGTGCGCTGCAAGATCTGCGGCACGACGCCCGAGAAGCGGCCCACGCTCCACTGGTACCTCGACCTCGGGAAGCTGCGCGACGAGCACATGGGCGCCTGGTTCGAGTCGCACCCCTGGAAGCCGAACGTCACCGGCTTCATCGGCAACCAGCTGGCGCAGATCGGCCTGCGGCCGATCACGCGCGACATGAGCTGGGGCATCCCCGTACCGGACGATTGCGCCGGCGGCGAGCAGGGCAAGGTGCTCTACGTCTGGTTCGATGCGCCGATCGGCTACGTCTCGTTCACGCAGGAATGGGCGCGCTCGCAGGGCCGGCCCGAGGACTGGAAGCGCTGGTGGCAGTCCGAGGACACGCGCCTGGTGCACTTCATCGGCAAGGACAACATCTCGTTCCACTGCCTGATCTTTCCTTCGATGCTCTTCGGCGTGAAGCAGCAGTTCGTGCTGCCCTGGCAGGTGCCCGCGAACGAGTTCTACAACCTGCAGGGCGGCAAGTTCTCGACCTCGGAGAAGCGCACGATCCCGATCGAGGACTTCTGCACGCGCTTCGACGTGGAAGCCGCGCGCTTCTACCTCCTGGCGAGCGCGCCCGAGACGGCCGACAGCGACTGGCGCTGGGAGGACTTCCAGTCCTGCGTCAATGCCTCGCTGGCGGACAAGATCGGAAACCTCGTCACGCGCGTCCTGCGCTTCCTCGACAAGAACTACGAAGGGCGCGTGCCGGCCTGTGACGCGGCGACCGCGGCGGAACTCGAGCGCGTGCTGCTCCAGGACTGCGGTGCCATCGGCGACCCGGCCGCGTTCGTGCGCGAATTCAAGTTCCGCCGCGCGGCCGTGCAGCTGCTGGCGAACGCCGTCGTCTGCAACGTCTTCGTCGATCGCCTCGCGCCCTGGACGCTGCGCAAGACCGATGCGCTGCGCGCGGGTGCCGTGCTGGCCTTGTGCTGCGACTGGATCGCCCTGATCGCGCGCTGGATGGCGCCCTTCATGCCGCAGAAGGCGCAGTCCGTCTGGACGATGCTCGGCAACGCGGGCGCGGTCGAGGCCGCGGGCTGGCCGGCGTTGCCGGAAGCCGGCAAATGGCGCTCGCTCACGGCCGGGCAGAAGCTCGGGGAAGTCGGCCCGCTCTTCGCGAAGCTCGACGACGCCGCGATCGCGGCGGAAGTGGCGCGACTCCAGACGTAGAATCGACCGGCCGGCCCCAGGAAGCTTCCCCAAGGAAACTCCTGGGACCGGCCGAATGCGTTCAGTCAGGTCGCTCGGGGGGGCAGAAGGATTCCTTGAGGGCCTTGCCCACGCGGAATCCGACCCGCCGACCGGCGCCGATCTGGATCGGCTCGCCCGTGTGCGGGTTGCGCCCGACGCGCGCCTTGCGCGACTTGAGCTCGAAGGTGCCGAACCCCGTGAGCGTGACGCTCTGATCCAGCTCCAACCCCTTCCGTATTCCACCCAGCACGGTCTCGACGAGGAGAGCGGCCTGGAGCTTGGAAGTCTTCAGCTCACCAGCGACCATATCGACTAGGTGGCTCTTGTTCATCCGAGCCTCCCGTGAGCCATCAGCTCACTTCTTCTTGCGCGAGGCCTTGCGACGGCCCTTGCGTGCGCCCTTGCGAGCGGCCTTCTTGCGGGTCTTCTTCTTCATCGCCATGTGTCAGATCTCCTTCGACGGAAAGTCCCTGGGCTTCGCCCGATGCGGGCGACGCCACGACATCCCCAGGTACTTCGGCGGGGGTCACGGACTCCTTGCCTCCGTCTTTGGAACTTTTTGAGGGAGCGCGCAGCTTCCACCTGCGTCGTGCTGCAGGATCGGCGTCCCAGGAGCTTTCAATCGGGGAGCGTCCAAGCCCCGGCCGGAGAGCCGCTTCGCCCGGCGCCGGGATCTTGCTTTCGCGCTCGAGACGAGCGCTGGACGGGCGCGATCGTACCCCGAAACCCGGCTACGCCGGGCGTGCCGTGCGGACCTTCTTCTGGACCGCGCCGGACTTGAGACAGCGCGTGCACAGGCGCACGCGGACGGAGACTCCGTCGACCACGGCCCGCACCTTCTGGATGTTGGGCTTGAACTTGCGCAGCGAATGCCCGGTGGTCTTCAGGCCCACGCCGCCATCCTTCTTGGCGAGACCGCGGCGGGCGATCTGGCCGCCGGATTCGGTCCGCTTGCCGCAAAAAGTACAGACGCGTGCCATTCGGGTTGGGCCTGGGGAAGGGAGTCCTGCGAAATGAGGGCCGGAGAGGGTAGCGAACCCTCCCACCGCCCGCAAGCCCCCCACCCGGCGCCTAGAACAGCTTGTCGAGCGCGGCCGACGCGCTCTGCCCGAAGTTCGCGTCGAGCCCCTCTTCGGGGCCGGCGGTCCGCGGCGAAGCCGCGATCGCCTCCATGATGCGCTGCAGCTTGCGCGCGGTCTCGACGGAGTAGTAGCGCACGAGGCCCAGGTTGGTGCGCTGATCGAAGACCATCGCGAAGAGCGCTCGCTCGCCGACGATCGAGACCTGGATCGAGTCGCGGCTGCCCTGGTGGAAGAGCGTCGTGAACTGATCCTCGCCCACGAGGCGCGCGAGCTCCCGCGTCGCGGCGAACGTGCCGGCGACCAGGGCCGAGATCGACTCGAGCGAGTTCTGCGGAACGTCACCGCGACGCGTCACGAGGTGGCCTTCCTTGTCGATCAGCATCGCGCAGCGAGCGCCCGAGAGCTCGAGAAAGCCGTCGAGCTCGCTGTCGAGCCGCGCGACATCCTTGGCGTAGAAGACCAGGCGGTCCTGGCGCAGCTTGGCATCGGAGATCTGACCCATGGCGATTCCTTCCCTGCGTGACTCTCAGAACATCGAGAAGACGACTTTGGCGACGATCGCCCCGACTCCGACCGCGCCCAGCACGAAGATCATCGTGTAGGCCAGCGACTTGCTCTTCTTCGGAGCTTCGGCCACCGGCGCGGGGGCCGGACGCGCGCTCGAGCGGGCGCTCGGGGCGGGGCGAGCCTGCGGCTTCGGTTGCGCCGGGCGGTCTGCCCCGGGCGAGCGTTGCGCCGGGGCTCCGCCGCGACTGGCCACGGGAGCGGGGCTACCGGGACGCATGACGCGCGGACCGCCGGCCGGCTTCGCGCCCTGCATCGAGAGGCCGGGCGAGTTGGGCTGCGCCATCGCGAGCCCGCCCTGGCCTTGCGGGGCCTGGGCCGTGCGAGCCTGCGGCTGCTCGGGCTGCGCGAGCGCCGGGGCCGGCCGGTTGTGCGCCGGCGGAGCCTGGATCGTCGTCTTGGAGAGCGACCCCCCCGGGCCGAAGGTCGGCACGGGCGGCAGCCCGGGGTTGGCGGCGGCCGGACGCTGGAAGCCGCGCTGATACGCGGTCTGCGTCAGCGATCGACCCGCGGTGCCCGCGGCGGCCGCTGCCGGCTGCTGGTGGAAGCCGGTCTGCGAGACCCCGGCGCCGACGGGTGCGGGAGCGGGCGCAGGAGCCGCCTTCTGCGGCGCCGGGCTCGCCATGGGCGCGGCCGGTTGCGGTGCGGCAGCCGCAGGAGCCGCGGCCGGAGCGCCGGGCTTGGCACCGCCGTGGATCGACTCGAGCACCTTGGCCGCGAGCGCCTTGAGCGTCGGGAACACGCCCTGGCCCGTGTTCGCGACCGCCTCGAAGGTCGTGAAACCGTGCGGGTTGAGGACGCGGTTGAGCTCCTCGACCGGCATGGCGTCAGGCAGGTCGCGCTTGTTGTACTGCAGGATCACCGGGATCGAGGTGATGCTCTTGCCGTACTCGTTCAGGTTCTGCTCGAGGTTGCGGATCGACTCGAGGTTCTCCTCGATCATCGAGGCCGAGGAGTCGGCCACGAAGACGACGCCGTCGACGCCCTGCAAGACGAGCTTGCGCGTCGAGTTGTAGTAGACCTGGCCCGGAACGGTGTAGATCTGGAAGCAGGTGCGCATCCCGGCCACCGTGCCCAGGTCCAGCGGCATGAAGTCGAAGAACAGCGTGCGATCGCCGTCCGTGCTGATGCTGGTGAGCTCGCCCTTGTTCGGAACCGGCGCCCGCTGGTGGATCACTTCGAGGTTGGTCGTCTTGCCCGACATGCCGGGTCCGTAGAAGACGATCTTGGCGTTGACCTGCTTCTGCGCAAAATTGATCTGAACCATCGCTGTCAGTCTCCGCTCGGGATTGAGCCGGGGTTATCGGTCTGTGGGTGCATCGTGTTCGAGCTGTTCTTCCGCTGAGGCGCCACGTGCGCGGCGGGAGTGCTTCCGTTGCGAAAGGGCAGCGGCCCGGGAATCGCACCGGGCAAGCGCTGCTCTTCGGCGGTCTCGATCGAGCGCAGGTGCCGTTGCAGGCGCGCCACGACCGAATCCATGGGCAGGCGCAGGTCCTCGGGTCGCACGCCGCCCTCGAGCAGCACGACCAGCACGGCGCCCGGCGCCTCCTGAACGAGCAGCGTCCCGCGCGCGGCGCGCAGCACGAGCCGGCGCGGCGTATCCCAGGACAGCGGCGCGCAGCAGCGCCCGATCTCGCCCAGCCAATTGGTGGCCAGGGCCGAGAGCGCGCTGACGTCGAGACCCTGTGCGCCTTCGCCTTCGCCCGCGGGGGCCAGCGGCTGCGCGAGGCGCGCAGCCTCGGGCAGTGCGAGGTGCCAGATCGGAACGCCGTCCGCGGTGGCCAGGGCCGTCATGCGCACCCCGGGGATGCGCGCCAGCGTCTCGAGGAACTGCTTCACGACTGCGGCTCCCGGCTCACGCCCGTCATCGAGGACAGGTCCCGCAGGCCCTGCTCGAGCTTGCGCGAGAGTTGCGTGCCGTCCATCCAGACCGCGCCGGCGCCCATCTCGCCCGGCGCCATCACGAGCGTGCCGAACGTGCCTTCGAGGCGCACTTCGAGCGCCTGACCCAGGCCCAGCTTGCGGCCCGCCTGGCGCGAGGCGCTCAGGATCTCGCCCACGCCGCGCGCGGTGCGCTCGGCGGTGTACCCGCGCGGCCCCTGCACGAGCGCCGTCTGGCCGCGCACGTAGAACGAGGCCAGCACGCCCTTTTCGCGCGTCAGCGACTGCAGCAGCGGCCGCACGGTCAGGCCCGCGTTCTGCGGCGCACCGTTGGCGGCCTCCTCGTTCTCGTCGGCGAAGCGACCCGTGCGTTCGACCTCGCGCAGGCAGGCGTCGAGGTCCTTGGAGCTCGCGACCAGCGAGGCGACGGTGCGGAAGCGCGCCTCGAGGTACGTTTCGCCCGGGCAGAGCTCGAGCAGCCGCGCCAGGATGCGGCGCGCGTCGGACCAGGCGCCCACGCGGCAGAGGATCTCGAGCAGGAGACGCAGCGGACGCTCGTCGCTGGGCGTGGCGTCGCGCGCCTGCTGGGCCAGCTCGAGCGCGACGCGCCCGTCCTCGCGGGTGCGGTCGACGAAGTAGCGCTCGGCGCGCGCGCGCGCGCGCCAGTAGATGGCCTCGGCGCTCTTCGTCGCCTGGAACCATTCGGACGCGACCTCTTCGGCGCGCGGGATCCGGCCGTCCTCGAGCATCAGCTCGACCAGCTCGCGCCACACGGCCGGGCGCGGATTGGAGGCCAGATCCTGGGTCAGCTCGCGCGTCCGGCCCTCGCGCAGCATCTGGCGCGTGCGGTCGAAGAGGCGGCGAAGCTCGACGTCCTTGGGATAGGCGCGCAGGCCCTCGGTCGAGACCTCGAGCGCGTCGTTGAGCGAGCCCTGCATGGCGTAGAGCTGGGCCAGTTCGGCGTAGTGCCGCGCGTTCGGATCGTCGGCCAGACGACGCGAGGCGCTGCGCACCTTGCCGGAGGCCAGCCAGCGCTGGATCAGGCGCAAGGGACACCACCTCTCGCGTGGGGTTGGGTGCGGCGCAGGTTCACGGCTTCTTGGCCTTCCAGGACTCGATGGCCGAAATGTCCGTCAGGACGCGTTGGCGCTGCTCCCAGTGCTCGCCGCCGAGCTCGAGCGCCTGGCGCAGGTCCACCAGCGCCTCTTCGAAGCGTCCGCTCTTGACGCTCAGCATCCCGCGCAGGCGCACGTCTTCCGCGGTCTGCTGGCGCTCCTGCTTCTGCAGCGCCGCCGTGCGCGCGGTGCGCGCGTTCTCCTCCTCGATGCGCGTGATCCGCGCGCGCAGCTGATCGCGCTCGCGCCAGGCCTGGAACACGCCGCCCCAGAAGTGCTCCTGGTTCACCAGGGCCTCGATCGCGTCGAGCCGGCCGTGGAGCGCGGCCAGGTCGCCGCTCTCGGCCGACGGGATCGCGTCCCAGCGCTCGCGCACGGACTGCTCGCGCCGCACCAGGCCGTAGCCCAGGACGCCCACGAGGATCAGCGAGAGCGCGACCTTCGCCGCGGTCGCGCGCCGGGCGCGATTGTGGTCCGCCTGCCGCTGCAGGTCGCGGATCATGCGCGCGACGTCGAAGCGGTCGCGGTCGAGCTTCAGGACCTGATGCAGGAGCTGCAGCGCCTGGCGCCGGCGCCCCCACGAAATGCACTTGTCCGCCTCGCGCAGCAGGCCGTCGATGGTGGCGAGGCGCTCGGCCAGCTTGGGACTCTCCTGGGTCGGGAGCTTCGTCTCGGTCTGAGCCTGGGCCTGCGGCAGGTTGGTCGAGAGCATCTCGAGCAGCTGCTTGGCGCGCTCGGCCTGGCCGCCGCGATCGAGGACGAACGCCAGGCGCCGGCCCTCGGTCTCGAGCGAGATGCCGTGACGCGTGAGGATGTTCGGGTGCGCCAGCCCGAGGATGATCAGCGATTCGAGGCCGACCAGGTCCTGCGGGTTCTGCGAGAGCTCGCTGAAGAGCGCGCGCGCGAAGGCTTCCGCCGTGCGCTCGTCGAATTCCACGGCGGCGCGTTCCATGCTGGAGCGCAGCGAGCGTGCCGGGATGCCGCCGATCCCGCCGGTGATGGCGGTAATGACGTCTTCCACGAACAGAGGTCGGTCGAGTGAATTCATACCCAGACGGGGACTTCCTGCCCCTCGCGGAGCTGGTGGTACCGCGTTCGTATCGGGCCTGCGGGCTTCGGCTCTGAAGTCCGCCCCCCGAAAAGAGCACCGCCCGCGCGTGCGCGGGGCCCGGCCAGCCCCTGCCCGTTGGGATGCACGGATTTCACTCCAGGGGGTTGCTGCTGAGCGTCCCGCCCACCGCGTTGCCGGCGGGGTCGGACACTCCGACCACCAGCAGCAGCTGGCTGGCTCCCAGGGGAGCCGCCAGCGTCACGCGATAGTGGTTGTGGTTGAGGTACTGCACCGCGGAGACGCTGGCCGTGCCGCTCGTGCTCCAGTTCGCCAGCGCGCCGGCGCCGGCGGCGACGACGTCCTCGCTGAAGCCCACGTCGAGCGTCGCGCCCGTCGCATCGACGGCCCAGTTGACGAACGAGCTGGCGATCGAGGGCATGCTCACGTCACCCGTGACCGCACCCGTGGTCGAGACGCTGGCCGCCATCGCGTTGCCGGCGACGTCCTGCACGTTGGAGACGCCGACGTGCACGCTCGCGGCCGAGTCCAGCTCCTGGCCGCTGGCGAGGCGGAAGATGACCGTGTGCGTGGCCGAGCTGTAGGTCGGTGACGCGCCCACCAGCGAGATCGGGTTGCCGTTGCTGGTGACCGTGTAGTTCGACGGGCTCAGCGCCGTGCTGGTCTTGACCGGCTCGCTGAAGGTGATGCTGACCAGATCGCCGCCGTAGCCGCTGGTCGCGACGCCGGAGACGCTCGAGACCAGCGGACCGACCAGGTCGGCGGACTGCACGACGCGCGTGAACACGCCGCTCGCGTTGTGCGCCAGGTCCGTGCCGACGACGTCGAGCGAGTCGCCGGGCAGCGGCGCCACGGCGAAGGTCGCGCGCACGACGCGCGGGCTGACGAGCGTGGCCGAGACGGCCAGGTTGCCGACGTTCAAGTCGTAGTTCGCCAGTGTCCCGACCGCACTCGTGTTGAGCGCCTCGCTGAACTCCACCAGCAGCGAGTTCGCGACGGCCGGGTCGATGCGCACGTTGCTCGCGCCGACGCTCGGCGCGGTCACGTCGCCCGCGACCGCCTGCGGACCGACCGAGCTGCTGCCGACGACGGCCTCGCCCTGGTCCGAGTACAAGTCCGTGGCAGTCACGGTGAAGCTGTCGCTCGAGTCCAGGTTCGAGGTGCCCGCGCCGGCCAGCGTGATCGTCACGGTCGAGCTGCCGTTGAACGCGAACAGCGCCCGCGTCAGCGAGACCGCGCCGGCGCCGGGTTGCGTGAGCGAGTAGTGGTCGGGGTCCGTGATGCCCCAGCTGCTCATCGGGCGGTCGTAGGTCAGGACGAGCGTGTCGTTGGCTTCGCCGCTGAAGGTCGTGGCCACGGCCGAGAGCAGCGTCGGGGCCGTCGTGTCTTCGCTGACCAGGTCCTGCGCCAGCACGGGATAGAGCGGGTTGCCCGCGAAGTCCGTCACGCCCAGCACGTCGAGCGTGTCGTTCGGATCGATCGCCAGGCCGAAGGACAGGCGCACCGAGAGGCCGTCCGAGAGCACGCTCGCGCTCGTGGGCAGGCCGCGCAGGCCGCCGCCCAGCGCGCGCAGCACGAAGCGCGTCCCGGTCGGGTTGGTGGTGGCGTCGTAGAGGTCGTCGAGCCGCGTGCAGGGCTCGCTGAAGGTCAGCACGAGCTCGTCCGCGACGGAGCTCTCGATGTACGCCGAGGCGATCGTCGGCGAGGTCGTCTCCGCCGTGACCTGACCGGTCGTGGCCGTGGAGCCGATGGCGTTGTGGGCGATGTCGTGCACGCCGCTGAACGCAACCTGGAAGTCGCTGCCGTTGAGCAGGTTGGCGCTGGCCGCCTCGAGCGTGAGCGTCGCCACCTGCGTCAGCGCGTTGTAGGAGACCGAGGCGGGGACAAGGTCGAGCGCGGTGCCGACCGGCGACTCGATCGTCCAGAGCGTGCTGTCGGTGACTTCGGCCGCGTACATCACGTCGTTGAAGCTCACGACGATCGTGTCGTTCTGCGCGCCCTCGATCGCGTTGGCGGTCGCGGCGGCAACCGCCGGCGCCAGCGTGTCGGTCGAGGAGTCGACCAGCTGGCCGAGCGGGCCGGCCGCGTTGCCGGCCAAGTCGGCGATCGCAAGGCAGGTCACGCCGTCGACGGTCGGGATCAGCGGCGCGTCGTAGACCAGACGCACGATGTTCTGGCTGGCCTGCAGCGTGGCGGAGACGATCAGCTGGCCGTTGGGCGCCTGCCAGTTGGCGCTGTTCTCGGCGGCGGTCTGGTCCACGTCCTCGCTGAAGGTCACGTCGACCGTGGCGCCCGTGTCGTCCTCGCTGCGGTTCTGGACGATGCTCGAGATGCTCGGGGCCGTGGCGTCGCCGCCGACGGTCTGCGAGTCGCTCAGGGCGCTGAAGACGCCGTCCACGTCGACCACGCCCGGCGCCGCGATGGTGAAGGCCTGGCCGTTCTGGAGGTTGAAGTCGAGCGTGAGCGTGAGCGTGTTGTTGACCAGGTCGTAGTCGAAGGTCTGCGTCGAGAGGTCGATCGGGTTGCCCGCGACGTCGAGCGTCCAGTTGGCCCAGTCCTCGGCCGAATCGGGGTCGAAGGCGACGGTGGTCGTGAGGCTGATGTAGTCGTTGGCGCCGTTCGGGACGGTGACGGCCTCGGCCGGCAGCGCCAGCGCGTTCACGAGCGGGCTGGGCTGCGTGATCGCCTGGTCCGTGTCGGGGAAGGCGTTGCCGTGCGCGTCGAAGAGCCCGTTCAGGTCGATCGTGTCGATGCCCGGCACGATCGGGTTGTTGAAGGTCACGCGCACGGCCGAGTCGGAGAGCGCCAGCGCTTCGATCGCGAGATCGGGGCTCGTGCCGCCGAAGCGGCCGAGCTGCGTGAACATCAGCGGGCTCATGGCCTCGTCGAAGGTGAAGTCGATCACGCGGCCGCGGTCGTCGATCGCGAGGTTCTGCTCGGCCGAGACCAGCGCGGGCGCGCTGGAGTCGCCGCTGCCCAGGCCGTCGACGCGGCTGCCGTCGACCGCGACCTCGGCCACCGACTTGACCCCCGGCGCAATGAGCGTGAAGTCCGACCAGACGTTGGCCAGGCTGCCAAGGTCGATCTGCAGCGTCTGCGCGCCCGTGTCGAACGCGAAGCTCGAACCCGCGAGGTTCATGGTGTTGCCGCCGGCGCTGAGCGTCCAGCTGTCGCTGTCCTCGGCGCTCTCGGGCACGATGTGCGTGCCGCTGAACTGCAGCACGATCACGTCCGCGCCCAGGCCCGCGTTCATGCTCGCGCTTGTGACGCTGTAGGTCGGCACGCTCGTATCGGAGCTGGTGACCGCGTGCGCGGCCGTGCTGACCCCCGCGAGACCGGTCACGCTGACCGTGTCCGCCGGCGAGACGCGCGCGTCCCACGTGATCGTCACGACCTCGTCCGTGATCTGCACGTCCGTCGCCAATTGGCCGCCGGAGGCCGTGAAGTTGGCCGTCGTCGCGCTGGCGAGCCCGCTGGTCGAGCTCAGCGTGACCACCGTCACGAGCCCGTCCGCGTCCTGCGCGAGGTCCTGGACCGCGGTCTGGATCGAGTTCGCGCTGCCGGAGCTGCCGCTGGAGCAGCCGGCGAAGACCGAAGCGAGGAGCAGGACGAGACAGGTACCCAGGTGCTTCCCAAGACTCATGACGGGGGATCCTCGAACGTGCGGCCAGCGGGGAGCCGGCGGGGCGTGGAAGGGTGCGGAACTCCGCCGAGCCGACGCCCCGCGGATTGCAAAGCGCTATCGAGCACGCTCAGCGCGGCGCTTGAGATGGAGACCTGGAACTCGGACGGTCCCGACGATCCCGGAAATTGATTCCAGCTACAGGACGAGCACGTCGAGCACGCGGCTGCTGAAGTGCAGCACGCCGGCCGCGCGCCAGGCAGCCTGGAAGTGGCGCTCGCTGCCGATCAGCAGCGGGTCGGCCGGGATCGGCAACGTGAGGTCGGCTCGGCCATCCGCGCCCGCGTCGCGCGCGTGGAGCGTGAGCGCATTGCGCCGCAACCAGAGCGTGCCTCGTGCGCCGGGAAACGGGTACGGCACGGCGCTGCGCGGGCCTTCGAGGAAATAGACCACGCCCGCGCCCGCGCGCCGGGCCGAGAGCTCGAGCGCGCCGCCGATCCCCGCGCGCGAGCGCAACACCAGGTCGGACTCGCCCGTGTCGTACAGCCGCACGCCGCCGCGCGTCCCGAACTCGTTCGCGTGCACGTCCTTGTAGGCGACCGCGACGCGCTCCCCGCGCGCGTCGAGCGCGAGGCCCTGCACGCTGCCCGGAAGATCCGCGCTGAGCACGAGCGCGCCGCCCGCGCGCGCGACGAGCAGCAGCTCGGGCTCGGGCGAGCCGTCGCCCCACAGTCCGAAGGCCGCGCGCTCGCCGTCCTCGCTCAGGGCCACGCCCGCGGGCAGGTTTTGGAGGCTGCTCGCGCCGCCGGGTTGGAGTTTCTCCCACAGCACGGCCGCCGTGGCTGCGTCGACGAGCTGCAAGCGCACGGAATGGCCGTCCTGCGCGTTCCACCAGCCCAGCGCGAGACTGCGGCCGTCGCGCGAGAGCGCGACGCGCGCAGCCAGTTCGCCGGTCGCGGCGGGCATCGACCAGCGCAGCCCGTAGCCGCCGAGGGATAGGGTTTCGAACACGCGCAGCGCGCCCGAGCCGCCGAACGCGCACAAGCTACCGTCGCCCGAGAGCGCGAGCGCGTTGGTCGAGGTCGCGAGCGTCTCGTGGTGCCGCAACGCGAGCCGCTCGTCGAGGATCCACAGGTCGAGCCCGGCCGCGATCGCGAGCCGCGTGCCGTCGGCAGAGACGCTGAGCTCGTTCAGGGACAGCGCCGGCAGCCGCCGCCGCGCGAGCAGCGCGCCGCTCGCTCCGTCGAGCAGGTCGACCTGCACCTCGCGCGTGCTCGAGTCCCAGACCGCGAGCGCGACGCGGCTGCCGCTGCGGTCGCAAGCGATGCGCGCGGCGCCGTTGGTCAGGAAGCCCGCGGCGTGTGACCAGGCTTCGGCTCCGCTGCCTTGCAGCGCCAGCGGATCGCGCCGCGCGCAGAGCGTGCTGCGCTGCAGCGAGTCGGGCGCAGGGAACTGCGCCAGCGAGAAGCAGGCGCTCGGGTCGCTGCCCGCGCACACGCCGAAGGCGCCGACCGCAGTACCGAAGCGGTCGTCGCGTTGCAGCGCGGGCTGCGTTCCGCTCCCGGCGACGCTGAGCAGTTCGAGGTGCCGCTTGCCGCCGGGGACCGCGACGAAGAGCTCGTTCTCGTCCGCGCCGAAGGCGAGCGCGCCGGGAATCCAGGCGTCGCGCAGACTGGAGGCGCGCGTCCAGCGCAACCCCGGCTGGAACGGGTCCTGCGGGGCGGCGGGGATGGCCAAGAACAGGGCCAGGGAAAGCCAGTTCACATCGAACTCTACCCCCCGGCCTTGGCGTCAGGCCGGCGATTCCCTAGAGTCTTCTGCCCGCACAATTCGGAACCCAGGTCCTTGGAGAGTTCCCGGCACGGGCCGGGACGCCGAAGGGGCAAGCGCTGGAAGCCAGCGCGAAACTCTCAGGTACAAGGACGAGGACCTGGCAGATCCTCCTGGACTCGTTCGCCCGCTTGGGCGGAACTCGACGACAGGGGCGCACGGCACTGCGACCCCTGAACCATGAAGGACACTCCCCTCCGCGACGTGCACGTCCGCCTCGGCGCCAAGCTGGTCGAGTTCGGCGGCTGGTGCATGCCGGTCCAGTACGGCCCGATTCTCGACGAGGTCACGACCGTGCGCAACAAGGCGGGCCTGTTCGACCTCTCGCACATGGGGCGCGTGAACGTCAAGGGGCCCGACACGCTGCGCTTCCTCGAGCGCATCTGCACCAACCACGTAGCCAAGATCCCGCTCGGCGCGATCCGCTACTCGCTCTTCTGCCGCGCCGACGGCAACCCGATCGACGACCTCCTGGTCTACCGCGGCAGCGACGAGGTCTACCTCGTGGTCAACGCCTCGAACACGGCGGTCGACCTGGCCTGGATGCGCGAGCACGCGCAAGGCCTGCAGGTCACGATCGAGGACCTGACCGACGCGCAGGCGATGATCGCGCTGCAGGGACAGCTCTCGACGCAGGTGATGCAGCCCTTGTGCGAGGGCATCGAGCTCTCGAAGCTCGGCTACTACAAGTTCGGCTTCGGCACGTTCTGCGGCCTGCGCAACACGCGCATCTCGCGCACGGGCTACACGGGCGAGCAGGGCTTCGAGGTCTACGTGCCGGCCAAGGAAGGCGTGCGCTGCTGGAACCTGCTCATGGATGCCGGCGCGCCGCACGGGGTCAAGCCGATCGGTCTCGGCGCGCGCGACACGCTGCGCCTGGAAGCGGGCATGCCGCTCTACGGCCACGAGATCGACGCGACACACAACCCGATCGAGGCCGGCCTGGCCTTCGGCGTGTCCTTCGCGCCCGAGAAGGGCGACTGGATCGGTCGCACGCCGCTGGAGGCGCTCGCGAAGGCGCCGAGCCGCCAGCTGGTCGGGATCAAGACCGACGGCCCGCGCGTTCCGCGCCAGGGCTACAAGCTCTTCCAGGGCGCGCGCGAGATCGGCTACGTCGTCTCCGGCAGCGTCTCCCCCACGCTCTCGACCAACATCGGCACCTGCTACGTGCCGGTCGGCGTCGGACAGCCCGGCGAGAGCTGCGAGCTCGACGTCAAGGGCAAGCGCCAGGCGGCGAGCTTCTGCGCGCTGCCCTTCTTCTCCCGCACCCGCAAGTGACCCCTCCAACCCTCCAGCAAAGCAGCGAACTCCAATGCGCCCCAACGACCGCAAGTACACCGAGTCCCACGAGTGGGTGAAGAACGAAGGCGAGACGATGCTGATCGGCATCACCGACTTCGCCGTCAGCGAGCTCTCCAACGGCAACGAAGGCGACCTCGTCTACTGCGATCTGCCCGAGGCGGGCCGGATCCTCGAGGCCGGCCAGACCTTCGGCGAGATCGAATCGGTCAAGGCCGTGGCCGACCTCAACTGCCCGATCGCGGGCGAGGTGCTCGACATCAACCCGACGATCGAGGACCACCTCGAGGTGCTCTCGAAGGACCCCTGGAACCAGGGCTGGCTGATCCGCATCAAGCCCGCGCTGAAGAGCCTCGACCACCTGATGAGCGCCGAGGAATACGAGAAGTTCATTTCCCAGCCGCACTGATCCGCAGCGAGACGACATGAGCACCGCCACCCCGAGCGCCACGCCGGCGCAACGCGAGAAGTCCGACGCAGAGAGGCGCGACGCGCTCGTCGCACAGGACCGCTTCGCCGACCGCCACATCGGCCCGCGCGAGAGCGACGTCGCGCAGATGCTCTCAGTCCTGGGCCTGCGCTCGCTCGAGGAGCTCTCGGATGCCGCGCTGCCGCAGACACTACGGCTGCGCGTGCCGCTCGCGACCGGACCGGCCGCGAGCGAGCGCGACGCGCTGCGCGAGCTCGCGGGCCTGGCCGCCGAGAACCAGGTCTGGCGCTCGTTCCTGGGCCTGGGCTACTCCGATTGCGTCACGCCGCCGGTGATCCAGCGCAACGTGCTCGAGAACCCGGGCTGGTACACGCAGTACACGCCCTACCAGCCCGAGATCAGCCAGGGCCGGCTCGAGGCGCTGCTGGCCTACCAGACGATGGTGCTCGAGCTCACGGGGCTCGAGATCGCCAACGCCTCGATGCTCGACGAGGGCACGGCCGCGGCCGAGGCCATGTCGCTCTGCCTGGACGTCTGCAAGGACCACGCGCGCAAGCACTTCTTCGTCGCGCACGACTGCCATCCGCAGACGATCGAGATCGTGCGCACGCGCGCCCACGCGCTCGGCCTCGAGGTCGTGACCGGGGATCCGGCGCTGTTCGACTTCGCGACGCCCGTCTTCGGCGCGCTGCTGCAGTATCCCGCGAGCGACGGCCTGGTGCGCGACCCGCGCGCCTTCATCGAACGCGCGCACGCGGCCGGCGCGCTGGTCGTGCTGGCGGCCGACCCGCTCGCGCTGCTCCTGCTCGAGTCGCCGGGCAAGCTCGGCGCGGACATCGCGGTCGGCAACACGCAGCGCTTCGGCGTCCCGCTCGGATTCGGCGGCCCGCACGCGGCCTACTTCGCCACGCGCGAGGCCTACAAGCGTTCGATGCCCGGCCGACTGGTCGGAGTCTCGATCGACCGCCACGGACAGCGCGCCCTGCGCCTCGCGCTGCAGACGCGCGAACAGCACATCCGGCGCGAGAAGGCCACGAGCAACATCTGCACCGCGCAGGTGCTGCTGGCCGTGATCGCCGGCTGCTACGCCGTGTATCACGGCCCCGAGGGCCTGAAGCGCATCGCTGCGCGCGTCCAGCGCCAGACGCAGGTGCTGGCCGAGGCGCTGCGCGCCTCCGGCAAACGCGTGCGCGACGGCCTCGTCTTCGACACGCTGCGCATCGACCTCGCGCCGGGCGAGCAACGCCGCATCCTGCTCGCGCTCGAGGCGCGGCAGTTCCTCGTGCGCCAGTTCGCCGACGGCCTGGGCCTCTCGATCGACGAGACGACCACCACGACCGAGCTGGCGCAGATCGTCGAGTGCTTCCGCGGCTCGCCCTGCCAGGAGAGCGAGCTGGTCGAGCTCGCGCGCGGCCTGCGCGCGACCGACTACGGCGCGCTCGCGCGCACCGGCAAGCTGCTCGAGCACGCGGTCTTCAACAGCCACCACTCCGAGACCGAGATGATGCGCTGGTTGAAGCGCCTCGAGGCGCGCGACCTCTCGCTGACGACCTCGATGATCCCGCTCGGCTCGTGCACGATGAAGCTCAACGCGGCGGCCGAGATGCTGCCGATCACCTGGCCCGGCTTCGGCCGCATGCACCCCTTCGCGCCCGCCGCGCAGACCAAGGGCTACCAGCGCCTCTTCCGCGACCTCGAGCGCTGGCTGTGCGACATCACGGGCTTCGCGGCCTGTTCGCTGCAGCCCAACGCCGGCTCGCAGGGCGAATACGCCGGCCTGCTGGCGATCAAGAGCTGGCACCAGGAGCGCGGCGCCGAGCAGCGCAACGTGTGCCTGATCCCGCACTCCGCGCACGGCACCAACCCCGCCAGCGCGGTCATGGCCGGTTTCCAGGTCGTCGTCGTCGATTGCGACGCGCAGGGCAACATCGACCTCGCCGACCTGAAGAAGAAGGCCGAGCTGCACGCGGCGAAACTCGGCGCCTTGATGGTCACCTACCCCTCGACGCACGGCGTCTACGAGGCCGAGATCAAGGACATCTGCGCGCTCGTGCACCAGCACGGCGGCCAGGTCTACATGGACGGCGCCAATCTGAACGCGCAAGTCGGCCTGTTGAAGCCGGGCGAGCTCGGCGCCGACGTCTGCCACATCAACCTGCACAAGACCTTCTGCATCCCGCATGGCGGCGGCGGCCCGGGCATGGGCCCGATCTGCGTCGGCAAGCACCTCGCAGCGCACCTGCCCGGCCACCCGCTGACGAAGCTCCCCGGCAGCGGCGGGACCGTCTCGGCCGCGCCCTGGGGCTCGGCCTCGATCCTGCCCATCTCGTGGATGTACATCCGCATGATGGGCGCGGACGGCCTGAAGCAGGCGACGCAGGTCGCGCTGCTCAACGCCAACTACCTCGCCAAGAAGCTCGCCGCGCACTACCCGGTGCTCTACACGGGCCAGGGCGGCTACGTCGCGCACGAGTGCATCTTCGACACGCGCGGCTTCAAGGCCGCCGGCATCGAGGTCGAGGACATCGCCAAGCGCCTGATGGATTTCGGCTTCCACGCGCCGACGATGAGCTTCCCGGTCGCCGGGACCTTGATGGTCGAGCCGACCGAGAGCGAGTCGAAGGAGGAGCTCGACCGCTTCGTCACCGCGCTCGAGACGATCCGCGAGGAGATCCGCGCGGTCGAGACGGGCAAGTCGGACAAGAAGGACAACCCGCTCAAGAACGCGCCGCACACGCTGGCCGAGGTGACCGCGAGCGAGTGGAAGCATGCGTACTCGCGCGAGCAGGCCGGCTTCCCCGCGCCGTGGCTCCGGCAGCACAAGTTCTGGCCCAGCGTCGGGCGC
>Ga0315912_10001652_pt1 | contig 26342 bp, 22 predicted proteins | sample VfabasoilMG_FD_204469 | JGI IMG/M metagenome (GOLD analysis project Ga0315912, IMG submission 204469) | Garden soil microbial communities collected in Santa Monica, California, United States - V. faba soil | ecosystem: Environmental > Terrestrial > Soil > Garden | place: USA: California... | reverse complement strand
TTCCCTCGCGCCTGCGGGAGCGGCGTGGCATCCCTGCGGATCAGGGTGGTTGGGGTGTCGAGCGGGGCCGAGCAAGCAGGATGAGCGCGGAGCACCACGCCAACGAGCGGATCCGTCAGCTAGAAGAGCGCCTTCAGATCCTGTCGGGGTCGATCCGCGCCTTTGCCGAGGCGGCCAGCGACTACGAGCACCTGCTGAAGGTCGTGGCGCAGAAGCTGGCCGAGGTGGTCAAGGACGGCTGTGTCGTGCGGCTGCTCGGGGACGGCGGCTGGATGCATGCCGCCGCCATCCATTTCCCGCTCGACGACCAGGTTGCGGACGCGGAGACGCGGGCGCAGCTGCACGCGCACATCAGTGCCTCCCACAACGTGAGCGAGCAGCCCGCGGCGGGGCGGGTGCTGGACACGGGCGTCCCGCTGCTCGTGCCGCACATCGACCTGGCCCAGCTCAAGAGCTCCGCGACCCCGCAGATCGGCCGGGTCTTCGAGAGGATCGGCATCCACAGCCTGCTGATTGTCGCGCTGCGCGTGCGGGGCGAACCGATCGGGCTGCTGTCCCTGGTGCGCTTCGTGCCCGGGTCACCGCCCTTTACCGAGCAAGACCGCGATCTGGCCCAGGCGCTGGCGGACCACGCCGCGCTCGCGATCAGCAACGCCCGCTTGCTGCGCTCGGCGCTGAAGGAGCTGTCCGAGCGCGAACGGGCAGAAACCTTGCTGCGCAAGACGGAGGAGCAGCTCCGCCACGCGCAGAAGATGGAGGCCGTCGGTCGCCTCGCGGGGAGCGTCGCACACGACTTCAACAACCTGCTCTCGGTGATCCTGGGGCACGGCTCGTTCATGCTCGCCGATCTGCTGGGGACCGACCCCTTGCGTGAGGAGGTCGCGGCCATCCAGCGGGCGGGCGAGCGCGCGGCGGAGTTGACGCGGCAGCTGCTCGCCTTCAGCCGCCAACAGCTGCTGGCCCCGCGTGTCCTCGATCTGACCCTCGTGGTCAAGGACTCGGAGCGCATGTTGCGCCGCTTGATTGGCGCCGACATCGAACTCGTGACTCGCTACGAGCGAAATCTGGTCAAGGTGCGCGTGGACCCGAGCCAGATCGACCAGGTGGTGATGAACCTCGTGATCAATGCGCGAGACGCCATGCCCGAGGGCGGCAAGCTCACCATCGAGACCGCGAACGTGCAGCTGGATGAGACGTATGCGTCCGAGCATTTCGAGGTGATCCCGGGCCCACACGCGATGCTGGCGGTCAGCGACACCGGCATTGGCATGGAGAAAGAGGTGCAGGCGCGCATCTTCGAGCCCTTCTTCACCACCAAGGAGCCTGGCAAAGGCACCGGCCTTGGCCTGTCGACGATCTTCGGCATCGTCAAGCAGAGCGGCGGCAACATCTGGGTCTACAGCGAGCCCGGCCGGGGCGCGACGTTCCGTATCTATCTGCCCAAGGCGGGAGACGTCGCCGACGCGCCCCCGGAGCCGCCGCCCGTGAAGGTGTTGACCGGCAGCGAGACGGTGCTGCTCGCCGAAGATCAGGACGACGTGCGCCACGTCGCCTGCGAGATCCTGCGCCGCTACGGCTACCACGTGCTCGAGGCGAGCAACGCCGGAGAGGCGTTGCTCGTGTGCGAGCGCCACCCGCTGCCGATCCAGCTCCTGGTGACCGACGTGGTGATGCCCAAGATGAACGGGCGGGAGCTGGCGCTACGCCTGGTCTCGATCCGGCCGGAGCTGAAGGTCCTGTACATGTCGGGCTACACCGATAAATCGATCGTGCATCATGGCATCATCGAGCCCGACGTCGCATACATCCAGAAGCCCCTGATCCCGGAAGTGTTTGCGCGGCGGGTGCGCGAGGTACTCGACCATCCGCCACGGGGTGGGTCACGCCAGGGCGCGCCGCCCACGCGTTGAGCTGCGGAGGGAGCAGGGCGCCGCTGCGCTCGCATTCTCCTGGTGTGGCTCAGTCGCTGGGCGGCGCCGGCCCTTCCCAGTAGGGCCGATCCCCGATGCGCTCGCGGAAATAGTCGATGAACGCTCGCGTCTTGCGCGGCAGGTAGTCGCGCGCCGTCGTCAGCGCGAAGATGCCTTGTTCGGGCAGAGTCCATTCCGGCAGCACGCGCACCAGGCGGCCGCGCGCCAGATCGTCGCCCACGACAAACAGCGGGATGCGCGCGATACCGAGCCCATCCTTCAACGCCTGATGTAGGGCCAGGCTGCTGTTGGCTTGCAGCGGACCTTTCACGCGCACGGTCTCCGAGCGTCCCGCCCGCTCCAGCGTCCAGCGCCCCGCCGTGGCAGAGAGAGAATAGGTCAGCGCGGCGTGCCGCAGCAGATCCGCCGGCACCTCCGGGATGCCGGCGCGCGCCAGGTAATCGGGATGTGCCACGAGCACGTTGCGACTGCGCCCGAGCGGCTGAGCGATCAGTGCCGAGTCGGGCAAGCTGCCGATGCGCAGCGCCAGGTCAAACCCGCCCTCGGTGAGATCGAGCACGCGCTCAGGCAGGGGGCGCGCAGGAGGCGCAACCGTCCGTCCAGACGCCGACATCTTCGCTGCAGTCCGCCTCCACGATCTCGCAGTCACACATCTGGCGCTGTGGGATGTAACAGCCCTCCAGGCCCTCGCGCGGCGGCGGGCGCTGCTCTTCGGTCTGCGTCTCGGGCTCGCCTTCTGCCTGGAGGATGCGAGCTTCATCGCCGCCGCAGGCGCAGCACAGAGCCCAGACCAGGAATGGAACGAATTTCAGTTGCATCGGTGACCTAGAGTCTGCATCATGAACATGATAGCTATTATCAGTTCTGATGGTGCCGCGTCAAGCGCACCTGCTCCAGGAATCGCCCGCATGCTGCAGCCACCACCGATCGAGCCCCGTCCACAAATTCAGCCCATCTTGTCTGCTCTGTTACGGGCGCCAGCGCGCGCCGCCGGGTGCATCGCGCTCGCCGGAGCGCTCGCGGTGACGAGTGGCTGCGGTACGGAGACGGATGCGACGACCCCGACTCCCACTGTGCCGGACCCTGCCGAGGCCCCGCTCTACCTCATTCAGACGCGCACGTTTTCCGACGAGGGCACGACCGGCTATCTGATCCCGACCCGTTCCCTGGAGGAGGAGCTCGACTACTCGCGCGCGATCGAGCAGCCCGGCGGCGGTGTATTGTACGCGGCGCCCGGCGTGGGCACGTTCCTGATCGGCTCCGGTGAAGCGCCGACGATCACGCGCTACGACATCGATGCCGGCGACCGCTTGATTGCGGGCGAGTCGCTGTCCTTCGCCAATGAAGGCGTGATCTACCTGTACGCCGGCTCGGTGCTGTTCGTGAACGCAACCAAGGCGTACTACATCGATCTCGATCAGCTGCAGGCCATCAGCTTTGATCCGACGGCGATGGAGATCACCGGCAGGGTGTCCCTGGCCGGCGCCGAGCGGGAGGGATTTTTCACCAGCTTTGCCACCGCCGTCGTGCGAGAGGACGGCATCTACTTCGCGGGCGAATGGTACACCGATCCCGATTGGGACCGCGTGCCGAGCGGCTCGATGCTGATCCACATCGATCCGGAGACGGACGAGGTCACGATGACGAGCGATGAGCGCTGCACGAGCATGCTCGCCTCGCTCACCACGGACGCGGGAGACACCTACTGGTTCAGCGACATGTTCAACACCTTTGCGCGGCGCGGCTTCGGGCCCGACAACGGCGTGCCCGACTGCGCGCTGCGTTTGCGGGCGGGGGAGACGACCTTTGATCCCGACTGGCAGCTCGATACCGGTGCCCGCATCGGTGGCGCCCCCGCGGTCGCCGTGTTGCAGGGCGGGGACTCGCAGATGTGGCTGCGCGTCTTCGACGAGTCCGCGGTCGAGCTGCCCGTGCCGGCCGACTATCAGACCCTCGACACCGCGCCCGCGTGGCAGTGGTACCTGCTGGACGTGGAGAGCGACGCGCCTGCCGTGAAGAACGAGGAGCGCCCGCTCTCCTCGGTGGGCGCGCTCGGGATGTACGTGGATGGTCGCGCGTTCACGACCGTGGAAAACGCGGACTACAGCGAGACCACCTTGCTCGAATTGACCGAGAGCGGTTTCGCCGAGCGGGCCACGGTGCGCGGCGTGCTCGACGAGATCGCCCGCGTGCGCTGAGACGGCACCGAGCTCCGGAGCGATTTTTGGGGGGCCGGACCTGCGCCGAACCGCGCCGGGCGGCAGCTCGGGGCAGCGTGCTACAGCTCGTCCTCAGCTCGGAGCGCGGCTGAGCGAGAACAGCTGCAGGTTGGCCATCACCACGCGTTCGGAGGGCGCGCTTTCGGCGACCGTGGCGCGCAGCTGACGGAAGTAGGCGCGGTGCAGGCGCTGCAACTTCTGGTAGTCGCGCTCCGAGACGCAAAACAGATTGTACGAGTAGAGGCCCTCGCTGCCGCTCACGATGCGGCGCAGGCCGATCTCGGCGGACCAGGCCTTGAGTCGGCGCACCGCCTCGGGGTCTTCCGCGAGATCGACGTTCAGCGTTTGCTTGACCTGCCAGCGCGAGCCTTGTGCCGCGATCTGCCCGGTGGTTTCCAGGAGCTGGAGGGCTGAGCGGGCCTCCACGATGCTCAGCCCGAGCTCGGCCGCGATCTCCGCGGCACCGGTGCTGGGCAGGGCGCGGATCCGCTCCGTTTCCAGCAAGCGCAAGACGGCGTGGCACCAGGGCGAGGTGTATGCCGCCTGGCGCGCTGCGGAGAGCTCACGCCAGGCGTTTTCGATCAACGGCAGCTGCGCCGGGTCGACCAGCGCGGCGACGAAGTCGAGCAGGCGATAGGAGGTGGCCTGGACGAGCAGCAGGAAGTCCGGCAGGCGCGGCTCCGTCTGCCCGCCGAGCCAGCGTGCCACGGCAAAGCGGCTCTTGCCCGTCGCGCGGGCCAGATCCGAAATCGAACGGCTGCCCTGCAGCTCCGCCAGCAGGCGCACCACGCCATCCCCGCTGGTGAGCTGTTCCGTCGTGAGCCAGTCGGGGGCAGAGCGCAGGAAACCGGTCAGCGCCGCGCCCGCGTCGATCCCGGCACGTTGCGCGACTTCGAAGAAGCGCCGCGCGGTCGGGTAGCGGCGGCCCGATTCCCAGGTGTAGAGCACGTTGCTCTGGCAACCGATGCGGCGACTGAAGGCGGCCTGCGTGCGGCGGCCGCGCACCGCGCGCACGAGCTGACGAGCGAGCTCCGCCAGGTCCTGTGGCCCCGCCCGCATTCCAGCCGCAGCCTTTGCCGCCTTTTTGCCTGACACTATGTCAGTATTGCACATGCCGGGGTGGTTCTGGCAGAAAGTACGTGCATTCCCGTACTAGCGAGCGGGGCTCGCTCTGCCATAGTCAGGGGATGGCGAGTCGCGTTCCGTCCACCGGGCAAGCCCGGTCGTGGTGCTGGTCCCTCGGGGTGGGCGCCGTGTTCCTGGGGTCTGGCTGCAGTGGCGGGCAGAGCGGCGCGGAGGCGCTCGGTGGAAGCGAGCCGGGCGGGGCGGAGGAAGTATGCACGCCGCAGCTGTGCGAGCAGGCGGCGCTCGCCGACCTTCAGGTGCTCTCCGAGCCTCGAGTGCTGGATGTGGCGTACGTCGGCGCGAGTTGCAGCAGCACGAGTGTGATCACCGGGAGCGAGCTCGGGACTGTGTCGGGGAGCGCGTGCGAGTGTGCGCTGGCGGACGGCGGCGTGCGTGCCATCGGGCCCGTCGGGCTCGGCTGCTACGTGCTCGGGCATGGCGGAGAGTGCCTGTGGGGTGATGACGAGTTTCAGGGCTGCAATATCAACGACCCGAGCTCGTGTCAGGGTGTCTGCGCCGAGCTCGAGCAGCGCCAGGAGGCAGACGCGGCCAAGAGCTACGACGCGGAGTTGGTGTACACGGCGTGCGGGGGCACAGAGGACGGAGTGAACGACTGTCAGAGTGTCGTCTCCATCGACGGCCGGTGTTACGCCAATCGCGACTACAACCAGGCCCGCAGCTACGATTGCGCGCTCGGCGCGGCCGCGATTCTGGAGCAACACCAGCTGGCCACCACGCCGCCCGAGCAGTCACTGATCCTGGAGACGTCGACCCCCTACTTGCCGGGGACCAACGGCATGCTGCAGCTGACGACCTCCCAGGAGTATTGGGGCACGGTGCCGGGTCCGACCAGCTTTGGCGCGTACGCGCAGTTCTTTGAAGTGCAGGGGCAGTCGGGCCAATACGGCGACGTGCTCGATCCGCTCGACGGGGTCGACGACTGTGGCGTGACTCGCATCGGTTCGACGGGTGTCGGAGCGAACATTGCGCTGCTGAGCGTGGCGCAGGCCACGCTGCATGACGAGGGCCGCGACTACGCGCTCGAAGAGTTTCGCTCCAGCAGCGACAGCTACTACGCCTACCTGTTCGATCTGAGCGCTGCCGGTGTCGCGCCGCGTCCCGGCGGCAGCTACGGCTTCTCGGCGAGCGGTGGCTCGTTCGCGGGCAGCATCGAGCTGGGCCGCATCGTGCTGCCGGACCCGCTCTCCTTTCCGGGCTTGATGAGCGCGCGGCGGCTCGCGCGCGGCGCGCTGGAGCTCGCCTGGACGGGACGCGGCGAGGCTCCGTTGCGGCTCAGCCTGCAGATCCAGACGACGCTGGCCGACATCTTTGAGCCGTATCGCATCGATTGCCTGATGGCGGACGACGGCGCGTTCACGATCCCAGCGTCCGTGCTCGAAGCGGCGCCGGATGGCACGGCGACCGCATACTTTACCCGCGAGCGGCGCCGGGTCGTTCCCTCCGGCGGCAAATCGATCCAGACCATCGCGAGTTCTCAGGTCAATCATCGCTTCTGGCTGGGCCCGGCTTGTGACGGCTCGGCGGTGATGGCGGCGTGCCAGCGCAGTGCTGCGCAGATCCAGGCCCGCTATGCGGAGTGCTCCGACGTGGCGCCGCCGTCGCTCGAGAGCTTGTGCCCCGACTACTTGAATGAGAGCTGCAACGGCTGCAGCGAGTACTTCGACTGCCGCGCCGCCGCCACGCGCTGCGAAAATGGCGGGCTCACGAGCACGTCTGGCTGCACCTGTCCCTGACGCCGGGGCGGGCGCGCGTGCCCTCGCCTCGCGGGGGACCACGGCGGCGACCGTTCGCGATCGGAACACGACCGGGGCCGCCGTGCCCCGTCTGCTCTTTTCGGGCACGACACTGTTCAAGCTTCGGGCAAAGCCGCCGCTCTCTTCCACTACTGCCACGACGACTCCCTGACCCCAATTGGGACGTCGGACGGGCTTTTCGTGTGCCCATGAACAGCTCTGACGAATCACCGAAGCGCCCCCCCGGAGGCCCCAAGACTGGAGCTGGCGCGCGTCAGCTGCCGCTGCCCGCCCCGACGGCGGGCGGGCGTCAATTGCCGCCGCGCACCCTGCCGAGGACCGCTGCCAACGGGACTCCGCCGCTGCCCCCGGCCTCGCCCCGGAGCGCGCTGAAAGCCGCCCCGCCGCTGCCGCCCGGCGCGGCGAAAGCAGCCGGGACGGAGGGCGCCACGCGAGCCGCGTCCCCGACCTCGACCGCCAAGGCGGCGCCCGCGCCGTGGCCGGCCCTGCCGAAGGCAGCGCCCACGAGCGCCGCGAAGACGGCGCCGCCGTCGGCGGCCGCGCTCCAGGCGGAGGTGAAGACCGCCCCGCCGCCTGCCGCCCCCGCGGCGGTGGCCAAGACGGCTCGACCGTCGGCGCTCGCGCTGCAGGCCGCCGCGAAAGCGTCACCCACGGCCGCGGCCAAGACGCCTGCCACGCCGGCGGCGAGGGCAGCCGCTCCCGCGATCGCCGCGAAGCCAGCTCGACCGGCTCCGGCCGCGCTCCAGACCGATGTGAAGACGGCGCCGCCGCCGGCGGCGGCGCCCAGCGCGGTGGTCCAGCGAGCGGCTGCCGCCGTCTCGGATCCCATCGGGGGACAGCGACCGACGCCCATGGTGCCGAGCCCCGTGGCGAGCGCGGCGGCGAGCCCGCTGCATCGCCCGCCGCCGCTCCCGCTGCTGGCCGCGCCGTCGCAGCCGGCGCCGAGCTGGGACGCGGCGCCGAGCCTGGACGCGGCGCCGAGCCTCGACAATGATCCGGAGGCGGACGCTGGCGACGACGAGGACGAACACACGCTGATGCGAGTGGCGGCGGGGCCGCTGCCCCCGGAGGCCTTCCGAGACTCCTCGCGCGGCTCCCAGCTGGAGCTCCCCGCGAGCGCGAACGCCGCGGAACCCCAGGCGAGTCCGAGCGAGCCCGCGCCGAAGAGCGCGCCCGAGCTGCAAGCGAAGAGCGCGCCCGAGCTGCAGGCGAAGAGCACGCCCGAGCTGCAAGCGAAGAGCGCGCCGAAGTCCGACGCGCCGCCGAGCGCGCCGGAGCCGAGCGCGAGCACGAGTGAAGCGGAGCCCGGCGCGGGCAAGCCGCTCGAGCTCGACGTACGCACGCCCCAGGCGAGCCGCTCGCGGGCACCCCTGGTCTGGCTGGCGCTGGCGGCCAGCGTGGGCCTGGGCGCGGTTGGATACTACGTGACGCAGGGCATGCCCGGGACGTCGCCTCCCCCGAGCGCGCCGGCAGCCGCCGCGTCCAGCAACGTGGCCCCCGCGCCAGCGCCCGCCCCGCGAGCCCCGGCGCGGACCGTGGCGGAAGACGACCTCGATCCACCGATCTCCACCATCGTCGATCCGGCGATCGCGGCGGAGGATGAGGCCTTGCTCGGCGCTCCCCAGGAGGAACAGCGCCGGGCCGCTCGCGCGCGTCTCAACAACAAGGCTCGCGGCGACGGTGCACCCGTGCCGGTGATCACGGACGCGTTCGACATGCCAAAGACGCGCGCGACCAAGTCGTCGGGCGCGGCCCAGCCGACCGCTGCGGCGCAGCCGAGCGAAGGCGGCGCTGCGGAGCCGTCGGGCGATCCCGCCGTTGCGGATGCTCCGGGCGCCACTTCGGCCGCTGCGGGCGCGGCCCCGCCGAGCGCCGCGGCACCGAGCGCTCCGGCTCCGAATGGCGGCGCGCCGAGCGCGACGGCGCCGAGCGCGACGACACCGAGCACGGGCACTCCTGCCGCCTCCGCACCCGGTGCCACGCCTCCGAATGCCACGGCTCCGCGCGCATCGGCGCCGCCAGCGCCCGGGGCTGCCCCCAGTGCCGGCGACACCCCGCGCCCCGCCCCGGTGGATACCGAGAACCCGTACTGAGCGCGGGCCAGCGGTCGCGGGCTCCGGGAGCGCTTGCCCGAGCGCACGGAACGGTGCAAGCATTCCGCCTCGGCGGAGCACCAGATGACGGCGATCGAGGGCGGGCAGCGGGACGCGGGCAAGGCGGAGCGCAGCGGCCCGTTGCGACTGTTTGGTGTTTCAGCGCTGGTGGCTCTCGTCACCAACGGCCTGCAGTTCTGGCACAGCAGTGTCGAAACCCGCAAGCTGGTGCAAGAGACGCAGAACCTGCAGGCGGAGAGGGACAAGACCGTTGCGGAGGTGCAGCAGCTCGAGCGAGAGCTGGCCGAAGGAGCGAGTCGATCCATTCAAACGTGGCTCGACCAGCTGCTGAAATTCTCGCAGCCGGAGGACAAGGTGATGGTGCTGAGCGCGCTCTTGTCGACGACTCCCGACGAGAGCATCAAGGCCTGGGCGAGAGAGCAGATGAAGCGCCTCGAGAGTCAGATGGCGGCGCGGCAGAGCGAGGCCGAGGAAAAGCTGGCGCTCGCGGTTCGCGAGGCGCCCGCGACGGTCCCATTGCCGACGTTGTTTCCGCCCGCCGAGAGCCCGTCGTCCGCCGGGGGGACCAGTGGTGCGGTCGCCAGTAACGTAGGCTCGATCGGCCAGGGCGGAGCCACGGCGAGCGGCGCGGGGACCGGCTCGGGCAGCCATCGCGGGGGGAGCGCCGGGCTCGCCGGCGAGCCCTTGCCCGCCGTCCCGCGGGATCCGCGCCTGGCCGCGGTCCAGCTGGCGGCCAGCAATCTCGAGCGCGTGCGGCGCGCGCGCAAGCTGCTGCTCGACGCCGAACGGGAGCCGCGGCTGCTCCCGCCAGCGCCGCCCAGTGAGGGCCCCCGCGACGTGCTCCCCCCGCGCTGAGCGCGCCGAGCAGCGGGGCGCTTCCGCTGCCCGCTGCCCGGACGCACTGCTCACGCGGGAGCAGCGAAGGCCGGCCGCGCGCAGGCCTCCGCGAGCTGGGCCACGGCGGCGTCGAAGCCCAGCGCTCCGCGCGGCTCGGCCCCGTCGCCTTCCGCCCGGCGCATGCTGACGGAGCGCTCCCTGACTTCGCGCGGCCCCACGCAGAGCAGGAAGGGAACCGCGGCGCGCCGCGCCTCTGCCACCCGTCCGCCGAGGCGTTCGAGCGAACGGTCGAGGCCCACGCGCAGTCCGGCGCCGCGCAATGCTCGACACAGCTCGCGCGCGTACTCGCCCGACGCCTCGCCCACGGCGAGCACACGGGCTTGCTCCGGCGCCAGCCAGGCCGGCCAGCGCCCGCCGTGGTGCTCGATCAGCACGCCGAGAAAGCGCTCCAGGCTGCCGTACAGCGCACGATGCAACATCACCGGACGACGGCGCTGCCCCTGGGCGTCCACGTAGGCGAGAGCGAAGCGCTCGGGCATGTTGAAGTCGAGTTGGATCGTGCCGCATTGCCAGCTGCGGCCCAGGCGATCCAGCAGCTTGAACTCCAGTTTGGGGCCGTAGAACGCACCCTCGCCGGGCTGCTCCCGGAGCCCCAGGCCGAGCGCCAGCGCAGCCTCCCGCAAGGCGCGTTCCGCCCACTGCCACTCCGCGTCGGAGCCGAGGCGCGCGCTGGGCCGCAGGGACAGCCCGACCCCGAGTTCATCAAAGCCGAAGTGTCGATAGAAGGCGCGCAGCCCGCGACAGAATTGCGAGACCTCCGCCGACAACTGATCGGGCCGGCAGAAGATGTGACCGTCGTCTTGCATGAACTGACGCAGGCGAAACAGCCCTTGCAGGGCCCCGCTCGGTTCCTTGCGGTGCACGACGCCGAACTCGGCCAGGCGCAGCGGCAGATCCCGGTGGGAGCGCAGCGCGTGCGCGTAGAGCTGCACATGCCCGGGGCAATTGACGGGCCGCAGCGCGCTCGGCTGTCCCTCGTCGTGCTCCAGTTTGAAGATGCCTTCGGCGAAGTGCTGCCAGTGGCCGCTCGCCTCCCAGATCGGCTGACGCAAGACCTGCGGCCCGCGCACCTCGGCGTAGTCTTCCGCCGAGAGCGCGTCGCGCGCTGCCTGCTCCAGCACTCGGCACAACGCGAGCCCGCGCGGGTGCCAGAAGGCCATGCCCGGCGCTTCCTCCTGAAAATGAAATAGGTTCTGCTCTCGCCCGATCTGGCGATGATCGTACTCGTCCAACATGTGCTCTGTCCTTTCGAGGTCAAACGCGGCGCCGCTGGGTGCCGCGACGGCGCTGGGGCTGCGCTGCTCGCTGCTCGGGGGACAGAGCCGATGACCAGCTGGTGTTCCAGCTGGTGTTCCAGAAAGGACCCGGCTCCGTCCCAGGGGGTGGAGCCGCGCCGCCAGGTTTCTGGCGGATGGCCGATGCTTGGTTCGTTAGCGTTAAACTAGCCCGTGCACACGACCGCGACTCTGCCCGTGGGGCAGGTAGTCGTGGTGGTCGTGCGGAGCACGAGGGGGCAGAAAAGGCCCCCTGAGCCGCGCGGGAAAACGCCGAGAATGGCCATCGTCAGAAGGAGGATGTCGCTCCCCGGCTCGAGTCGCAGCGCACGCCGCGCAGAGGCGCTCGGTTTCTCGTGTTTCAGATCCGCCGCGAGAGGTGAGTGAGTGTGATGGCTTGTCCTGCCACCCCTGGGGGGCCAGGACAGCGCATGCCACCTCTCGTATCCTTGAGGAGTGCAGCAAGCGTACTCCACCGTGTCGCTCACGCCGAGGGTGCGCCGGTCTGCCGTGCGCGGCGTGCTCCTGACCACTGAGCTCGTGGTCGAGCTCGATGGCGTTACGGTTCCGGCCCCTTTGCTGAGCCCCGCTACGGCTCAGGCCTGGCGTCGGGTGCGCCGCATCGCCGGTGACGTGGCCGTGCTCGGCCTAGCTGCGCTCTCCGGCCTCTTGCCGCTCGCCTGAGCGCCCCCGCGCGCAGCGAGCGACGAAGGCCGCGGCGATGCCGGGGTTGCTCGCCCAGTGCGCGTGGACGTAGGAGGCGAGCACGTTGCGCGAGCCGTAGCCCTCGGGCAGGGATTGGCCCGTCCGGGAGATGCGCATGGAGTAGGCCGCCGGCGGTGCGGGCGCGTCGAAGCGCGAGTAGCGAAACTGGTGGCCGCGAAAGCGCGTGCCGGCAGGGCCGAGCAAGGTATCGATGCGGGTCTCCACCTCCACGTAGCCGAGCGCCTGCCGCTCGGGGCTCATCGTGGCGCTGCCCTCGATCAGGCCCAACATGGCGTGCGAGGCACCGTCGCCTGCGACGATCGCGCTCGACAGGTACATGAGCCCGCCGCACTCCGCGTAGAACGGCGTGCCCTGGCGGGCGAGCTCGCGCAGGCGCTCGAGCAGGGAGGTGTTGGCCGCGAGCCGTGTCCCGTGCAGTTCGGGGTAGCCACCGCCGATGTACACGCCGTCGACGTCGCCGAGCGTGGGGTCCGCGAGCGGGGAGAAGCGGACCAGCTCTGCGCCGGCCCGTTCGAGCAGGTGCAGATTGGCCTCGTAGTAGAAGTGAAACGCGGCATCGTCCGCCACGGCGATGCGGCAGCGCGGCGCCCGGGCTGCGCCTGCGGAGACGTGGCCGGGCAGCGCCGCCGGCGCCGACAGCGCGGGCGCCGCGCGCGCCAGCTCGATCAGCGCCGGCACGTCGCAGTGCTCTTCGACCTGGTCGGCCCAGGCCTCGATGCTCGGCTCGAGCTCGAGCTCGCGTGCGCTGTGCAAGCCGAGATGGCGCGCGGGGAAGCTCGCGACCGCGTTCTTCGGCAAACCGCCCAGCACGGGCGGTTGCGGGCATGCGCGCCGCAACAGCTCCAGGTGGGCAGGACTGCCGATGCGGTTGCAGATCACTCCGCCCAGCGTGACCCCCGGCTCGAAGCGGTCGAAGCCCTGCACCAGCGCGGCCACCGAGCGCGCCATGCCGGAGGCGTCACAGACCAACACGATCGGCGCCGCCAGCCAACCGGCGATTTCGCTGCTGGAGCCCGCGAGGCTGGTCGGGCTGGCTCCGTCGAACAGGCCCATCACGCCCTCGATCAGGGAGACCTCGCCGGCGTGGCGCACAAACGTGTCCTCGAGCGCGCCCGGCGACATCAGCCAGCTATCCAGGTTGTGAACGGGTTGGCCGCTGGCCGCGCGGTGGTAGGTGGGGTCGAGGTAGTCGGGGCCACACTTGAAGACGCGCACGCCGAGGCCGCGCCGCAGCAGGGCTCGGCACAGGCCGAGCGTGAAGGTGGTCTTGCCGACGCCGCTGGAGACGCCGCCGATCAAGAGGCGCGGGCAGCTCACGGCCTACTCTCGGCCCCGAAAGCGACGTTGGTAGTCGCTGCTGTACAGGGCGCTCTCGCGAAAGTCCGCCTCGCCGAGCACCGGCCCGACCAGGATCGTGGCGGTACGCTCGATGGCTTCGCTGCCGACCTGCTCCACGATGCCCGAGAGCGTGCCACGGATGATTTTCTGATCGGGCCAGCTCGCCCGATACACGATGGCCACGCCGCAGTCCGGCCCATAGTGAGGCAGCAGCCGCTCGACGACGCTCGGGAGCACGTGGATCGACAGGTGGATCACGAGCGTCGCGCGCGAGGCCGCGAAGTGCTCCAGGGTTTCGCTGGCGGGCATGGCGGAGGCGCGCCCGCTCGTGCGCGTGAGCACGACCGATTGCGACACCTCGGGCAGGGTGAGCTCTTGCTCGAGCGCCGCGGCGGAGGCGGCAAAGGCGGGCACGCCGGGCGTGATGGTGTACGCGATGCCGCGCCGGCGCAGCCGCCGCAGTTGCTCGCCGAGCGCGCTCCACAGCGACAGATCCCCCGAGTGCAGCCGGGCCACGTCCAGTCCGGCCGCATCCGCGTTCAGACATTCGCGCTCGATCTCGTCCAGATCGAGCGGCGCCGTGTCGACGACGCGCGCGCCCGGCGGTGCCAGCGCCACGATCTCCTGCGGCACGAGCGAGCCGGCGTACAGGCAGACCGGGCAGCGCTGCACCAGATCGCGCCCGCGCACCGTGATCAGATCGGGCGCGCCGGGGCCGGCGCCGATGAAGTGCACGGTCATGGCAGCGGCTCCGCCAGCGCGCAGGTGGCGCTCTTCGACGCCAGGCGCGGCCCGAGCAGGCGAGCGTGCCCGCCCGGACTCAGGCTCGCGGCGCCCGCCAGCGCCGCGGCTTCCGCGATGCAGGGCAGGCCGTACCGTTCGGCGATGCGCGCCGAGTGGCTGAGCGTGCTGCCGGCCTGGCGCTGCAGCTCCAGGAGCGGCAGCGGCAACAGCGGTTTGTGCAGCTGCTCGGCGGCGTGCACGAGCCCGGGCTCGCTGCGCTTGAAATCCGCCGTGCACAGCGCCTGCACGTCGCCGAGGGCGCGGCCCTGCGCGGCGAGCGTCCGCAGGAGCAGCTCCAGCACTTGCTCTGCAGAGCAGCCTGCGCGACAGCCGATGCCCGCGGCGATCACGTTTTGTCGATTCTCCATTGCACGACCGGGAGCGCGGGGCGGAAGGCCGTCAGCGTGCCGAGCGGTGCCGCGCTCTCGATCGAGAGCCGGCGCAGCTCCCCGCCGCGCTCGCCGTACGCGCCGAGCAAGAGCGCCTCCGTCTCCAGCGACACGGCATTGACCACCAGGTGCCCGCCGGGCGGGAGCGCGTCCCAACACGTCTGGAGCAGCGCCGGGTTCGCGCCTCCCCCGATGAAGATGGCGTCCGGACGCGCCAACCCGGCGAGCACCGCCGGCGCCGAACCCAGCACGACTTCGAGCGCCGGCACGCCGAGCGCGCGCGCGTTGCGCCGGATGCGTTCGCAGCGCACCGGTTCCCGTTCGATCGCGATCGCCGCACAGGACGGGTGGCACAGGAGCCACTCGATCGCGATCGAGCCCGCGCCGGCGCCCACGTCCCAGAGCCGCGCACCGGGCCGCGGTTGCAACGCGGAGAGCGTGAGGGCTCGGATGTCCTGCTTGGTGAGCTGGCCATCGTGCTCGAAGGCGCTGTCCGGCAGACTGCCGCGGCCGCCGAGCAGCAGCGCTCCTTGCTCGGCCTCGACCTCGATCGCCACCAGGTTCAGATCGCTGATGTCCGGGGGTGGAGCCTCGTTGGCGCGCAGGCTGCGCAGGCGCTCCTCGGGACCGCCCAGCGCTTCGAGCACGGTCAGACGCGAGGTGCCGAAGCCGCTCACGGACAGCAGCCGCCCGAGCTCGGCCGGGGTGTCCCGGTTCCAGGACAGCGCCAGGATGCGCCGCCCCGGGTGCAGGTAGCGGAGCAGCGCGTGCAGCTCGCGCCCGTGCAGGGACACCAGCTCCAGATCCTGCAAGGCCCAGCCCAGGCGTGCCGCCGCGAGCGAGAAGGAGGAGGGCGCCGGGTGACAGATGAGTTCGCCGCGAGGCAGGTGAGGAGATAGCGTGGCCCCCACTCCGAAAAAAAACGGGTCACCGCTGGCGAGCACACAGGTCGGTTGCCCCCGCCGCTCGAGCACGCGCTGGATCCCGACCGAAAATGGTGTCGGCCAGACCAGCGTCTCCCGCTGCACGAGCGGCAGCACGAGCGCCAGCTGACGCTCGCTGCCCACCACCAGCTCGGCCTCCAGGATCGCCTGACGCGCCGCCGCGCCCAGCCCGGCCACGCCCTCAGCACCGACACCGACCAGCGTGAGCCAGGGACGGGCGCTGGGCGCTGGCGCAGCGGCCTCGGCTAGTGTAGGGGACTCGAACGACATGGCCTTCAAGGTCGTGATATTGGGCGGGACCAGCGAGGGGCGCCAGCTGGCAGAAATCTTGGCGGAGGATCCAGCGTATGCACCGGTCCTGTCCTTTGCCGGACGCACGCTGAGCCTGCAAGTGCCGCGAGCACCCTACCGCGTGGGCGGATTTGGCGGCGTCGACGGGCTGGCTCGATTTCTGCGCGAGGAGCGTTGCGCGGCGCTGATCGACGCCACCCACCCGTTTGCTGCACAGATGTCCTCCCATGCGGTGCGGGCCGCGCAGCTCACCGCCACGCCGCTCTTGCGCGTCGAGTGCCCCGCCTGGCGCGCGGCCCCGGGCGACCGTTGGACGAGCGTGCTGGACATGGCGGCGGCGGCCGCGGCGCTCGGCGCAGCGCCGCGGCGCGTGTTTCTGAGCGTGGGGCGGCTGGAGGTCGGCGCTTTTCTCGCAGCGCCGCAGCACGACTACCTGGTGCGGGCAGTGGACGAGTTCGTGCCGGGCTTGCCGCGGGCTCGCGTGCTGGCGGCGCGCGGGCCCTTCGAGGTGGCGGCGGAGCGAGAGCTGCTGGAGCGCGAGCGCATCGAGATCGTGGTCAGCAAGAACGCCGGCACACCCGCGACGTACGCCAAGCTCGTGGCGGCGCGTGCGCTCGGGCTGCCCGTGATCCTGGTGGCGCGCCCGCTCTTGCCGCCGGCCGAGACGGTGGGCTCGTTTGAGCCTGCGCTGGCCTGGCTCGCCGCGTTGGCTGGCGGCGTGGGCGAGGACGGCGGGGCTCACAGGGCTGCGGATCACACGGCGCGCGAACCGCGCGGCGTATAGATCCAGGGCAAGGTGCCGGGCCGCTCGATGCGGCGCGTGCTCGAGCTGCCCACCAGGATCAACGTGCGCATGTCGGCTCGCGTGGCATCGGCCTCGCCGAGCGTGGTGATGTGGAGCTCTTCATCGGCTCGACCTACGCTGCTGGCGAAGGCCACGATCGCGCTCGGCGCGCGGTGTTGCCGCAGCACCTCGAACGCCAACCTGGCTTGCTCGCTGCGCGCCTGCGACGCGGGATTGTAGAGCGCGAGCACGAAGTCGGCCTGCGCCGCCAGAGCCAGGCGCCGCTCGATCGTGGCCCAGGGCTTGAGATTGTCCGACAGGTTCAGCGCGCAAAAGTCATGGCCGAGCGGCGCGCCCAGCCGCGCGGCAGCGGCGAGCATGGCCGTGACCGCCGGCAACACGCGCACGTCGAGCTCGCGCCAGCCCGGGGGGCCCCCCTCGAGGGCCTCGAACACCGCCGCGGCCATGCCGAACACGCCGGCGTCTCCGCCCGACACCACCACGACCCGCGCGCCCCCCTGCGTCAGCTCGAGCGCGTGCCTGGCCCGCGCCAGCTCATCGCCGTTGTCGGAGCCGTGCAGCGTGGCGCCTGCGGGCGGCGAGATGCGGCGCAGGTAGGTGTGATAGCCGACGATGTGCTGTGCGTCGGCGAGCGCGTCCGCCACCTCCGGCGTTCTCCATTCGGCGCCGGCCGGTCCGAGCCCGACCACACGCAGCCAGCCGCTCATGGACCGGAGCGCTCCGGGTGCGCCGCGGACGCATCGCCGTGGGGCACGAGAATCAGCGAAAAATAGGCGGCTCTGGGCTCCGTCTTGGCGAGCAGCGGCAGGATCAGCTCCTGCTCGGTGGTGCCGCGCTCGACATACGTGGCCCCGCTGGCGCGACCGACGCGCTCGAGCACGCGGCGCACCTTGGCGAAGTTGCTGCCGAGCTTGATGATGGCGACCGGGTCGGGCGCGCGCAGCCGCCGCTCGAGCTCCGCTTCCGGCAGCGTGCCGGGCAGGATCGAAAATACGCGGTCGGTCGAGACCAGCGGTAGGCCGGCGCGGGCGGCGCAGCCGGCGAAACTGGTGATGCCCGGGATCACGACGCAGCGATGTTCCCTCGCCAGCCGCTCGTGCAGGTGCAGATACGAGCCGTAAAACAGCGGATCGCCCTCGCACAGCACCGCCACGTCCTGGCCCGCGGCGAGCCGCTCCACGATCTTTGCGCTCGACTCGGCGTAGAAGGCACGGAGCGCGGCGACATAGCGCGGGTCCTGCGCCGACAGCTCGACCGTGTAGGGATAGATGAGCGGCAGCTGTTCCGCCTCCGGGTGCAGGTAGCGCTCGGCGGCGGCCAACGCATTGCTGACCTTGCCGCGCTTGGAGAAGAACGCGACCACGCGCGAACGGCCGAGCAGCTGCGCGGCCTTGACCGTCACGAGCTCCGGATCTCCCGGACCGACGCCGACTCCGAACACGGTTCCGGGGGTCACGCTCTCATTCCTCATCACTGCCGAGCGCATTGAGTGCCGCGACGGCCATGGCACTGCCGCCCTTGCGGCCGCGCACGACCAGCGCAGGCACCCGGCCGTCTCGCTCCAGCGCCTGCTTGGACTCGGCGGCGCCCACGAAGCCCACCGGGACGCCGATCACGGCTGCCGGGCGTGCCGTCGTTTCATCCAGCATCTCCAGCAGGCGAAACAGCGCCGTGGGAGCGTTGCCGATGGCCACGACCGCGCCCTCGAGCTGCTCGCAGAACAGCGAGAAGGCGGCAGCGCTGCGCGTGGTGCGCTGCTCGAGCGCGAGGGCGGGCACCGCCGGATCATCCAGCCGGCACAGGATGGGGTTGTCCATGGGCAGGCGCGAGCGCGTGACCCCGCTGACGATCATCTTGGCGTCGCACAGGATGGGCGCGCCGCGCTCCAGTGCTGCTTTTGCCGCGCCGACGAAGCCGGGGGAGAACCAGAGATCGCGCGCGAGCTCGACGCTGCCGCAGGTATGGATCAAGCGCACCGCCACGCGCTCTTCTGCGGGCGAGAAGCGGCCCAGCTCGGCCTCGGCGCGGATGATGGAGAAGGACTGCCGGTAGATCTCCGCCGGGCGGCGCTCGTAGTCATACGTCATGAGCTGGGCCCGAGGCCGATCGACAACCGCTCGCGCACCGCGGCCAGCGACACCGCTCCCTGCTCCAGCGTTTGCGCGACGCTCGCGCCAAATCCGAGCCGGCAGCCGTCCACGCCATGGACCAGCGTGATATCCGCCGTTCCGCTCCAAGCACAGCCCTTTTCGCAGCCGGAGACGTGCAACGTGGCGCAGCCACCGAGGGCAGGGCTGGCGCTCTGGCGCAGGCCGGCGTGCAGCAGCCGGGCGAGCTCGGTCGCCAGGTGCCGCGTCTCTGCATGAGCCGATCGACAGGCCGGTGCGCCGCTGCAGGCCATCACTCGCAGCGCGGGCTCCGGGCGTTCCACGATGAAATGCCGCGCCTGGGCCCACTCGAGCAGGCGCTCGCGGTCGGCCTCGCGCACGCCGGTCAAGAGGACGGCGCGCGTGGGCAAGAGGCGCACTTCCCCGGTGCCAAAATGATCGGCGAAGTGTGCGAGCGCTTCCCAATCCTCGGCGCTGGCGGAGCCAAACGGCAACTCGAGGCCGAACCAGTTGCGCAGCTGGGCGTGAAAGCCGAGCACCGCCGCGGCCCACGAGGGCGGGGGCAGGCTGCGATCGGTGAGCACGTCCTCGAGCGCGGCGAGCAGCACGGTCGTGCCTCGCGTCCGCACCACGTCGCGCAGGCGCAGCTGCTCGCCCGAGGTGTGGGCGAGCACGTCGAACAGCGCTCGCACGGCGCCCCGCACGTCGTGGACGCGAACCGTGCCGAGGCGGAGGGCGTCGCGCCGGGTGCCCGCGACGCTGAGCCAGGCCAGGCCCGGGTGCTCGGCGTGCAGCTCCACGCGAATGTCGGCGTGCACGTCATCGAACAGATCACTGCCGCCGCTGAGCAGCACGAGCAGCTTTTCCGAGGCGCCCGAGCTGCGCAGAGAGCCCGCCAGGAGGCGCCGCAGGTCGCCGGCCAAGTGTTCGAGGTAGGGCGAGCGCGGATCGAGACCGGAGAGCGGGCAGACCAGCAGAGCGGGCAGCTTTTCGTGCTCGGGCGATGCCTCTGCGAGCCCCAGACCGCGCAGGTTGGCCTGGAGGTCGGGCAGCGACGCCCAGGCAGCGCCGCGCAGCTGGAGGCTGGCCCGGCGCGTCAGCTCCAGGATGCCGTTGCCGTACTGACGCGCGGCGGCGGCCATGCCTCGCAACTGGCGCGCAGCGAGGCGCCCGCGCGGGACGCGCACGCGTACGATCAGCCCATCCCCAGACTCCATCGGCGCCCATACGCCCGGGCAAAAGCCACGGCGCCCTGACTCGGTTTCAGCCATTTTCGGCCGTGCAGCATAGCCAGGGGCTTCTGCGAAGCAATCGTTTGCACGCGGGCAGGCGTACTATCTCGTTCTTGCTGGAGAAGTGTTAGGAGCGCGGGGCGGGATGAGAAAGCTTTTTGCCATCGGCATCGGCACAGGCAGCCTGGAGCAGCTGACCGAGCAGGCGATCGCAGCGCTCCAGCGCGTGGAGGTCGTGTTCGCGCTGGACAAGGGCAGTGAGCGCGCGGATCTGACGAGCGTGCGGCGCGAGATCTGCGAACGCTACATCGCGCGTCCGTATCGCTGGGTGGAGCTGCGCGACTCGGCGCGCGATCCGAGCGCCTCCTATCGGGAGGGCGTCGAGCGCTGGCATGACGAGCGCCTGCTCGCCTACGAGCGGGCCGTCGGCGAGGAGCTCGAGGAGCACGGCTGCGGCGCGATCCTGGTCTGGGGGGATCCATCGCTGTACGACAGCACGCTCCGGATCCTGGAGCGCATGGCCCAGCGGGCGCAGGTGGCGTTTGAATACGAGGTCATCCCCGGCATCTCCAGCCCCCAGGTACTGGCGGCGCGACACAAGATCTCCCTGCATCGCGTGGCGGGGGCCGTGCTCATCACCACCGGGCGCCGCTTGCTGGCGGGGTTTCCAGGGGACGTGGACGATGTGGTGGTGATGCTGGATGGCGAGTGCACGTTTCAGAAGCTGAGCGAGCCTGGGCTCGAGATCTACTGGGGCGCGTACCTCGGCACCGAACGCGAGCTTCTGGTCTCGGGACCGCTCGACCGCGTCAAGGACGAAATCGAACGCGTGCGCAGCGCGGCGCGCCAGCAGCACGGCTGGATCATGGACATCTATCTCTTGCGCCGAAATCGACCCCCGGCGTAGCTGGTTGCCGGGCAGACTCGGAGGTGGGATAGTCGCCGGCCCCCGCCAGCGGGCCGTAGTCTCCACGGCCCTGTTCCAAGAGAAGAGCCATGATCACAGACGATCCAGAAGCGTATCAGCGTCAGGTCCAGAAGATCCGCGAGAGCTACGAGGAGCGCAAGGCGGCGGCCACGGGGGAAAAGGGCCTGCTTGCGGTCTTCACCGGCACCGGTAAGGGCAAGAGCACCGCGGCCTTCGGCATGGCGCTGCGCGCCGTGCAGCACGGCATGAAGGTGGGGGTCGTGCAATACGTGAAGGGCGCCATCGCGACCGCGGAGACGGACGCGTTTGCGCGCTTCGGCGAGCAGGTCGAGTGGCATCGCATGGGCGAGGGCTTTCACTGGATCACGCAGGATGCCGAGCTCGACCGCCGCGCCGCCGCGAAGGCGTGGGAAGTGTCCCAGGCGCTGATGGCTCGAGCGGACGTGGGCCTGGTGGTGCTGGATGAGCTGATCGTGGCGCTGCGGCTCCGGCAGCTGGACGAAGCCGTGGTGCTGGCCGGTCTGCAGCAGAAGCGCCCGGACCAACACGTGGTGTTGACCGGGCGGGGCGCCAGCAAAGAGCTGATCGAGATCGCGGATCTGGTCACCGAGATGAAGATGATCAAGCACCACTACCGCGCGGGCATTCGCGCTCAGGCCGGCATCGAGTTTTGACGCTCAGGGGCAGGGTGGTCTCGAGCGCGCGGCGCGGTGGGTCATGAGCGCGGTGCGCAGCCGGGCAGAGATCGTCGCGTGCGAGACGTGCGGCAACGCGCAGCGCGACGCCGAGGGCCGCGTGCCGGGCGAGACCCTGCTGGCGGCCTTGCGCACGGCGCTGGCTCGGGCCGGGGACGTGCCGGTGGACGTGGCCAGCGTGCGCTGCCTGTGGGCGTGCAAGCGCAGTTGCGCCGTGGCGCTGCGCTCGGCGGGCCGTGTCGGCTATCTGCTCGCCGACCTCGAGCCGACCGAGGTGTCAGCGCGAGCGCTGATCGACTACGCGGCCCTGTACGCGGCGAGCGACGATGGCGCCGTGCCGTACCGGACCTGGCCTGCGGCGCTGAAGGGCCACTTTTTGTGCCGCTTCCCCCGGGCGGCAGAGCCAGAGGCCGAACGGGCCGCGGCAGCGGAGCCCGGTCCGGCCGAGTGGGGCAGCGAGCCGAATCCAGAACGTTGACGGCTCCGCAGGGGCCAGTACTAGCTTCAGGAATACCATGAACAAGCTACCCACCACGATCGTGACCGGCTTTCTCGGCAGCGGGAAGACGACCTTGCTCCGCCACTTGCTCACCGAGGCCAACGGCCGGCGCCTGGCGGTGATCGTCAACGAGTTCGGCGAGGTAGGCGTGGACGGGGAGCTCTTGCGCCAATGCAGCGTCGGCTGTGACGAGGACGCCGACGCGCCGACCCCGCTGTACGAGCTGGCCAACGGCTGCCTGTGTTGCACGGTGCAGGAGGAGTTCGTGCCGGTGCTGGCGGCGTTGGTCGAGCGGCGCGAGAAGATCGATCACATCTTGATCGAGACCAGTGGTCTTGCGCTGCCGAAGCCGCTGGTGCAAGCCTTCCAGTGGCCGGAGATTCGCGCCAACTGCACGGTGGATGCCGTGGTGGCGATGGTGGACGGCCCGGCGGTGTTGAGCGGTCAGTTTGCGGACGACCCGGCCGCGGTCGAGCAGCAGCGCCAGGACGATCCGGAGCTCGACCACGACCGGCCGTTGCGCGAGCTGTTCGAAGATCAGTTGTCGGCGGCCGACCTGGTGATCGTGAGCAAGGTGGATGAGCTCGGCCCCGGCGGCTTCGAGCAGGTGCGCGAGCAGATCGCCGCGCTCACGCATCGCAACGTCAAGATCATCCCCTGCGCCAAGGGCGTGTTGCCCTTCGACGTGGTGCTCGGGCTGCAGCGCGCCGCGGAAGACGCCATCGATGAGCGCCACACCCACCACGATGACGACCACGACGAGGGCAAGGAACACAGCCACGAGCTCTTCGACACGATCGTGGTGCGGCCGCCGGTGCTGGAGCGGGCGGCGCTCTTGCGGGGTCTCGAGGCGGTGGTGCGCGAGCATGAAGTGTACCGGGCCAAGGGCTTTGCCGTGATCGAGGGCAAGCCGATGCGGCTCGTGGTGCAGGGCGTGGGCTCGCGCTTCGACAGCTATTTCGATCGCCCCTGGGCGGGCGAGGAGAAGCGCGTCACCGAGCTGGTCTTCATCGGCTCGCACCTGGATCGCGAGCAAGTGACGCAGACGCTGCTCAGCGCCGCCGGAGCGTAGGCGCTTGCACATCCTCGCCACGCGACCGGGCGGTTACGCCGCCGGTGATGGCGTCGTCGACCTCGGTCAGACGCCGGGCGAGGTGGTGATCTTGTCGGCGGCGGACACCGATCTGTTGCTGCTGGCGGGCGCGTGTGAAGCGCTGCCCGCACAGGCCCCGTCGCTGCGCCTGGCGAGCCTGCTCTTGCTGCGTTCCAACGCCAGCGTCGATCTGTATTTCGACGCGGTGCTGCGGCATGCGAAGGTCGTGGTGGTAGCGCTGATGGGTGGCATCAGCTACTGGCCGTACGGCGTCGAGCTGTTGATGGAGCGCGCGCGCGAGGCAGGCCTCGAGCTGGTGCTCGTGCCGGGGGACGATACGCCCGATCTGGAGCTCGATCGCTGCTCCAGCGTGCCGGTGGGCGATTGCCGCAGGATCTGGCGCTATCTGCGCGAGGGCGGGCCCGACAATGCCGCGGCCCTGCTCGGCTACCTCGAGGCGCGCTTCTTCGGGCGCGGCGTGGACCCGGGAGCGGCGTGCGAGCTGCCGCGTGTGCTTCTGTACCATCCCGAGCACGGCGCGAGCTCGCTCGAACGCTGGGGCGCTCGCTGGACGGAGCGCTGCCGGCCGGGAGCGCCGGTGGCGGCGCTGCTCTTTTATCGCGCGCACCTGCAAGCGGGCAACCTGGCCGCCTTCGACGGGCTGATCGCCGAGCTCGAGCGCGCGGGGCTGCGGCCGCTGCCGATCGCGCTCGCCTCACTCAAGGAGGAGGAATGCCGGGCGCAGGTGGAGCAGCTGCTCGAGCGCGCCGGGGCGGAGATCCTCCTCAACACCACGGGCTTTGCCATCGGCGGCCTGGACGGGGCGGGCTCGGATGCCGCGGCGCTCGGACGAGGGCGGCCGGTGCTGCAGGTGATCGTGAGCGGCGGCAACGTGGAGGACTGGCGGCGTGGCACGTCGGGGCTCTCCTCGCGAGATCTGGCCATGAGCGTGGTCCTGCCGGAGATCGACGGGCGCATCATCACGCGCGCCGTGAGCTTCAAGGGCCTGGCGCGCCGCTCGGCGCGCGCCGAAGCGCTGGTGACGGAGTATCAGCTCGAGCCGGAGCGCGCGGCCTTCGTCGCCGAGCTGGCGGCGCGCTGGGTGGAGCTGGCGCGGAGCGCGCCTGCCGAGCGGCGCATCGCGCTCGTGCTCGCCAACTATCCGGCCAAAGATGGCCGGCTCGGCAACGGCGTCGGGCTCGACACGCCGGAGTCGGCGCTGGAGATCCTGCGCGCGCTCGCCAGCGCGGGCTATGCCGTCCGGGACGTGCCCGATAGCGCCGCCGAGCTGATCGCGCGGCTGACCTCGCAGGTGACCAACGAGCCCCACCTGATGGATGCGCGGCCCGCGCTGCAGAGCCTCGCGCTGGCCGAGTATCGGGAGTTCCTGGCGGGCCTGCCCGCGGAGTTGGTCGCCGCGGTCGACGCGCGCTGGGGCCCCGTCGAGCGCGATCCGCGCTTCCGGCACGGGCGGCTGGTGGTCAGCGGACTTGCGCTGGGCGGCACGTTCCTCGGCATTCAACCGGCGCGCGGCTACGAGCTCGACGTCGGCGCGACCTATCATGACCCCGAGCTCGTGCCCCCGCACGGCTATCTCGCGTTTTATGCCTGGCTGCGCCGCGTGTACCGGGCGCACGCGCTCGTGCACGTGGGCAAACACGGCAACCTGGAGTGGTTGCCCGGCAAGAGCGTGGCGCTCGGCACCGCCTGTTGGCCCGACGCGATCTTCGGCGCCCTGCCGCACCTCTATCCCTTCATCGTCAACGACCCGGGCGAGGGCACCCAGGCCAAGCGCCGCACGCAGGCGGTGATCATCGATCATCTGGTGCCGCCGCTGACGCGCGCCGAGAGCTACGGAGCGTTGCGCGATCTCGAGCAACTGGTGGACGAATACTACCAGGCGCTCTTGCTCGACGCGCCGCGCGCGCAGCTCTTGCGGCGGGACATCCTGGCGCTGGCGCGGGCCAGCGAGCTCAGCCGGGAGCTGGGCTTTGCCGCGGAGCCTAGCTCGCCCGAGAAGGAAGAGAGCCTGCTGGTCAAGGTGGACGCCTATCTGTGTGAGCTCAAGGAATCGCAGATCCGCGATGGGCTGCACGTGTTTGGTCGCTCCCCTCGCGGAATGCAGCGCACCGATACGCTGCTGGCGCTGAGCCGTCTGCCGGCGCGGCGCGGGGAGGGGCGCGATCAGGGGCTGATCGCGGCGCTCGGGCGCGCGCTGCTCACGGGTCCCGAGGGCACGCCGTTCGAGCTCTCGGAGAGCGAGCTCAGCGCGCCCTGGCTCGGGTCTCGCCCGGAGCCGTTGGCAGGGCTGTCTGCGGATCCCTGGCGCACGCTGGGAGATACGCGGGAGCGGCTGGAGTTGCTGGGGCGCGCGATCGTGGCGGGGGAGATCGAGGCGCCGCCGGGGTGTATCGAGGTCATGGAGCGCGTCCGCGACGAAGTGGCCCCGGCGCTCGATGCCTGCGGCGCGAGCGAGATTGCCGGCCTGTTGCGCGGGCTGGACGGGCGCTTCGTGTCGCCGGGGCCGAGCGGTGCGCCCAGCCGCGGGCGGCTCGACGTGCTGCCCACGGGGCGCAATTTCTACGGCGTCGACGTGCGCGCCGTACCGACCTCGGCAGCGACCCGGCTCGGCAAGCGCGCCGCCGATCGGCTGGTGCAGCGCTACTTGCAGGATCACGGCGAGTACCCGCGTTGTCTCGCGCTGTCGGTGTGGGGCACCGCCACCATGCGCACCGGCGGCGATGATATTGCGCAGGCGCTGGCGCTGCTCGGAGCGCGCCCGGTCTGGGCCGAGGGCAGCGGTCGCGTGATCGATACGGAGATTCTGCCGCTGAGTGTGCTGCGGCGGCCGCGCGTGGACGTGGTGCTGCGCATCTCCGGATTTTTCCGCGACGCCTTTCCGGAGTTGATCCGCCTGTTCGACGCTGCGCTGTGCAGCGTCGCCGAGCTGGACGAGACGGAGGCCCAGAACCCGGTGCGCGCGCGGGTGCGTGCGGATGAACGCGCGCTGCGCGAGCGGGGATTGGCCGCCGCCGAGGCCGCGCGACGCGCGCGCTTCCGCATCTTTGGCTCCAGGCCGGGCGCGTACGGGGCGGGCCTGCAACAATTGCTCGACGGTGGCGCCTGGCGCGAGCGCAGCGATCTGGGCTCGGCGTATCTGGCGGCGAGCAGCTACG
>Ga0315912_10001651_pt1 | contig 26344 bp, 28 predicted proteins | sample VfabasoilMG_FD_204469 | JGI IMG/M metagenome (GOLD analysis project Ga0315912, IMG submission 204469) | Garden soil microbial communities collected in Santa Monica, California, United States - V. faba soil | ecosystem: Environmental > Terrestrial > Soil > Garden | place: USA: California... | reverse complement strand
GGTGGGAAACGCGCCTACCCCGGGGAGCGGCGTCCCTTCGCCTAAGGGGATCAACAAATTTGTGCCGATAGACATGAACTCTGGGCGCACTGTCGGGTTGGCCGTTTGCAACGCCTCCACTGAAACGCCATAGTCAATCGCAACACTGATAAACGTATCACCCTTTTGCACCAAGTGCATCACCGGCGTGGGGGGGGCAGTGGCCGAAGCGATGATGGCCGGGGTGGCGGCGCGCACCGTGACCGCTGGCGGGGGCACGGAGACCACCAACGGGCGAAGCGTCGCCGCTGGCGTCAACGAATGGGTGCCAAACGCACAGGCGCTGAGAAACACGATCCACCACAAGGCAAGTTTAGGCCTCATGCAGCGAAATTATAGCAGGAGCGGGAAACAGTCGTCAGTAACCAATCGGCAGATGATCGCCTTTTGACTTCTGATTTCCCACTTCCCCCCATTCTGTCTTTTTTTAAACCTGTGCTAAACTCCGTGACATGTCAGACGAAATGTTTAAAGAGGCTGTTAAAGCCATCAAAGCTGGGCAACGCGCACGGGGCAAAGACTTGCTGACGCGGCTCGTCAAGGCCGACCAGAACAATGCCAACTATTGGCTCTGGATGAGCGTGTCAGTAGATACTGAGAAAGAGCAAATTTTTTGTCTGCAAAAGGCGATCAAAGTAGACCCCAACTCCATCCCTGCGCGACGCGGCTTGGTGCTGTTGGGTGTAATGAAGCCTGAAGAAGCCGCCCTGCCCCCGCCCACCGAGATCGAAGAAATCTCTTTCAATTTACCCTCCTTACAATCGGCCAGTGACTTAGGCGGGCGGTTACAAGAATTTTGGTCGCGCCCCCGTAATCGTTATGCCACCGGAATTGCTGGGGGAGTATTCGGCATCATCATTGTACTGGCGGTAATTTACTCAATTGCCTCCATCCCACGTGTGATCAACCAAGTGGTGGTTACCGATACGCCTACTGCCTCACCCACTTTCACCGTTACGCCTACCCAACCCACGCCAACCGAAATTAAAATCTTTGGCACGGTGCGCGCGCCAACGGCCACCCCCGAACCTTGCACCATTCCCCATGACCCAATAGCGTCCACGCCATTGCCTGTCTATCTCTGTCTTACCCTAACACCGAGCCCAGTGCCCATTGCTACGGATGCCTCGCAGTTTGAGGCTTACAACACGATGAAGAAGGCGTATGCCGAACAAAATTGGGAGCGCGTGTTGAGCAAAGAGCGCGAGGTACTGCAACTCCTCCCCAACAATGCCAAGGTCTCCTTCTATTTAGCGGAGGCCTACCGACACACTGGGAACACAACTGAGGCGTTGAATAATTATCGCGACGCCATCACGAAAGATCGGAATTTCGCACCCGCGCATTGGGGCAAGGCCTTAATCGAATTAGGACGCAACCAAACCACCGAAGCCAACAAGACTTGGGAGCGCGGCCTCACAGCTGATGGCACCTTCATCCCCATCTATTTAGATCGCGCTTCATACTATTCGAGTTTCGGCAACACTGAACGCGCTCTGGCTGATCTACAAACCGCCGCTGGCCTCGCGCCCGAAAACGCGCTGGTGCAAGCGCGCTTGGCATTGGGCTATGCTGAGAGCGGGCTTCACACGGAGGCCCTCAATGCGGCTAATCAGGCTATCGCACTTGACCCAAGCCAACCGCTGGCCTACTATGCGCGCGGGCGGGCGCAATATGCGGTCGGCAACATCGTCGAGGCCGAACGTGATCTCTCCATTAGTTATCCTTATCTCATTGACGAGGGTTTGTTCGCACAATGGTTCCCCGCTGTTGAGATTTTGAAACTCGACAAACTGTTCCAAGCCAACGTGAACTTCTATTATGGCGTGGGGCAATTGGGCGTCGGCGAGAAAGAAAAAGCATTGGTGCGGTTCAATCAGGCCATCGCACTCTATACCACGTTCGCCCCGCCCTATTTGGAACGCGGTTATATCCGCTTGGAAAATAAGACTTATGAAAGCGCGCGCGATGACTTTGAGAGCGCGGTGAGCTACTTAAATCAGGCCAACCCACCTGACACCAACGCCATTGTGCGCGCGTATGTCGGGGATGGGTTGGCATTGATCGAGCTTAACTTGCCGGATGGCGCTTTGGGTCGCTTCCTCTCAGCCCTCAAAGTCAACCCGGATAGTTTCGACGCGAACCTCGGGCTGGGCCGCGCCTTCATCTTGGGCAATAAATATAATGAAGCGTTGGACGCGCTAGACAAAACCTTTGGGCTAGCGCAAACCAACGCGCAATTCGCTCAGGTGCATTACGCCCGCTCGCTGGCGTTTAAGGCGTTGGGCCGCACCGCCGAAGAGATCGCCGATTTGCAAGAACTCGCCGCGCTCACCGCCGAACCCTTTGCACCCACTGCGGTGGCACGCTTAACCCAAATCGGGCCTTTGCCCACCGTCACACCCACGCCTGAGGATAGCCCCACTCCAACGAATACCAACACGCCGGCCCCGGCCAGCGCCACGCCCCAGGCGACCCCGACCACCCGCGCTACGACCAGCGCCGCAACCGTTTCGCCCACGGCCAGCAAAGCCCCGGCCACACCGACGAAAGGCACGCCCACGAGTGGCACACCGGCTAGCGCCGCAACTGCTACGGTAACTAAAACGACACCGGCTGGTGGCCCTTCCCCAGCGGCTACCCGACGGCCAACGACTACCTTGCCCGCCGTTACGGCCACTTCCCGCCCATGAAAGATGAAGGCTGAGTTGGCATCGTTCATAATTTATAACTCAGCCTGCTATCCTTTATTCCCTACGCTTGCCCCTGTGGTAAACTATTTTTCATTATCCCTTTATTTATCCGTGGAGGCCTTATGAGCGACGGGAAGCGCGTCGTGTGTATTGAAGATGAACCGGAAATGATCGATCTAGTGAAGTTGATCCTCACCCGTCGGGGCTTTAAGGTAACGGGGGCGATGGGCGGGCGCGAGGGGTTGGAAGTCATTCAACGCGATATCCCCGACCTCGTGTTGCTTGACCTGATGATGCCCGACATGGATGGATGGGAGGTCTACCAAAAGATGAAGGGCAACGACGCGACGAAGAACATCCCCGTGATCATCGTCACGGCCAAAGCCCAAAGTATTGATCGGGTGTTGGGTCTACACATCGCCAAAGTAGATGACTACATCACCAAGCCTTTCGGGCCCCAAGAACTGGTGGAAAGCGTGGAAAAAGTTTTAGCCAAGCACGCGAGCAATTAACCCACCGCCAATTTGACATCAACCGAGGGCGGTCATGCGAGGCAGACCGCCCTTTTTGTTGCCGAGCCATGTCGCGCCAATACGTCAATCTTAAACACCGCGCTACACAAACACTCCTGCTCACCCAAGCGCGCTGGTGTGCTTCATTTTTCAGCCGGTTGCGTGGGTTGATGTTTCGGTCACACCTCGCGCCCGGCGAAGCGATTGTGATCGTCGAAGGCGGGGACAGCCGCTCGACGACATCCATCCATATGTTCTTCGTCCCCTTCCCGATTGCCACGCTCTGGATCAATTCAGCGGGCCGGGTGGTGGACAAAACCGTGGCGCTTCCCTGGCGACCCTTCTATGCGCCCCGCGAACCCGCCCGCTATGTATTGGAAACTCACCCCGACTTTATAGACAAGGTAACCCTCGGTGATGAAGTGGTTTTTGAAGATTGCCCGCCTCCTAGTCGTCTTTAGCCTAATGGCGTGGAACGCGCCTAGTCACGCTCAGACCAGCGGCCCACAATACATTGTGCAAGTGGGTGATACGCTGTTCGACATCGCCCGCCAATTTGGCCTCACTCTCGAAGCCTTGCAAGCCGCAAACCCCGATCTCGGCGCGACGTTGTCCGTCAGGCGCGCGCTCAACATTCCAGGCTACGCTGGCTTGACGGGACAACTCACCACCCACACTCTCGCCGCAGGAGAGACGCTTGATAGTTTGGCCTTGCAGTTGGGGCTAAAGCGCGAGATGCTGATCCGCTTAAATCGAGTCGTCAATCCAGACATGCTGTACATCAACGAGTCAGTCGTCATCCTCAGCCCAGAGGCCGCAAGCGGGGCACAACCCACGGGCGTGGTGTATCCCGCGCGCGCGGGTTTGCTCGCCTTAGCCGTCGCACGCAATCAAAATCCCTGGGCCTTGTCTGCCGTTAATCAGCTTGCGCATCCCAGTCAACATCGCCTCGGCCAGACGCTCTTTATTGCGGGGGGGGAGCGCCCAACGAGCGCCCTGCCCTTTCCAATCCAGACTATTAGCCTACATCCAGTGCCGTCCCAACGCGGCCAGACCCTTGCCCTCCGTGTGACCAGCGCCCAACCTATTACGCTGACTGGCACGTTGGGCGTTTGGCCGTTGCACTTCAACGTCGAAAGTGATCAAGCGCAGGTCGCCATGCTAGGCCTCAACCGTCTCGCCGACCCCGATCTCTACCGGCTGACGTTAAGCGGAGAGACTCCACACGGCGCGTTTTCTTTTTCGCAACCCTTCCCGGTGCGCCCCGGGCGTTATGCGAGCGACCCACCATTGACCGTTGACCCCGAAACGATTGACCCCGCCATCACCGGCCCAGAACTAGATCAAATCATAGCGGTCGTTTCGCGCTTCACGCCGCAACGCTATTGGAATGGCCCGTTTGCCTTGCCCTCCGTCGGCGTGTTGCGTTCGGTGTATGGCTCATTGCGCTCATACAATGGCGGGCCGTATGATTCGTTTCACACCGGCGTTGATTTCACTGGGGCGGAAGATCGCCCGGTAACAGCGCCCGCGCCGGGCAGGGTGGTCTTCACCGGCACGCTCACTGTGCGCGGCAACGCGACGATCATTGATCACGGCTGGGGCGTGTATACGGGTTATTGGCATCAATCGCAAGTGTTGGTCAAAGTCGGCGACAAAGTCGAGACGGGTCAGCAGATCGGGTTTCAAGGCGCAACCGGGCGCGTGACTGGGCCGCATTTGCACTGGGAATTGTGGGTTGGCGGGTATCAGGTTGACCCAATGCAATGGACAGAAGAGACCTTTCCTTAGATTACCAAAGCCAAAATATCAGTGCTAAAATAATTGTGTCTTCACTCAACCGACTGGAAACCTTCCTATGACCGGACGCCGTGATGTCTTTGATCAGGCCATGTCAAAAGGCCACTCTGCCGCGTGGGATATGCAATGGGATCACGCGATTGCTTGCTACCGCGCCGCGCTGACCGAATTCCCCGATGACCCCAAGGCGCTCACTAGTTTGGGCTATGCCATGTTGCAAGCCGACCGACCCGAAGAAGCCTTGCCCATCTATCAGCGCGCGACGGCGCTGACGCCCGGCGACCCAGTGGCCCCAGAAAAAGTGGGCGAGATTTTAGAACGGCTCGGCAAACTGCCCGAAGCCGGGCAAACGTATTTGGCGGTCGCTGAAATTCATCTCACCCGCCGCGATGTAGACAAAGCCATCGAAAACTGGACGCGGGTCGTGCGCATCACGCCTGATAATTTAGCGGCGCACTCCCGCTTGGCGCTGGCGCTGGAACGCACCAATAAAATGCGCCCAGCTTCGCTTGAATACTTGGAAGTCGCGCGCATCTTTCAACGCAATGGCGAGATTGACAAAGCCATGCAAGCCGCCAATCGCGCGCTACAATTAGAGCCCCAATCGCTGGATGCACATGGGGCCATTGATAAGCTCAAGCGCGGCGTTCCGCTACCGGTGCCTGCGGTTAATCGCCCCGGCACCGGCCCGCTTGGCGCTAAAGCCCCTGCCGTGCCTCTCATTGATCCCTTCGCTGAGGAAGAGCCGGTCAAGCCCCACAGCTCTTCCTCGCCGCTCTCCAGCGCGCAAGACCTCGCGCTCGCGCAACTGGCCGAAATGTTATTTGAAGAAGACACCGACACCGGAAAAGTCACTTCCTCGGTGAACTCCCTGACGCGCGGCTCCGGTGTGCGCGACCCAGTGCAACGCCGCGCGCAAGCCATCATGTATCTCGGCCAGGCCTTGCACAACCAAACCAATGGCAATGCCGAAGTCGCGTTGAATAATTTTGAGAACGCCATTCAAACGGGCTTCGATCATCCGGCTATGTTTTATATGGCGGGCTTATTATCGTTTGAACTCAAGCGCCCGAACGATGCGATCAAATATCTCAAAAACATCACCGCCAATCAAGATTTTGGGCTGGGTGCGGTGTATGGGTTAGGCACGGCGTACTTCAACATGGGGCAAACCAGCGAAGCGCTCGGCAACCTATTGGAGGCGTTGCAACGGTTAGACCTCACCCTCGTCGGCGACGATAAACATGAAGCTTTGCTCGAAGCTTACGAGGGCGTCGCCGACTCCTTAGTGCGCACCTCCGAGGAAGATCAGGGGAAGATCACCAAAGGCCTGATGCAGTTCTTCTCTGGTGACGACTGGGAAGACCGCGCCCGCACCGCGCGCAAGAATCTGGATAGCGGCGCGGCGGAAGGGCAAGTCTCGCCACTGGCCGAATTGTTGGCGACTCCGGGGAGCGATGAGGTGTTAGCAAGTATGCGCCGGATCGAAGAATATATTGGCAAGAAGTTTTGGGCGACGGCGATGGAAGAAGCCTTCTATGCCATCGAACATTCGCCCACCCACTTGCCAGTTCACATGCGCATGGCCGAAATCCTGATGGCCGAAAACAAAACCGATGCCGCCATCGCTAAACTTAGCGCGGTCGCTGAGTCGTATCGGATGCGCGGCGAGGCCGGGCGGGCGACACGCGTCATCCAAGATGTATTGCGCATGCGTCCCTTTGACGTTGGCCTACGCGGAAAGTTGATCGAGACACTGAACGACCAAGGCAAGGTCGAGGAGGCCGTCGCGCAATATATTGATCTGGCCGATACCTACTATCAACTGGCCGACACCGACTCGGCTCGCACGACGTATACCGACGCGCTGAAACTTGCCCAACAACCGGGCGTCAACAAGTCGTGGAGCGTGCGGATTTTGCACCAGATGGCGGATATTGATATGCAACGCTTGGCGTGGCGCGACGCGCTCAAGGCGGGCGAGCAAATCCGCGCCATCGCCCCCGATGATGTCAAGGCGCGCGGGATGTTAGTTGATCTCAACTTCCGAATGGGCAATGACCGCTCGGCCATTGCTGAGATTGATAGTTACATTAAGTTTGCGCTAGGTGCGAACCAGATCGCCCAAGCCGTAGCGCTCTTGGAAGAAATAAGCGTAAACCACAGCGAATCCGCCGCGATTGTGGCGCGGCTCGCCAAACTCTATAACGATCAGGGGCGCAAAGCCGAGGCGATTGTGCAATATGATCGCTTAGGGGAAATTCAATTGAATGCCGGGGAAAACGCCCAAGCGGTTGAAACGATCAAGACCATTATCGCGCTTGGCCCGGATGACCCCAGCGCGTATCAGGAATTGTTGGCGCAAATCCAACAAGGCTAAACATTTCTGCACCGACCCCACTGCCGGGGTCAGTTTAGCCTCCACGCTCCCGCACCACCTGCCGTGGCTCAAATTTTAGACGAGCTTCTCTTTCTCTTTTCGCGTTTAGACTGGCTAGGGGTCGTAGACATCCTGCTGGTGGCGCTTGCCATCTATAGCCTGTTGGCCTTAGCGCGCGGTACCCAAGCAGTGGTGCTACTGCGCGGCATCCTCTTCCTGGTCATCGTCATCGCCCTGCTCACGACCTTTTTGAGCCTGCCCGCCTTCTCGTGGCTCCTGCGCAACACTTTGCCTGCCTTACTCATCTCCATCCCGGTCATCTTTGCCCCGGAGATCCGGCGTGCGCTCGAACGCTTGGGACGCGCCGGAGCGGTGCTGCAGATCAGCGGGCAGGAAGCTTCTTTTCAAAAGTTAATTGAGGCGCTAGCGGTCGCGGCGCAACGCCTCTCGGAACGGCGGCATGGCGGACTGATCGTGATCGAACGCCAAGTTGGGCTCAAAGACTACACTGACACCGGTATCACGCTAGAGGCCGACATCAGCGTGGAATTGTTACTGCAAATTTTTTACCCCAACACACCGTTACACGATGGCGCGGTGATCTTAAAAGACTTTCGGATCAAGGCGGCGGCCTGTGTCATGCCACTCTCCTCAGGGCAGTTTGTGTCTGACCGGCAAATTGGCTTACGCCATCGTGCCGCGCTAGGCATCACTGAAGCTAGCGATGCCGTGGCCGTGATCGTCTCCGAAGAGACTGGCATGATCTCTGTCGCGCATAACGGACGCATGATCCGGCGCTTGGATGTCAACCGCCTCAAACATATCTTGGCCGCGTTTTATCGTCCGCGCGGCAATCCAACCTTCACGGAATGGGTGCGCCAAAGAGTCGCGCGCATCACCGGAGGTGAAGTCTTTCCGGGCACTGGCAAAGAGGCCCCCGGAGATTAGCCCGCCATGAATCGTTCGCTGTGGGAACAGATCAGCACGCTGGTCTTGGCGCTGGTCTTGGCGCTGGTGGTATGGGTCGTGGCGGTGAACGAAGCCGACCCCGCCGTTGAAAAGGCTTACGCGCAACCGCTCACCGTCGAACTCGTCAACCTGTCGCCCGAGCTCATCTTAGTCGGGCCGTTGTTGACGCAAACCACGGCGCTCATCCGCGCGCCACAATCGGTGTGGACGACGCTCACCACCGAAGAGATTCGGCTGTATGTGGATTTATCTGGGATGACGCCGGGGACGCACGAACTGCCCATTACGTGGCAATTGGCTAAGTCCATCATCGAAATCACCCATCTCACCCCAGCCGTCGTGCGGGTCAATTTAGAAAAACGCGCACTCAGCGAACTGCCAGTGCGCGTAAAGCAAACGGGTGACCCTGCCCCCGGCTATCAGGCCGGAGCAGTTGAACTCGCCACTACCACCGTTACGATCTCTGGGCCAGCCTCCGCCGTAGATCGCGTTAGTGAGACCTTAGCCCAAATCTCCCTAGCCGATCTTAAAGAAACTCTGAGCGTGGATGTGCCGCTCACACCCGTGGATGCAACCGGAAAAGTGGTGCCCGGTGTGACGCTCTCACCAACGGTAACGCATATCACGGTGCCGGTGGCTCAGAAAGAAGGCTTCCGCAATGTCTCGGTGCGGCTGGTGATCACCGGTCAAGTACAAGCGGGTTATTGGGTCACGAATATCGTGATCGCCCCGCCCGCCGTGACCGTCTCCTCAGCCGATCCGCTGAAAGTCAATGACCTACCCGGTTTTGTGGAGACCCAGCCGCTCGATCTACAAGGCAAGAGTGATGACATCGTGACGCGCGTGCCACTCGCCTTGCCCGCTGGCATCACCGCCGTTGGCGAACAAAGTGTGTTGGTGCAAGTGAACATCGCCGCGATTGAAAGTAGCCTGACCTTGCCGCGCCTCATGTTAGAGGTGCAAGGCCTCGCGCCCGGCCTTGCGGTCAAACTCTCACCGGAAGCAGTAGATGTGTTACTCTCCGGCCCGCTCTCGGTGTTGGAACGCCTCGAACCAGAAGAAGCGCGCATTGCGCTCGACCTGACGAACTTAGGTGTTGGCACCTATCAACTCACGCCCAAAGTGATCCAATTGCCAGAAAAACTGCGGATCGAAAATATCTTACCGAGCCAAATTGAAGTGGTGCTCACCGCCGCGACGCCCACCACGTTGCCTACTCAGACACCGGCCTCAACGCCGAAACCTTAATGCCCAAACCTCTTGTCGCTATTGTCGGTCGCCCCAATGTGGGCAAATCAACTTTATTCAACCGCCTCGCTGGTGAGCGGCTGGCAGTGGTAGATGATACCCCCGGCACCACCCGCGACCGGCTCGTGGCCGAGGGCGAATGGAACGGCGTCACCTTCGATATGATTGACACGGGCGGTATTGAGCCACTGCCGCGCCGCAATAAAGGCGAAGACCCGCTGGCGGTGGATTCAGCTCAATTTATCCCGCAGATTCGCGCTCAGGCCGAAATGGCGATTGCGGACGCCGATGCAGTGATTTTTATGGCGGAGGTTAAATCAGGCGTGACCACCGCCGACCGCGAAGTGGCGCAGATTTTGCGCCAACGGCAACGGAAAGACCCAACGACGGGACATGTCTCACCACCGGTGTTATTGGTGGTCAACAAAACGGAAAACGTCGCGCGCGAGACCGAAGCGCTGAGTTTCTACGAACTTGGCATGGGCGAACCGCATCCGATCTCGGCGTTGCATGGCACTGGCACGGGTGATCTCATGGATGCACTGATCGCGGCTCTGCCCAGCGCCGTGCCGCCCGAGGAAACCGGCTCGGTCAAGATCGCGATTGTCGGGCGGCCCAATGTCGGCAAGAGTTCTTTGCTCAATCGGTTGTTAGGGGAAGAGCGCGCCATCGTCAGCCCCATCCCCGGCACCACGCGCGACGCAGTAGACACACACTTAACTTTTGAAGGCACAGCCGTCACATTGATTGACACCGCTGGCGTGCGGCGGCGCGGGCATATTGACCCGGGCGTGGAAAAATGGAGTGTGCTCCGCACGCTGAAAGCCATCAATCGCGCCGACGTAGCTTTGTTGGTGATTGATGCGACCGAGCCCTTCACCGCGCAAGACGCCCATGTGGCTGGTTTTATTTTGGATGAGATGAAGAGCACGTTGATCATTGTGAACAAATGGGACGCCGTCGAAAAGGACGCCTTTACGATTGAAGCGTACAAAGAAAAACTGCGGGCCAGTTTTAATTTCTTAGACTATGTGCCCGTACTGTTCGTTTCGGCGAAGAGTGGACAACGGTGTGATCAGATTTTGCCTACCGCCTTACGGGTGCAAGAAGAACGCCTCGTGCGCCTGCCCACTTCCGAAGTTAATCGCATTTTGCGCGCGGCGCTGACCCAAAGCCCCCCTAAGACCAAAGGCGGGCGTCCACTCAAGATTACCTATGCCTCACAAGTCCGCACCGACCCGCCAACGTTTCTGTTTCACGTCAATGATCCGAACTTGGTACATTTTTCATATAAACGTTATCTGGAAAATCGCCTGCGCGACGAATATGGGTTCTTAGGGACCCCTCTACGGTTAAGCTTTCGCAAGAAAAATGAGAAGCGGTGACAAGCTTAGTACTAAATTAATGTTTGCTTATCCACTCTGAAAGACCGTATAATCGGAAAATCAGTTAAGGTTATATTGTCTTAGGAGTCCTCTTGTTGCCATCCTCGCTCGATCCTATCGCCCCGCCTCCGCTTGATGAGCCGGATGCCAATCCCTCAACGGAAGTCGTGGTCGAACCAGAAGAACCACTAGCGGTTATGCCAGCCGAACCAGAGGCCGCACCACAACTAGTAGCGGATGAGATGCCGTTGGTTGAATCCGAAACTGCGGCTGAAGTCATCCCCTCCCTCGAGGGTATTGACGACGCGCAATCGCTTGACGATGCCTCTCTGCTCCCTCCGCTTGACCAATCGGTGGGCTCACTTGATGAACAACCGGCCCCGCCCACCCCATCTCCCACGCCTTTCCGACTCCCGCCCGCCTTGCGCACGATCTTGGCCGAAGTTTTAGAGACGATTGTCCTCACGATCATCATTTATGCTGTCGTCAACTTTGCCACTGGGCGCTTTCGCGTCGAAGGCAACAGTATGCAACCCACCATGCACCCCGACGAATATGTACTGGTGGATAAAGTCTCGTACATGGTCGGCAGACCCCAACGCGGCGATATCGTGGTCTTTCAATATCCATTGGCGACCGAGACGGAACGCGACTTTATCAAACGGGTGATCGGCTTACCGGGCGACACGGTGTCCATACACGGCGGCGTGGTGCGCGTCAATGGGCAACCGCTCACTGAGCCGTACATCTCCGCTCCCCCTCTATATGATGGCACCTGGACCCTGAACGCCAATCAGTATTTCATGCTGGGTGATAATCGCAATAGCTCCTCCGACTCGCACAGTTGGGGGCCATTAGAGACGAAATATCTGATTGGGCGCGCGGCATTTGTCTATTGGCCACCCGAAGCGTGGAAGTCCGTGCCGCATCACGATTACAACGCCTCCGCCGAGATTGAATAGCCTCCGGCTCAGCCACATCTGCTATGTCTGCCTCCCTTCCCTCCGAAGCCGAACTGCATCACCTCGTCAGCCGTGTGGTGCGCCGCACGCTGGGCGCACCCGAAACGACGACCGCGGCCCCGGTCTCGCCCAACACGGGAAATGTGATCGCCCTCGGCGCTGATCATGGTGGCTTCCCTTTAAAAGAAACGCTTAAGCCATTCATTATGAGTTTAGGCTACTCTGTAGTAGACTGCGGCACACACTCCACTGAAGCGGTAGATTATCCAGATGTAGCGTATGCGGTGGCCCGTTTAGTGAGTGAGGGACAAGCGCGGTCAGGGATCGTGATAGATGGTGCCGGCATTGGGAGCGCCATGGCAGCGAACAAAGTGCCCGGTGTGCGCGCCGCGCTCTGTTACGATTACGCGACGGCGGTGAACAGCCGCGAACACAACGACGCGAACGTGCTGACCCTCGGCGCAGGCCTGATCGGCGCGACTTTGGCAAAACAGATTGTGCAAACGTGGCTTGCAACCGCGTTTGGCGGTGAACGCCATCAACGCCGCATTGATAAGATCATTGAGATCGAACATCGCTTTTTGAAATCCTAAAGAGACCATGGATCCAAAAACCGTTGAGCGGGTCGTCGAATTAGTCACGCGCCAAGTGTTGTTGGCTTTGGCGGATGAAGAGCATCGTGCCGCGCATCCGCACGCCGAAGAATGCACCACCGAATGTGGGGCGGGCTATTGTGTGCGGCACTGCGGCGACAAGGTTGACCTCATCGTGCAGGCCGGGGCCGAACGTTTGGCGGCCGGGTTAGGCGCTACGCCCGCCCGCCCCGCTTTGGCGAACATGATCGATCACACCTTGCTCAAACCCGAAGCTACAGCCGACCAGATCGCGCAATTGTGTTACGAAGCGCGCAAACACGGCTTCGCGGCGGTGTGTGTCAACCCCACACATGTGGCGCTGTCAGCGCAACTCTTGCGCGGCTCGTCCGTCGCGGTGTGCACGGTGGTCGGTTTCCCGCTCGGTGCGACGCCACCCGAAGTGAAAGCCTACGAAGCCCAAGTCGCGATTGATCAGGGTGCGACCGAGATTGATATGGTGATCAATATCGGTGCCCTTAAGAGCAAAGATTATGAAATGGTCGCGCGCGACATTCGGGCGATTGTGCGGGTGTGTCACGCTAAAACGCCTTCGGTGTTGGTGAAAGTGATCATTGAAGCCGCCCTCTTGAATGAAGAAGAAAAGATCGCCGCGTGTTTGCTCTCCAAGGAATGTGGCGCAGACTATGTGAAAACGTCCACCGGCTTTGCCTCCGGCGGTGCGACCGTGGCCGATGTAGCGTTGATGCGCCGTGTGGTAGGGCCACAAATGGGTGTGAAAGCGGCGGGCGGTGTGCGAACCCGCGCTGACGCAGAAGCGATGGTGGCGGCGGGCGCGACGCGACTCGGTGCAAGCGCAGGGGTGAAGATCGTGCAAACTGAGTTAGCGGCCTCACCCGTTGCCGCTGTTCCAGAAGGCAAGTATTAGATGGCGACCGAATCCACCCCGCCCAAATTCGTTTGCCCGCATTGTCAGGTTGGCACGCTCCAACCCAAATGGGTGACGTTCGCCCAATGGTTTGAGGGGCAGTTCATTACCATCCCCAATTTCCCCGGCTGGGTGTGCGATGTGTGCGGCATCTGCGACTATGATGAGTTGGCCTTAGAGCAACTTGAACTCATTCTCGGCCCCGAAGCCGACTTGCGGCGCGAGGCCTCGCGCCGCGCGCGCCAAAACGCGCAAAACCCCAAACCCGAAGCGCGCCCCGGCCCGCGTCGCCCTGTTTGATCAGCCGCTATGCAAATCGCGCGTGTCATTGGCTCAACCGTAGCCACCATCAAAGACGAAAAACTGACGGGGCGCAAATTGCTCATCGTACGTGAGGCCGACGAGACCGGGCAAGCCGTGGGCAAGCCGTATGTCGCCGTAGACTCGGTGGATGCGGGGGCCGGTGATCTGGTGTTGGTCGCCGCTGGCTCATCCGCCCGCCAAACCAACATCACCAAAGATACGCCGGTAGATGCGGTGATTATGGCGGTGATTGATTCATTGGACGTGAATGGGCAGATCACGTTTAGGAAGAGTTAAAGAAGCAGACCCTAAAGGTTTTGAAAACCTTTAGGGTCTTTTACGCACAAATTGCAATGCTCTCCCCAGCCCTCAATCGGCAAGAGATCACTTTTTATGGCTGGGGGGCCGCGTTGGTGTTGACCATCGCCATAAGCGTGACCAGTGTCGTTTGGTTTGCGCTACCGACGCCTGAAAAATTTGACCTTGGCGCAGTAGAAGAATTCGGTGCCGATCCCGCGCCCCGCTATGCCAAAAACAATACGGGGCAAACGATCTTACTTTGGGTGAAGCATGTGGATAATGAGTGGTATGTTTTTGATGCCCATGCCGGGTGGAATTGTTTATATAAATGGGTGCCAACTAACAATCGCTTTGAAGACCCGTGCTCTGGCTATAAGTGGTCAAACACTGGGAGGTTGCTCACGTATTTCCATAAGCCGCCTCCCACCCAAGCGCAACAGTTGCGCGATCTCGATCAGTACGCTATGTTTATCGAGGCTGGGCATCTCTGGGTGAAGTTGGATCAAATGCTGCGAGGCGAACAACGGGCTGAGCCCCTGCCCGCTATGCAATGCCATTCTTACACGTATGTGCCTTCCGTGACGGTTTATGATTGTGCCCCTTAATTGAAAAGCATCTTCTATGGCCGAATTTGACTCTGACCTTCAATCTATCCAAGAAGCACGACAACTCTCCACCGCCGCCCGCGACGCACAACGGCAATTTTTACACGCCTCGCAAGCCGAAGTAGATCGCGTGTGCGCCGCGATGGTCGAGGCCGCCTATAGCGCCTCCGAGCGGTTGGGGCGCATGGCGACTGAGGAAACAACGTATGGCGTGCCAGAGCATAAGACGCTCAAGAACGTCCTTTCCTCCAAATTGTTGTGGGACGCGATCAAAGACATCCCGACCGTTGGCGTCATTCACCACGACGCGCAGAAAAAAATCTACGACATCGCGTGGCCGATGGGCGTGGTGGCGGCGTTAACCCCCAGCACCAATCCCACGTCAACCGTGATGTATAAAATCCTGATCGCGGTTAAGGCGCGCAATGGCGTCGTCGTCGCGCCCCACCCTTCCGCTGCGAAGTGTTGTTATGAGACAGCGCGCCTCATGGCCGAGGCCGGTGAACGGGCCGGGATGCCGCATGGCTTAGTGGGGTGTATGAGCAAGATCAGTTTGGCCGGCACGCAAGAGTTGATGAAACACAAATACATCGCGCTCATCTTGGCGACCGGCGGGAGCGAGATGGTGCGCGCCGCGCATTCGGTGGGCAAACCCGCCTATGGCGTCGGGCCGGGCAACGTGCCGGTCTATGTCGATCGCTCCGCCGATCTCAAACGCGCCGCGCAATACATTGTGGCCTCCAAAGCCTTTGATCATTCGGTCATCTGTGCGACCGAGCAAGCAGTGGTGGCGGATCGCCCCATCGCGGCGCAACTCGCGGAGCTGATGCAAGCCGAAGGCGCTTACTTCACGGACGACGCCCAAACGCGCGCGCTCGGCCAACTGCTCTTCACCCCTGGCCCGCTCATCAACCCCAAGACCGTCGGCAAGAGCCCGCAACAACTCGCGCAGATGGCGGGCATCAGCGTCCCCGCTTCGGCCCGCATCTTGGTCGCACGGCTCAAAACGGTTGGGCGCGCCGAACTTCTCTCCGCCGAAAAACTCACCACGGTGTTGGGCTGGTATGAGGCCGATGGCTGGGAAGCAGGGTGTGAGCGGTGTATCGAATTGATCAACTATGGCGGGCGTGGTCATTCGCTGGTTATCCACGCCCAAGACGATCAGGTGATCATGCGCTTTGGTTTGGAGAAGCCAGTGTTCCGGATTCTCGTGAATACGTTGGGCACGTTGGGCGCGACGGGTTACACGACAGGCGTCATGCCCGCCATGACCCTCGGCCCAGGTGGCATCGGCGGCGCGATCACGGGCGATAACATCACCGTGCATCACATGTATAATATCAAACGTTTAGCCTATGAACGCACCCCGCCGCCCGAAGCCGCCATGCGACCTGGGGCGACAGATGATCCGTCACAATTGCGCGCCGCACCAGCCACACCCATTGGCGCGAATGACGCGAAGATTGACGAGATCGTGCGCCGGGTGTTAGCGGAATTGAAACAATAGAGGCGGAGAGAAGTTACACATTAATCTCTAAGCCGTGGATGTTCTAATTCTCTACTTTTATTAAGGAGATGCGAAAATGCCAGTAGATGTTGCGATGATCGCTTTAGGAATGGTCGAGACCAAAGGCTTGGTGGGTGCAGTAGAAGCCGCCGATGCGATGGTCAAGGCCGCCAATGTAACGCTCATCGGAAGCGAGTATGTGGGTGGTGGCTTCGTCACCGTGATGGTGCGGGGCGATGTCGGTGCGGTGAAGGCCGCGACCGATGCTGGGGCCGCGGCCGCTAAGCGTGTCGGCGAACTGGTGTCGGTGCATGTCATCCCGCGCCCGCACGCCGATGTCGAAATGATCTTACCCAAGAACAATAAAGGCGCGTTTGGTGGCAAGGGGTAAAAACCTTGCCCGCGTTTGGGTCTTCTCTCATCGGTTGACGACGTATGGCCAACCCTATTCGCGTCCTCATCGCTGACGACTCGGCTGAGTTCCGCAAGAGCATCCACGCCATCCTCACCTTCGAGCCCGATATCAAAGTCGTGGCGCTCGCGCGCGACGGGGCCGAAGCCGTGGAGATGGCGCGTGAACATCAGCCGGATGTCGCGCTTATGGACATCCTCATGCCCAAGGTGGATGGCATCACGGCCATTCACGCCATCGCCGAAGTCAGCCCCGACACCGTGTGCATGGTCATGTCCTCCGAAGGCGAGCAAGATATGCTGCGCAAGGCGATGGCGGCGGGGGTGCGCGAGTATCTGGTGAAGCCGTTTAGCGCCACCGAATTTGTCGCCGCCATTCAGCGGGTGAAGGTCTACGCTGAAGCAGCCAAGGAGCGCACTACGGCCACTCTCACCATCAAAAGCGAACGGGATAATTATTTATCGCAACTCACCATGGCCTATCTCCGCTTAGGTCGCATGGATGATGAAGCAAGCCACGTTTACGCGGAACTGTTACTTGTCAGCCCACAGATTGATCTAAAATTATTGGTGCGCCTCGCCGAAGTATTCGTGGCGCGCCGTGACTGGCAGACGCTCCGGCAAATTTGTCGGCGGATGGAAAAAGGCACAGCGCCGTTGGAAGTGTCGCCGGCGGTGCCCGAAACGAAACTCAACGACGATCAACTTAACCAACTGGTGCATGAATATGTGCGCTTATGGCGTTTGGATGATGAGGCCGCGCGGGCCTATGCGATCTTGATCGAACGCCCCGCCGCCGACTTGGCGGTGATGGAACGGTTGGGCGATGCCTTTTTTGCGCGCCGCGATTGGCGACAACTGCGCGCCCTGTGTGAGCGTCTATCGCCACAGCCCCCAGAAATTACTGCGACTGATCCCTTCCCGACTTTATGACCACGCCTCAAATCCGTTTGCTCATTGCTGATGACAGCGCCGAGATCCGCAATAGCGCGCGGCTGATGCTCTCAATGGAGAGTGGCATCGAGGTCGTGTCGCTCGCGCGCGATGGGCAAGAGACAGTAGACCTCGCACGCGAGCTCCAACCCGACATCGCTGTCATTGATATCCACATGCCGCGCAAAGATGGCCTGACGGCCATGCGCGAACTCGCGCAGGTGAGCCCGCAAACGATCTGTATGGTCATCTCCTACGAAAAGGAAAATGACTATTTGCGGCAGGCGATGGCCGCCGGCGCGCGCGAATATCTGATCAAGCCCTTCAACACCGACGAACTCATCACCGCCGTGCGACGCGTGACGGTGAAGGTGATCGAGGCGCGCCAAAAAGCGGAGGCCGCGCGCCGCGCCGAAGAAGAAGCGGCGCACGCCGCCGCTCTCGCACACCTCGCGGCCACCGAAGCTCAACAAAAAGCCGAGGCCGCCCGCGACGCCGCTGAGAAAGCTCAATTGCAAGTGGCCGCCGCGCAAGCCGCCGCGAAAGAACGCGACGACTATGTGAAACAACTCGCCTTTGCCTATCTCAACAGCGGGCGTACCGACGCCGAAGCCGCCGAGATCTATGCCGAACTCGGCTCGCACTCCAACCTCGAACCCTTCATCCTCCAGCGGCTCGCCGAAATTTTTCTCCAAAAAAGCGAGTGGCGCAAACTTAAACTTATTTGCGACCGTCTCGATGAGTTACACGCGACCTTCCCCTAGCCGCTTGCCCCCGTCGCATGTCACAATCTATTGTTCGGCGTCTCACCTGGTTGCTCTTCATCGGGCAAGGCCTGTCTTCAGCGGGGTATCTCACCAGTTCCACCATTGGCGCTATCGTAGGGGCCCAACTAAGCGGTGACCCTAAGCTTGCCGGAGTGCCCAGCACGGTCTATCTGCTAGGCAACGCGGCCGCGGCTTATCCCGCCGCACGGCTCATGGAACGCATCGGCCGGCGGCGCGGCTTATGCCTCGGTTATGGCGTGGGCGTCCTCGGCGCATTCATCGCCGGGATAGCCGTGATCAATAATGCGTTCCTCCCCTTTCTCCTCGGCTTTGCCCTAATGGGCGTCACGCGCGGCTTCGCCGATTTGGGGCGCTACGCCGCCGCCGAAATGCACCCCGCCGATCAACGCGCACGGGCCATCAGTCTCGTCGTCCTGGGTGGCACGGTCGGCGCGATCTTAGGCCCACTCCTCACCGCGCCCGCTGGCGAACTCGCCGAGCGGTTGGGCTACGCCAACTTGGCCGGGCCTTGGTTCTTCAGCCTCGCCCTGTATGGCCTAGGTGTGGCGATCATCGGCGTCTTCCTCAAACCCGACCCCCACGAGCTCAGCCTAGCCCTGCATCACGCGGCGCGCGCGCAAACGATCACCCCGCCGCGCCCAGCGTCGAAAATCTTGCGCGTGCCCGATGTCCAAACCGCGATGGGCGCGATGGCCTTTGGGCAATTGGTGATGGTGATGGTGATGACCATGACTTCTTTGCATATGAAGCATTTAGGCCATGACATCGCCGAGGTCTCGCGGGTGATCACCGCCCACACCCTCGGCATGTTCGGGATGTCTGTCTTCACTGGCCGCCTTGCCGACCGCTTTGGGCGCACCCGGATGATCGTCATCGGGGGTGGCTTGCTCATTACGGCTTGCCTGATCGCCCCACTCTCCGATCAGACGCTCGTCTTAGGCTTGGCGTTGTTTTTACTAGGCCTCGGCTGGAATTTTTGTTATGTGGCGGGCGCGGCCTTGCTCACCGACTCGCTCACGCATAATGAGCGCGCCACTTTGCAGGGCGGCAATGACCTCACGGTCAGCCTGATCTCGGCCAGTGGCTCGTTAGGCAGTGGCTTCATCGTTGCGGCGCAAAGTTATGCTTTCCTCAATGGCCTTGGCATCGCACTCACTATCGTCCCCATCGCCCTTGCCGTACGGCTGGCGCTTACACACCGCGCCGCGCGCTTGGCCCTCGCCAGCACCGAAGAAGACGATTACCCCCCACCTCTGACGTGAACCCACACCTCACCACGCTCCTCACACAAACCGATCAGGTCATGGCTGGCCACGCGCCCACTGAACCCTATCGCGGCGCGCTACAAGTTGGCGTAGATTTAGGCACGGCCTACACGGTCTTAGTGGCGTTAGACGAAGCTCGGCGGCCACTCGCGGGCGCGTATCGTTTCGCACAGGTGGTGCGCGATGGCCTAGTGGTGGATTTTGCGGGTGCGGTGTCACTGCTCCGCGAATTGAAACAACTGGTGGAGGCGCGATTGGGGCGCGAACTTACCTCGGCCGCTTCGGCCTATCCGCCGGGGGTGCCGCTGGCCGAGGTGCGCGCCACCGCCAATGTGTTACATGCGGCGGGGCTAGAGTGTTCGGGGTTGATTGACGAGCCTACCGCCGCCAATGAAGTCTTGCAAATTCGCGATGGCGCGATTGTGGATGTCGGCGGCGGCACAACCGGTGTGGCGGTGTTTAAGGAGGGGCAGGTCGTCTACACCGCCGACGAGCCAACGGGCGGCACACACTTTTCATTGGTCATCGCAGGCGCGTTCAACATTGCTTTTGAAGCCGCCGAAGCGCTCAAGAAAGACCCGGCTGAGCAAACCCGGCTCTTCCCGGTCGTGCGCCCCGTGATGGAAAAAGTGGGGCGCATCGTTCGGCGGCATATCGCTGGGCATCAGGTGGATACACTGTATTTAGTAGGTGGCACATGCGCCTACCCCGGCATGGATAGCGTCTTAGCCGAATATACGGGTATCAAAACCTTTGTGCCGAGCAATCCAATGTTTGTAACGCCAGTCGGAATCGCGCTGAGGAATTAATCTAGACAAGTTTTGCCAAAGTTGACCATTCCCCTCCCCGCCATTACAATGCGCCCATTCTGGCTGGCAGACTAAACGCGTTGTGATCGCGCCCATCGCTTCCTTACCCAAAATAAAAATCATCTCTACCTCCCCAACTTCTGGTCAGTGCCCAGTCTGTGGGCAAACTGTGGACGCGCTCCTCCTCCGGTTGGCCCGCCCCATTGAAGGTCGGGTCGCGCGGCGGTTGCGCGTCCGCCAGCCGGGTTGGAAGAAGAGCACCGGTGCTTGTCCGGCGTGTTTGCACGAAGCGGTGCAACATGCCAACGCCGAACGCAGTGCTGACTCACTGCATCGCGAATTGCAAGTGGCCTATCCGATCTTTGCGCGCGATGAAGCCCGCCGCTTGCTCCCCACCCCCCTGCGAGTGCGCGCGCATCCGCACTATACTGGGCACGGCGTCACCATCGCCTTCCTCGACTCTGGTTTTTATCCCCATCCGGATCTCGTGCGTCCGCACAATCGCATCGTGTGTTACGCCGACGCGACTGGTTCCGAGACCATTGAAAAAGAAAACTTCCGCCGCGCCGATGTCGCCAGTTGGCATGGCCTGATGACCACTTGTGTCGGCGCGGGCACCGGCTTCATGTCAGATGGGCTGTATCATGGCCCGGCGCGTGGTGCAAACTTAGTCTTAGTGAAGACTGGCAATCGGCGCGGGCGGCGGATTCGCGAGAATGATATTTTCCGCGCGTTGCTGTGGACGATCTACAATCGCGAACGCTTCAACATCCGCGTCGTCAACATCTCGCTCGGCGGCGATATGCCGTCTATTGGCGCTTATACCTATTTGGATGCGTTGGTGGAAGAAGCGGTGGCGCAAGGGATGGTGGTGGTCGCGGCGGCGGGCAACAGCGGGCGTGAAGCCGTTTTTCCGCCTGCTAGCGCACCGTCGGTGATTACCGTCGGAGGCGTGAACGATCAAAATTCGATTGACCCGGCGCGGCGGCGGATGTGGCATTCCAATTATGGGCGCGGCGTGGTGGAAGTGCCCAAACCCGATCTCATCGCGCCCGCCATTTGGTTGGCCGCGCCGATGTTGCCACACACGGCCACCCACAACGAAGCCAAGTTCTTGTGGGAATTGGAAAACTTGCCCGACCAAGAACTGCAACATTTCGTCTCGACCAGATATGCCGAGATACGGTTCAGAAAGGAAACGCTCCGCAAGCCACTCAAAGAAGTGCGGCGTGTGATCCGCGCGAAGATGATCGCGCAGAAGTTTATTCATCCGCACTATCAGCATGTGGACGGCACTTCGATGGCCGCCCCCCTCATCAGTGGCGTCGTAGCGCAAATGCTGGAGGCCAACCCCAATTTGACTCCGGCGAAAGTGAAAGAGTTGCTCACCGCCACGGCCGACCCATTAGAAGATGTGGATGTGATGCGACAGGGGGCGGGCGTGGTCAATGGCGCGCGAGCCGTGGCCGCCGCGCTCCGGGCCGCCGGGGGTGCGTTGGCTGGCTTGCCCACCTCTCCCCACATCACCCCCGAAGGCGTCACCTTCTACTACCACAACGACAGCGCCAGCGAAGTTGCCATTGTCGGCAGTTTCAATCGGTGGCAAACGCGGCGCGGCAAAATGCACCGTTTGCGCGCTGGGGTGTGGAAGTTCTTTTTGCCCTTGCCCGAGGTGGGTCAAGTGTATCCCTATAAATTTGTAGTCAACCACACCCGGTGGGTCAACGACCCAGAGAACCCGAACATCATTGAAGACGGGTGTGGTGGCTTTTATTCTTTGTTGGAGGTCTGACCATGCACCGCGAATTTCATCGCTGGCACAGCCCGGCGCTCAATCGCTCGATGGAAATGCTCATCTTTGGTCACGCGGGTGCGCGCGTGTTGGTCTTCCCCACTTCGATGGGGAAATTTTTTGAATGGGAAGATCGCGGCATGATTGAGGCGCTCAGCGCACACTTGGAGCGCGGCTGGCTACAACTGTATTGTGTAGACAGCGTGGATGCCGAAAGTTGGTACGCCGATTGGGCGCACCCCGGCGGGCGGGTGTGGCGACATGTCCAATATGAAAATTATTTATTAAACGAAGTCTTACCGCTCTCGCGCCACAAGAATCGCAATCCCTATCTCATCGCCACTGGCGCGAGTTTTGGCGCATATCACGCGGCCAACATCGCCCTCCGCCACCCTAGGCTCTTCAACCGCGTGTTGGCGATGAGCGGGCTGTACGACATCAACCGCTGGACGGATGGCTATTACAACGATCTGATCTACGCGAACAACCCGGCGCACTTCATTCAAGATGAGCGCGACCCCCGGCGTTTGGCGCACCTACGCCGCATGGATATTATTTTGACGACCGGCCAAGACGACCCTAGCCGCGACAACACTAAATTTTTATCAGGCCAGTTGTGGAACAAGGGCATCGGCAACGCCCTGCGCGTGTGGGATGGCAACGCCCACGATTGGCCATGGTGGCGCAAGATGGCGCAGATGTATATGGGGGGACATGATTAGCAACGGATTTGGGAACGGATTTAACGGATTAGGGCAAATGTGTGTAGTTTTTTTTGCGAGTGAAGCAGTCTCCCGTAAAAGGTCAAATGAGCGCTCAAGATATTCGCTGGATTCAACACCTTTCGCATTTTTCCAAGGCCTTGAGCCAACTGAGAAAATTTATTGACCAAGGAACGCTGAATGAGTTAGAAGAACAAGGGCTCATTCAAGCGTTTGAATACACCTATGAATTGGCGTGGAACACGCTGAAAGATTATTTTGAAGCGCAAGGTGAGACAGCGCTCTATGGTAGCCGCGATGTTTTCCGCTTAGGTTTCAAGCGCGGCTTGCTTGAAGCTGGCGAGACGTGAATGGAGATGGTCCGCGACCGAACTTTGACCAGCCACACCTATAATGAAACCATTGCGAAGGCCATTGTCGCGGCTATTCGCGGTCATTATTTTTCGGAATTTTTAAAACTACACGCCAAACTCACTGAGTTGAAAGAACAGGCGGCATGACTTCCCGCTTTGGCCTGACCGAAGCCACTTTGCAAAAAATCTTTTCGGTACTGGAGCATTACTCGCAGGTGGAGCAGGCCATTCTCTATGGCTCGCGTGCCAAAGGCAATTACAAACCCGGATCGGATATTGACTTAACGCTGCGCGGCGGGGCCGATTTGACCTTAAAAACCCTGCGTAGGATCATGGATGAGTTGGATGATCTGCTTTTGCCATATACGATTGATTTATCGATCTACGCGGATATTAACGACGCCGAAGTGAAAGCGCATATTCAGCGAGTGGGGCAGGTGTTGTGGCAACGGGCGGCAACGGATTTGGTAACTGCTTCGCGTGTAACGGATTAGGGCAGGCGCGTGGATATAGGAGAGAGCTGAATGGCATAGAGAATGGATAGAAGACAAGAGTAGTTCTATGACACGCAAACAAATTGCCATCTTATTTGTCTTAACCACAGCCAATATTGGTCTGTTTGTTTTCGGTGCGATCATTTACAAATTAGAGTTTCTAGTCGTGCCTTTGCCTACTTTGGAGGAGAGCCAGCCTCCCACAGCTAAACTTATATCAAGTGAAACCCTTGATCGAAAAAATCCTTTAAGCATCCTAAAGCATATACACGCAGCGTTTGAGACAGGTAATGTATATATTTTTGATAATTTAGCCTATGCTCAAGTAGGTTATGGGTTATACGCTACAGATGGAGGAGGAAGAGTAAGTAAGGACAGGTTTTTGAGAGATTTGGGTTTGAGATTACCAAACCACCCTACATGCAAAACGTACAACTATACTCTCGGCGAGATCATAACGCTATGGGTTTTTACTACGAATTGGGAGCCTGAATGGGGCGCAAAGGGGGGGAGTGGCAAACCTAAATCACTGGCTTTGGCCTCCCCCGATCAATGGGCAAAAAGCTCTGCTCGATATTTAACAAGTGATTTAGGGGGAGGCAATGGCAAGTCTAAATCGCTTGCGCTTGAGTTTTCGGATCAATGGACAAAAGATAGTGGCCTATATTTAATAGGGGCCTTTCGTGCCGCGCCAAAAACAGTGCCAGGAGCATTGGCTTGCCCATGATCGAAATTTCGTTTTCCTTCACGAACATTTTTTATTGCTCTAACATAATCCTACCTAGACTCATCCGTTACACGCAAAGCGGTTCAAAATCCGTTGCCACCATCTGCTGTTAGCCAACTATGCCAATCCTCACAGACTCCGAAACCCTCTTCCATCAACGTTATCCTGATTTTGCCTCCACCCGCGCCTTAGACGAGTTACGTGCCAGCGATTACGCGCGGCTCGACCGACTGGGGCATGTGTACCTCGACTACACCGGCGGCGGCTTGTATGCCGAATCGCAAATTCAGCAACATGTGGCTTTGCTCACGGGCGGCGTGTTTGGCAATCCGCACTCATCAAACCCGACCTCGCAGGCGATGACCGAACTGGTGGAGCATACTCGCCGCTATATCCTCGAATACTTCCACGCCGCGCCGGATGAGTATGTGGCGATCTTCACCCAAAACGCCAGCGGCGCGCTCAAGTTGGTGGGCGAGTCGTATCCGTTTGGGCCGGGCGGCCAGTATTTGCTCACCTTTGATAACCACAATTCGGTCAACGGTATCCGCGAATTTGCCCGGGCAAAAGGGGCCGAGGTGATCTACACCCCGGTTCTGCCGCCCGACATGCGGTTGGACGAAACCCGCCTCGCCGATCATTTGGATACGCCCACTGGCAACGTGCCGCGCCTGTTCGCCTATCCGGCGCAATCCAACTTCTCCGGCGTGCAACATCCCTTAGACTGGATCGCACGCGCCCAGGCCAAAGGCTGGGAGGTGCTACTCGACGCGGCGGCCTTCGCACCCACGAATCGGCTCGATCTGAGCGTCCATCATCCCGATTTTGTTTCGCTATCTTTTTACAAGATTTTCGGCTATCCTACGGGTATGGGCTGTTTGCTGGCGCGCAAAACAGCGCTCGCCAAATTGCATCGCCCATGGTTTGCAGGTGGCACGATCTCGTATGTGTCAGTGTCCAATCAACAACACACCTTACACGAAGGCGCTGAAGCCTTTGAAGATGGCACGCTCAACTATCTCGCCATCCCAGCGATAGAGATCGGTTTGAAACATATTGCGCGCTTGGGTCTGGAGCAGATCCACACTCGTGTTGCCTGTCTCACAGGTGCGCTCCTAGATGACCTGACTGCGCTTTATCACACCACGGGCCAAGCGCTCGCGCGGATTTACGGCCCAGTGGACACACACCAACGTGGTGGCACGGTGACGCTTAATTTTTATGATCAAGATGGGCATTTCATTGATCATCAACTCGTGGAACAACGCGCCAATGCGGCGGGGATTTCGCTCCGCACCGGCTCATTCTGCAATCCAGGTGGCGGCGAAACCGCGCTGGGCATCACCGGCGAAGAGTTGCGGTCGTGTTTTTCGCCCGCCGATGATCGCCTCACCCTCACCGAATTTCGGCGGGTCATTGACCAGCAAAGCACCGGCTCGGTGCGGATTTCGGTGGGGCTGGTGACCACCTTCGCCGACATCTATCGTTTCAGCCAGTTTGCGCGCAGTTTCCTTGATAAGCGCGCCGATGAAATCTAAACTACATCTTTCATTCTTTACAGGAGACCTTTATGTATCGCCACATTGAAAGCTGGTATAGCCCCAACCTCGACCGCCAAATGGAAATTGTCACCTATGGCACGTATGGCTTTCCCCTCTTGCTATTCCCCACTGCCGCCGCCGATTATTTGGAATACGAACGCTTTTATGTGCTGGATGTGATCAAAGAGCATATCAACGGTGGCAAAGTCAAGGTCTTTTCTATCAACAGCATCAACCGCCGCAGTTGGCTCAACAATCAAGTGCATCCCAGCGAGCGCGCGGTGC
>Ga0315912_10001650_pt1 | contig 26346 bp, 18 predicted proteins | sample VfabasoilMG_FD_204469 | JGI IMG/M metagenome (GOLD analysis project Ga0315912, IMG submission 204469) | Garden soil microbial communities collected in Santa Monica, California, United States - V. faba soil | ecosystem: Environmental > Terrestrial > Soil > Garden | place: USA: California... | reverse complement strand
GGCTGGTTTCGCTGGCGCGAAACACAGCCGCGCTCCTTTTATTCGTGTTCATTCGTGGTTTCTCTGTGCCTCTGTGTCTCTGTGGTTAACCTCTGAACACCACCGCCGGTTCGAGGCTGCGAATCTTTTTGATGCCGAGGGACGCGGCGAGCCAGCAGATGAACAGGATGGCCACGAGCGTGATGACCGGCAGTTGCCACGGCATGAAATACGGCGGCATGCCTTTCTGGATGACAATCATTCCGAACAGTGAGGCCAGTCCGATGCCGCAGCCGTAGCCGATGAGGCCGACGGTGAGCGTTTGCAGCATGACCATGCGGGCGAGAACTTTGTCAGATGCGCCCATGGCTTTGAGCGCACCAAGGTTTCGCAGATTTTCCAGCACGAACGAATAAAACGTCTGGCTGCTGATGGCGAGACCGACGACGAAGCCGAGCAGCACGGTCGCGCCGAACGCCACAGGAATGCCGGTGTTTTTGATATACCACCAGACGCTCAGCCAGAAGAATTCGCTCTTGGTGTAGGCCTTGAGTCCGGTGGCGGCGCCGATTTGACGCGCGACGGCGGCGGCATCCTGGCCCGGTTGTGGCGCGGCGAGCACACACGAAAGCATCTTACGCTGATTGGGCGCGTAGAGCATCGCCTGGTCGTAGGTGGTGTAGAAATAGGGATTGCCGGAGAATGACATCCGCGCCTTGCAGATGCCGACGACGCGCGCTTCGCGGTCGTTGATCTCGAACACGTCGCCGACCTTGATGGGATTCGCGGGGTCGCGACTGAGTTTCTTCACACCGTATTCGTCAATGATGACGGTGTTGGGCAGGCGCAGGTCTTCGAGTTTGCCGGAAACTATTTCCGTAGGCGCACCGGCGAAGGTGGTCGAATCAATCCCGAGCAATTGCACGAACTTAAACGAGCCGTCGCGCATGCGAGTGCGCAGGTTGCCCTGGTAAAATGACGCGGCCCAGGCGACGCCTTCGACCGAGCGAACGCGGTTGATGTCCGTGTCGCGCATGGCTTCGGTGTCGTTGACGTGCTCGACCATTGGATCAACGACCCAAATGGGTGCGCCGACGTTGTCGAGGGTTGAGCCGGTCCACTGCATGATGCCGCAGAAGATGCCGGCTTGTTCGGTCATGAGCAGCGACGCGAAGGTAAGGCCGCTGATGAGCATGATGTATTTGGCGCGGTCGCCAAGGAGCATTTTGAGCGCGAGGTCGAGCATATCGTTGAGTGAGTAGGGAGTTGAGAGTAGTGAGTAGTCGGTCGGCTTAGTGAACGGGTTGGTGCATCGAGTCGAGGAAGTCGCCGCCGCTGTTCATCCATTCGGCGAACTCGGCTTCGCGCAACGCGGCGAGCAGTGCCCGGCGCGTCAGACAGGATTCGCGTCGGGGCGAGAAAGAGACGCGTGCCTTCCGGCAGCGTGACTGAGATTCAGTGATTCGAAGGAATGGTGATTGTGTTTGTAACCGGCTGGTCTCGCCGGCGGTTTTAAGATTGCGATCTGTAAGTTGTGTTTGCATGGTTGTGGTTTTAGCCCGGGATTGATTTGGTGAAAATAGCGCTTGAGTATTACGCGTGTTGAAAGGCGGCGAAGCGGCTACGCCGACGGATTTGCGGAAGGGAATTGGCGTGACCGGAACCCACATGGGCCCGCTGAAAGAATGGCGTCGGACTGACCCGTCGTCGGTTCGTCTTCGCCAGGCACTTCCTGGGATCGTTGATTCTTACGGCAAACTCCGGCGCGTACCAGTCGGCGATCAAAATTGTTTTCATAGTTCGTTGCTTTGATTCGTAACGTTCGACCTGGGTTTTACCTCCACGCGGTGAAACGCAAAATAGCGCTTCGGTATTACCGCGCCGCGCTTCGCTTTACACGCGAGCAAGGTTCATGGGACATTGCGGCCCGGTATGAATTCCGCATTTCACGATCACTTCTCTGGCGTGGCCGATCGCTACGCTGATTTCCGCCCGCACTATCCAGCAGCGTTGTTTGATTACCTGGCCACACTGACGTCGCGAGACGCGCCGGTCTGGGATTGTGCGTGTGGAAACGGCCAGGCGACGCATGACCTGGCGGCGCGTTTCAACCAAGTGGTCGCAACGGACGCGAGCAAGGAGCAGATCGCGTCGGCAAGGCCGAATCCAAACGTTGAATTTCGCGTCGCACCCGCCGAGCAGAGTGGTCTGGCGGATGATTCGGTGGAACTCATCACTGTTGCCCAAGCGCTGCACTGGTTTGATTTCGAGGGTTTCTACGCGGAAGCCCGGCGCGTGCTCAAGCCCAGCGGTGTGCTGGCAGCGTGGGCTTACGGCGTCAACACGGTTGAAGGTGATGCCGTGAATCAACTGGTGCAGGACTTCTACACGAATGTGGTCGGGCCTTACTGGCCGCCCGAACGCAGCCTCGTGGAAGCCGGTTATCGCACGATTCCATTTCCCTTTGTCGAGATCACACCGCCGATCTTTCGCATGGAGGCGCGCTGGACGCTGGAACAATTGGTGGGTTACTTCAGCACGTGGTCGGCAACCAGCCGGTTCATCAAAGCTACAGGGCAGAATCCGCTCGGATCACTTGCGGAAAAGCTCAGACGCGTCTGGGGCGACGCCGACACCCCCCGGCTGGTGGTGTGGCCGTTGTCGCTGCGGATTGGGCGGAAGTAAGCGCCGGCGTCAAGTGCGCGGCTTTGCCGGGGGTTTGGGAATGCGGAGAAGCGTCGTGCTGCCACAGCGCGGGCAGAGAAGTTTTGTTCCGCTCCCGCCCGACGGCGTACTTTGCAATCGCCCACGCCAGCCGCAAGGTGATTTGCCTGTGCCGGCGTAGTCGTGGATACAGAATAGATCGCACTCAGACCACGGTGGGAGTGGTGGTGCGGCGGTGCTGTAGGTGGCAGACTCGTTGCTCATCGGTTTGACTATCGGCGTGACCAAGCGCGCCTGCCATAATACTTCGGTATTACAGACGTGGATTCGTCTTTTAAGCCGTCTCTGCTTGGCTACATTCGTCGCCAATGACGATTCCACAGCGCATCCTTTTGCACGTGGCCGCGGGCGCGGCGCTGGTGATCACCGTGACCACGGCGGTAACCTACGGAATCGTTTTCAACAGCGCCAAGCAGCGGGACTTGAAGCATCTCGAAACCTACGTGACGGAACGCACCCGGCGGGAGGAAGCCGCGTTCAGGCAGGTCGAAGTCAATCTCCTGATGGTGCGGGGGATGTTCCTCAGGCGCATGGAGTCCGGGCTGCCCCGCAACTACGACGAGATCTGGAACGCGCGCTTCGAACTGTGTCCCGACGGCGCCTGGCGAAGCCGCACCAATTTTCTCGACGGTCGCCAATACTCCACGATGTGGGCGCACAAAGACGTGAGGTTCACACCGCTATTGAAGACGGAAGTCTTGCGGGCCCAAAACATCTGCGACGAGCTGCTGCGCGGTTGGGTGGACGAGTTTCCGAGCGTTTACTTCGTGTTTCCCGGCTGGCTGAACATCGGTTTCGATTCGCGGATTCCCAATTGGGTCTGGGACACGCCGGCGGATTACAACGCGACGAACCTGGAATGGTTTGATCTCGCCATGCCGAAACAAGCGCCCGCGGATCGCTTCGCGTGGACCGGCGTGATCGAAGAACCCACGACGAAAGTTCCCATCGTTTCCGCGTATCTGCCGATTTTCAAAGACGGACAGTTTCTTGGTTCAATCGGGCATGACAAGTATGTGAACCGCATGATGGAAGAGATCACCCGGAGCGAATTGCCCGGCGCCCGCCACGTGATCTTCCGGCCGGATGGCCGGATCATAGGTCATCCCACCAAGCTTAAAGAGATCCTGGCCAGCAAAGGACTGCTCCAGATGCAAAACAGCGGCGAGCCGGATTTGGTGAGTCTCTATCGGGTCATTACTTCGCGGCCCGAACGCAGCTTCTCGGACTATGACGAAGACAGCGGCTGTTACTTCTCCATTGCCCGACTTGCCGGGCCGGATTGGTTTTTCCTCACCACGATGCCCCGTGAGTTGCTGCAAAAACAGGCGTTTCAATCTGCGCAATGGGTGTTGTGGTCCGGCCTCGTATCGCTGGCGTTGGTGCTGGGTTTCTTGGCGGTGACGCTTCGCCGGCAGATCGCGCATCCGCTGGCCGATCTCACGCGCGCCACAAAGCAAATGAGCGGAGGCGACGTTTCCGCGCGGGCCAACGTTGGTCGCAACGATGAGCTGGGCGAACTGGCGGTTGCATTCAACGAAATGGCCGCGCGCGTGGCTCAGCGCGATGCGGAGTTGCAGGCTGAAAAGGCTTCGCTTGAACGTCGCGTCGTCGAGCGCACGGCGGAATTGAGCGAGAGCGAAGCGCGATTTGTCGCCGCCTTCCGGCGCAGTCCCGCGATGCAAAGTTTGATCCGGGCGCGCGACCGGGTGCTGGTTGAGGTGAACGAAACGTTTCTCGACAAACTGGGCTTCAGCCGGGAGCAGGTGATCGGTCGGACGGCGCAAGAACTGAATTTCTGGGTTGACCCCGACGAACTGAAAAGTTTTGCCGAAGAGCTCGGAACGAAGGGGCTTGTTTCAGGGCGGGAAGTCCGCTTGCGGACGTGTGATGGCCGCAGGCTGACCGTGTTGTTGTCAACGCAGCCAGTGGACATCGGCGGCGTGCCGCACTTTCTGAGTGCGGGCGTGGACATCACGGCGCGCAAGGAAAGCGAAGCCCGTTTCAACGCGGCGTTTCACAACAGCCCGGTGATGCAAAGCGTGGTTCGCTTTCCGTCGGCACAGATCGTCGAGGTAAACGACACCTTCGTGAAAATCATGGGCTACTCACGCGAAGAGGTCGTCGGCAAGACGCCGTTCGATCTGAATTTCTGGACGGATGCGGAAAAGGTGCGGGAGTACCGCGCGCGCTTGTTCGCGGAAGGCTTTGTGCGCGACTACGAAATGCAGATCCGCCCGAAGAACGGGAGCATGCGCACCATTCTCCTGTCGTCGCAGATGGTGGACATTCAAGGCGAGCCGCATTCCATCACTTCCGCCGTCGATATCACCACGTTGCGCGAAGCCGAAGTCGAGCTCCAGAACGCGCTCACGAAGGAACGCGAACTGAGCCAGCTCAAGAGCGATTTCGTTTCATTGGTTTCACACGAGTTCCGCACGCCCCTGGAGATCATCATGTCCTCGGCGGATAACTTGCAGCGGTATCATGAGCGACTGGCGGCGGAGAAGCGCGAAGAGCTCCTGCGGACTATAAACAAATCGGTGAAGCGAATGGCGGGTATGATGGAGGAAGTGCTGGTGCTCGGCCGACTGGAAACTGACCGTATGAAATTTGAACCGGCGCCGCTGGAGTTCAGCACTCTGTGTCGGCGGCTCTGTGACGAAATCGCATCGGCAACCGGGAATCGGAGTCCGATCAATCTGGCGATGAATGGCACGCCGGAAACGGCGAATGGCGACGAAAGTCTGTTGCGACACATCTTTACCAACCTGCTGTCGAATGCCGTGAAGTATTCGCCCGCCGGATCGCCAGTGAGTTTTCAAGCGCATCGTGATGGCAGGATCGCCATCTGCCGGATCATCGACCGTGGCTGCGGCATTCCCGAGGCCGACCAGAAGCGATTGTTCCAGGCCTTTTATCGTGGCAGCAATGTGGGGCAGGTTCCCGGCACCGGTCTGGGCTTGCTGATCGTGCAACGTTGCGTGGAATTGCACGGGGGGGAAATCCGATTCGAAAGCGCCGAGGGCAGGGGTACGACAGTTGTGGTCGCCCTGCCGCTGTTCACTCAAACTACAGAAACAGATTTCAAATCATGAAAAAAATCCTCGTGATCGAAGACGAAGCCAAAACCCGCGACAACCTTGTGCTCATGCTCGAGATGGAGGGTTTCAAGCCGGTATCCGCGCCGAACGGCAAGGTGGGCGTCGCCACCGCCAAACGCGAGCTGCCCGACGTCATCCTGTGCGACGTTTCAATGCCGGAGCTGGACGGTTACGGCGTGTTGGAAGCACTGCGCGCCGATGATAAGACGGTGTCGATCCCATTCATTTTTCTCACGGCCAAGACCGACAAGAAAGACCTTCGCACCGGCATGAACCTTGGCGCCGACGATTATCTCACCAAGCCAGCGAGCGCCGAGGAAGTGTTGAGTGCCATCAACGCGCGGCTGGATCGCCACAGCGAAAAAGAGCAGGCCGCCATGGCGAAAGTCGAACTCAAACCGAATTTCGATTCCGCCAAGCCGCTCGAAGCACTCGGTCTCACGGCGCGGGAAGCAGAAGTGTTGCTTTGGGTGGCGCAAGGCAAGGCGAACGCCGACATTGCGACCATCCTGGGTTGCGCTGAGAACACGATAAAAGTTCACCTCGCACGGGTGTTTGAAAAATGCGGCTTTGAGAACCGCAACGCCGCCACGGTGCGGGCGCTGGAGCTTCTCAGTTCGCCGCGGAGTCGCAAGTGATCGTTCCCGAGGAGTTGGTCCCGGCTGTGTCCCGCTGAGGCTACGAGAGGTCCGCGACAGCTGCGGGTCGCGTTCGCGGGCTTGATTCCCGCCTCCGTAATCGCCACAGTTCGGCCTTTGGAGATTTCAGTTCTCCAAGTGTCGGGATGTTCCCGGTGAATGAAACAGGCATTGAAGCATGAGCGCAACATTGTTGGTGCTGGCTGCCGGCATGGGCAGCCGTTATGGCGGATTGAAGCAGATTGACCCGGTCGGGCCGAATGGCGAAACGATCATTGATTACTCGATCTTCGACGCGATGCGCGCCGGTTTCGACAAGCTGGTGTTTGTCATCCGCAAGGACATTGAGGCGGATTTTCGCGAAGCCGTCGGCGCGCGATTCGAGAAGCGCATCGCAGTAGAGTACGTGTTTCAAGAACTCGAGAAGTTGCCTTCCGGATTTAGCGTCCCGCCCGGCCGGACGAAGCCGTGGGGGACAACCCACGCGATCCTGATGGCCGAGAACGTCATTCGGGAACCGTTCGCCGCCATCAACGCGGATGACTTTTACGGGGCGGATTCGTTCCAAGTCCTGGCGGAGCACCTCAAATCCGGTAGTGCGGATTACGCGATGGTCGGCTTTGTATTGCGCAACACATTGTCCGATTTCGGCAGCGTGGCGCGCGGGGTCTGCCAGGTGGACGCTAAGGGCTATCTGACCCACATCATCGAGCTGATGAAGATCGAGCGGGACGGTAATGGCGCGAAATCTGTGAATGCCGATGGCACGTCGCAGAAGCTCACCGGCGACGAACCGGTCTCAATGAACATGTGGGGCTTTCATCCGTCGCTGTTCGTACACCTGCGGCGCGAGTTTACGGATTTCGTAGCGCAGTTGGGCAAGGAGCAGAAGTCCGAGTGTTACATTCCGATGACAGTGGGCAACCTGGTGAAGACCGGCCATGCACACTGCCGCGTGTTGCGTTCGGACGCCGCGTGGTTTGGCGTCACTTATCGCGAGGACCGACCGCTTGTCATCGAAGGAATCCAGAAGCTGATCAAGCGCGGGGATTACCCGGAAAAGCTTTGGACTTGATCCGCGTTCCGCTCAACTCGCTTACACGAGCTGCGGCTGGATTTTCTCGGGATCAACGCCGAGGTCTTTGATGGCCTTGGCCACGACTTCGCGCTCGATCTCGCCCTTTTGTGCCAACGCGTAGAGCGTGCCAATGACAGTGCTTTCGGCGTCCACTTGGAAGAAACGGCGAAGGCGTTTGCGTGTGTCGCTGCGCCCGAAGCCATCGGTACCGAGCGTGAACAATCCGCCAGGCACCCATGGCGCGATTTGATCCGGCACGGTGCGGATGTTGTCGCTCACTGCGACGAAGGCGCCCTTTTCCTTATCGAGCAACTGCTCGATGTAATTCTTCTTCGGCGCTTCCGTGGGATGCAGCATGTTCCAACGCTGGCAACGGATCGCATCAGTGCGAAGCAGCTTGTAGCTCGTGGCGCTCCATACATCGGCGCTGACGCCGTAACGTTCGGCCAGGATTTCCTGCGCCTTGAGCGCGGAATTGATGATGGGGCCGCTGCCGAGAATGTGGGCCTTGATTTTCTTCTTCTCGCCGGCTTTGAACTTGTAAAGCCCCTTCAGGATTCCTTCTTCGACGCCCTCAGGCATCGGCGGCTGAACGTAATTGTCATTGTACAACGCAAGGTAATAGAAGATTTCCTCGCCCTCGGCGTACATGCGCCGCAAACCATCCGCGACGATCGTCGCGATCTCAAATCCAAACGCCGGATCATACACCAAGGCCGTCGGCACCGTGCTCATGAGCAGGAGGCTGTGACCATCCTGATGTTGCAGGCCCTCGCCATTGAGCGACGTGCGACCACTGGTCGCGCCGCAGAGAAAGCCCTTCGCCTTGATGTCGCCGGCCAGCCAGACGAGGTCACCGATGCGTTGCGGACCGAACATCGAGTAGTAGGTATAGAACGGCACCATCTCGACGCCGTGCGTCGCGTAACTGGTGCCGGCGGCGATGAATGACGACATGGCGCCCGCCTCGGTGATACCTTCTTCAAGGATCTGTCCGTCCTTTGCTTCGTGATAGTAGAGCAGGGACTTCTTGTCCACCGGTTCATAGAGCTGGCCTTTGCAGGAGTAAATGCCGATCTCCCGGAACAACGAGTCCATTCCAAATGTGCGCGCTTCGTCCGGGATGATCGGTACGATGCTCTTGCCGATGCCCTTGTGCCGCAACAACACGGTCAACAGGCGCACGAACGCCATCGTCGTCGATGCTTCGCTGGTGCCCGAACCCTTGAAGAATTCCTTGAAGAATTCCAGCTTGGGCACATCGAGCCGAGGCGCCTGCACGTGGCGCGCCGGCAGGAAGCCACCAAGCGCTTTGCGCCGCCCCAGGAGATACTTGATCTCCGGGCTGTTTTCCGGCGGCCGGTAGAACGGCATGTCCGCGATGACGTCGTCACTCATCGGGATGTTGAACCGCTCGCGGAACTCGCGGAGTTCCTTCTCGTTCATTTTTTTCTGTTGGTGCGAAATGTTGCGACCTTCGCCCGCTTCTCCCAGGCCGTAACCCTTGACCGTCTTCGCGAGAATGACCGTCGGCTGGCCTTTGTGTTCCATCGCCGCCTTGTAGGCGGTATAGACCTTGCGCGTGTCGTGACCGCCGCGCATCAGCTTGTGCAGCTCGGCGTCGGTGAGGTGCGTCACGAGCTTGAGCAACTCCGGATACTTGCCGAAGAAATGTTTGCGGACGTAGCTGCCCGGTTCGACGACATACTTCTGGTAATCGCCGTCCACCGCTTCCTCCATGCGCTTGATGAGCAGGCCGGACTTGTCGCGCGCCAGCAGATCGTCCCAGTCTGAACCCCAGATGACTTTGATAACGTTCCAGCCCGCACCACGGAATGCCGCTTCCAGTTCCTGGATGATCTTGCCATTGCCGCGCACCGGACCGTCGAGGCGCTGCAAATTGCAGTTCACGACCCAGATCAAATTGTCGAGATTCTCGCGCGAGGCGAGCGTGGACGCGCCGAGCGTTTCGGGTTCGTCGCTTTCGCCATCACCGATGAAGCACCAGATCTTGGGCTCGTTCTCCGCGCTCACCTGCTTGCGCGCCTGCAGGTAGCGATTAAAACGCGCCTGATAGATCGACATGATGGGACCGAGCCCCATCGAGACCGTGGGGAACTGCCAGAAGTCCGGCATCAGATAGGGATGCGGGTACGAAGACAAACCACCGCCCTCGGCCAGTTCCTGGCGGAAGTTAAGCAACTGTTGCTCGCTAATGCGTCCTTCGAGGAATGCGCGGGCGTAAACACCTGGGGCGGCATGGCCTTGAAAGTAAACCGCGTCGCCGGAATACCCTTCGGTGCGGCCGCGCAGGAAATGGTTGAACGCCACCTCGTACAAAGTCGCGGACGAAGCATAGCTGGCAATGTGGCCTCCGACGTTGGTCGTGGAGTTGGCTTTCACCACCATGGCCATCGCGTTCCAGCGCATCAGACTCTTGAGCCGCACCTCGGTTTTCCAGTCGCCCGGGTAATCCGGCTGATCTTCGACCGGAATGGTGTTGACGTAGGGCGTGTTGTAGCCGCGCGGAAGCTCTTGCTGTTGGGCGCGCAGTTTGTCCGCGAGGCGTTCGAGCAATTCCGCGGTGCGTTCCGGTCCGCGGGACTCGAGGGCGAGGTCAAAGACGGATTGCACGGATTCCGCCAGCTTGTCGCTGTGGGGACTGCGAGTGCCGGTCACGGTGGATGACCGCGAACTGTAAACTTCTTTTTTCTCAGCTTTCACTGTATTAGTGACTTTCCGAATGCATTTGCCGGATGAATTCAACAGGCTGGATGCGCCCCGGCAAGAGCAACAGATTAAACCCAAAAACGTCGCCTGACGCCAGCGAAATTAGCACAGACCCCACCGAATGAAAGTGCTCGACCTGACGTTATCCACTCCGGCGGAGAACTTGGCCCTGGATGAAGCCTTGCTGGACGCTGCGGAAACCGGGCAGGGGGGCGAGGTGCTGCGGTTCTGGGAATCGCCGGAATACTTTGTGGTCGTGGGCTACGCAAACAAGATAGCTGCGGAAGTTAATCAGGCTGCCTGTGTTGCGCGCGGGATTCCAATCCTTCGGCGGTGTTCTGGTGGCGGCACGGTGGTGCAAGGGACGGGTTGTCTAAATTATGCGCTCGTGCTTCGTATCGTCGACAATAAATCAACGCGCAACATCAGCGCGGCAAACCAGTTCATCATGGAACGGAATCGCGTGGCCATCCAATCAGCAATCGGCAATCCGCAAACTGTGGTCTCGGTTCGGGGCCATACCGATCTCGCGATCGGCGACTTGAAGGTTTCCGGCAACTCCCAGCGGCGGCGGAAGAACTTCCTATTGTTTCATGGGACGTTCCTGTTGAGCTTCGACTTAAAGTTGGTGAGTGAGCTTTTGAACATGCCGTCGCTTCAGCCGGATTATCGCGACGGTCGGGCGCATGGCGAATTCGTTACCAACGTGGGCGTGTCTCCGTCGGTGGTTAAAAGCGAGTTGGCCAAAGCGTGGGGCGCGCGCGAATCTGCCAACGCTGTTTCTCCAATGCTGATAACTGACCTGGTCACCCAAAAATATTCGCAGCCGGAATGGAATCAGAAACTTTGAATTGATGCTGCGCGGCGGGAGCCTTACAGCCGCTTCGCCAATTCCGCTTGGCTGGCCGCGAATACATCCTTGTGCAGCGAATTGCCGTGCGCGTCAATCGTGACCACCACTGGAAAATCGACGATTTCCAATTCCCAGATAGCCTCGGGTGCACCGAACTCCTCCATGAAGTAAACGTTGCGGACCTTTTTCACACAATTGGCCAGCACTTGGGCCGCACCGCCAACGCCGTGAAGATAGACACAGCCATGTTCCTTGCACGCTGCGAGGGTTCGATCGCCCATGCCGCCTTTGCCGATGACGCCGCGCAGTCCGAAGTCGCGGATGATCTGCCATTGATACGGTTCTTCGCGAATGGAAGTGGTCGGGCCAGCGGCAGTGCATTTCCACGAACCATCCGGCTGCTTCAACATCACCGGACCGCAGTGATACATGATGCCGTCCCGCAGGCTAACGCCCGGCGGCAGCTTGCCGCCTTCGTGCAGGTACTTATGGACCGCATCGCGGCCCGTGAAGACGACGCCGGAGATGAGGACTTCATTGCCGACTTTGAGGGCGCGAACTTTTTCTTCCGTGAAGGGAAACTCGATTTTGATCATGGCCGGTGAATCTCGCGCAGCGGTCGGCTGCGCTTCGTTATTTCAGAATAAATCCCGCTGAAAGTCCATGCAAACTCTTGCCCCGCTGTGGACTCACCAATGAAACACCTGAACAAACGTTCCATGGCTAACGCCTGATTCACTGCTCGCGTTGCCGTTCGGGGCTGAATAGTCTGGGAATGTTTACCGTCGGTTTGAAGCCGCGCCAGTATGAACCTGAACCACGCACGTCATCTCCGAATTGTCCGCCCCTTGGCAGTGTTTTGCGCCACAGCGCAATTGGCAGTCGCTGCCGAGCCGGATTGGATCACCTACCAACCCAAGTCTGGACCGGGCGGCGGCCGGCACGTGGTGTTGCTCGCGGGGGATGAGGAGTATCGCTCCGAAGAAGCGCTGCCGATGCTCGGCAAGATTCTTAGCCAGCGGCATGGGTTCAAATGCACCGTGCTGTTCTCGGTGGACTCCGACGGCACCATCAATCCCAAGCGCGGTGAGAGCCTCTCGCATCCTGAGGCGCTGGATTCAGCAGAAGCCATCGTCATGTCGCTGCGTTTCCGTCACTGGAATGATGCTACGATGCGGAAGTTCGACGCGGCGATGAAGCGTGGGGTGCCGCTCATCGCGTTGCGGACAAGCACGCACGCATTCAACGGTTTTGCCAAGGGCAGCGAGTGGGAATCCTGGAATTACAACGCGAGCGGCGGGTGGGGCGAGCGGGTGCTGGGCGAAACGTGGGTGTCGCACTGGGGCAAGCACAAGGTCGAGGCGACCCGTGGCGAGATTGAACCGGGCGCAGCCGACAATCCTTTGTTGCGCGGCATCAAGGACGTCTTCGGAGATAGCGATGTGTATGAAGCTTATCCGCCGACGGACGCGAAGATACTTTTGCGCGGTCTCGTGTTGAAAGGGATGAAGCCGGGCGATGCCCCGGCGGATTACCCGAAGCGTCGCGCGTCGGACAAAGTCGAGCAACCCGTCAACCAGCCTGCCATGCCCGTCGCGTGGACACGGGAAGTTACAAATTCTGCCGGCACCGTGAACCGCGTCCTTTGCACCACGATGGGAGCAGCAACGGATTTGAAGAATGAAGGCCTGCGTCGCTTGATCGTGAACGGCGTGTTCTGGGGATTGAAGTTGGAAGTGCCCGCCAGCGCGAATGTCGAGCCGGTCGATGCGTTTGAACCGCTGATGTACGGCTTCGACGGCTTCCGCCGCGGAATCAAGGCCGCCGATCACGTATTGGGCCAGAAGCTCCGGGTGGGCGATGTCACGCCCGAAACCAAGCCGGCCACCAACAAACCATCGGCGTCCGTGCCGTTTCTCAAACTGAATCCCGGCGATCATATTGCACTGATTGGCAACGCACTGCCCGACCGGATGCAGCATCATGGCTGGCTGGAAACGTTGATCGTCGCCCGCCACCCGGAACACGACCTGACGTTCCGAAACCTTGGTTTTTCCGGCGATGAAATCGGCGGCTTCCTGAACAAACCCATCGCGCACCTGCGTCAGCGTTCTGAAAACTTTGGCTCGAACGACGACTGGCTGCGGCGCGTGAAGGCCGATGTGGTGTTCGCTTTCTTCGGCTTCAATGAATCGTTCGCCGGTCCAGCGGGGTTGCCGAAGTTCCGGGAACAGCTCGACACTTTTTTGAAGGAAACCGCGGCAAAGAACTACAACGGCAAGGGCGCGCCGCGCGTCGTGGTGTTTTCTCCCATGGCAGTGGAAAAACACGATGACCCGAATCAACCCAACAACACAGCGCAACGCAACGTGGAGCTCAAAACCTACGCGGAGGCGATGCGCGAAATTGCCCAGGCTAACAACGTGGTATTTGTAGATTTATTTGAACCAACTTCGCGACTCTCCGCGGAAGCCGCCAGGGCAGGGCGGACACTCACCTTCAACTCGATCCATCTGACGGAAGACGGCGATCAGGTGCTTGCTCCAGAGATATTCAAGGCGCTCTTTGCTGAAGCTGCTCCGACCGGGATTCACACGAAACTGCGCGCTGCCATCAACGAAAAGAACAAGGAGTGGCATGCGCGCTACCGCACCGTGGACGGCTACAACGTTTACGGCGGGCGTTCGCGGCTGGAATTCGGCGCGGCCTTGCCAGGTGGGCAGACGCCTGCGGAATCGGCGCGGGGACGCTCGCAGCGGGGTCCGATGGATCCGGAAAAGGACAAGCTATCCAATTACGAGATTCTTCAGGAGGAAATGGCGCAGCGCGATGTAAAGACCGCGAATCGCGATCGCCGCGTGTGGGCCATTGCCCGAGGCGGCGACTTGGTGCTGGACGATTCCAATCTTCCGCCCGTGCGGCGTGTCCCGCCGAATCGTGCCGATGCGGCGCCATATCTCGACGGTCAGGAAGCCATCAAGAAGATGTCCGTGGCGAAAGGTTGCAAAGTGAATTTGTTTGCCGACGAGAAACGCTTTCCGGAGCTGATAAACCCGGTGCAGATGGCATGGGATACAAAGGGCAGGCTATGGGTTGCGGTGTGGCCGGGTTACCCGGAGTTGACACCCACCGCCACAGTGAAGGACAAATTGCTGATTTTGGAGGACACAAATCAGGACGGTGTGGCCGACAAGTGCACCACATTTCTTGACGGTTTGAATTGCCCGACCGGTTTCCAATTCTACAAGGATGGCGTCTTGGTAGTGCAAGCGCCGGACCTGTGGTGGGTGCGAGATGCCAACGGCGACGACAAGCCCGATTCAATGGAGCGCGTGCTGATGGGCATTGATTCTGCCGATTCGCATCACACGGCAAATTCGCTCGTGCTGGATCCGGGCGGTGCGACGTATCTCAGCGACGGCGTTTTTCATCGAGCCCAGACGGAGACGCCCTGGGGCGTAGTGCGAAATTACGATGCCGCCATCTACCGTTACGAACCGCTCACGCACAAATACGAGCGCTACGCCGCGTATGGGTTTGCGAATCCGCACGGGCGTGTATTCGATCGTTGGGGCACGGACATCATTACCGACGCCACGGGCAACAACAGCTACTTTGGCCCGGCCATCAGCGGCTTCCTGGATTTCCCAGCGAAACATCCCGATTGCGAAAGGTTCTGGCCGCAGCCCTCCCGGCCCTGTCCCGGAACGGGGCTGATTTCCAGCAGGCATTTTCCCGACGAATGGCAGGGCGACTTCCTCAATTGCAACGTCATCGGCATGCGGGGAATTTTTCACGTGAAAGTCAATGAGGTCGGCTCTGGTCTGCGCGGTGAATCACGCCCGCATTTCCTGGAATCCGCTGACGAGAATTTCCGGCCGAGTGGTGTGGCCTGTGCGCCCGATGGTTCGATCTACGTGCTCGACTGGTCGCAACAGCTCATCGGCCACATGCAACACCACATCCGGGATCCGAATCGTGACTACACGCATGGCCGCATTTATCGGGTGACGTATGAGGGGCGCGAACTGGTGAAGCCACCGAAAGTTTACCGTGAATCCGTCAAGAATTTGCTCGCGCTGTTGAAGTCGCCTGAGAACGACACGCGCACGCGCGCCAAGGTCGAACTGGGTAAGCACAGTAGTGCCGAGGTCATGACAGCGACCCGGGATTGGATTTCCTCGCTCAATCCGCAGGACGTTGACTATCAGCATCAGCTCACCGAAGCGCTGTGGGTGCATCAGTGGCTCAACGTGGTGAACGAGGATTTGTTGCGGCGCTTGTTGCGCGCGCCGGATTATCACGCCCGGGCGGCAGCCACGCGCGTGCTCTGTTATTGGCGCGATCGGGTTGCCGACCCATTGAAACTGCTGGCGGTGCAGGCTGCCGATGAACACCCGCGCGTCCGCTTGGAAGCGGTTCGCGCCGCGAGCTTCTTTCGCACCGCCGTGGCGACCGATGTGGCCCTCGCTGCCATGAGATTTGAGCGCGACTATTATCTCGAATATACGCTGACGGAAACTTTGAGACAGCTGGAGCGTTTTTGGCGACCGGCGCTGGAAGCAGGGCAGCCCATTGCCGCGAACAATCCCGAGGGATTGAACCGGCTGCTGCGCGATTTAAGTCCCGCCGAATTGCAGAAACTGCCGGCAACTGACGCCGTGCGCGTTGCGCTGCTCACGCGTCGGGAGACCAGCGACAGCCTGAGGCAATCGGCCTTGAACGATCTGGCAGCAGCGCGGAAAGCAACTGGGGCTACGGTGCTGTTGGACACGCTCGCAAAACTTGACGAAGGCAGCACAGCCCGCGTGACGCTGGCGCGGATGTTGACGCAACAGCCGCCGAAAGCACTTCGTCCGGAGCTCTCGCGCTTGCGCCAACTGACGACCGCCGTTTCGCCTGCAGTTCGCCAGGCCGCCTGGGCGGCGATCACTTCCGCAGAGGGCTCGGTGGAGAAGACCCTGGCAAGCGTCACGACCAAGGCTGATGCGTTGACCGATTGGCTGGATGGATTGTCGATGTTGCTGGATCAGGAATTGCGCAAGAGCGCCCATGGCTTTGTGAAGTCATTACCCGGAGGCATTCCTGCGGATCTGCAGAAGCGGCTGCAATTGAAACCCGACAGTTCCGAAGTGGACGCGATCCGTGCGGCGGCGATTCGCGCACTGGTTTGCATTCCACTCGACGAAAAAGACACGTTCAAGATGCTGGCGGTCCTGATTGACCGAGGCGAGTTGGTGACCGATGCCGCTGTTGGACTGCGCACGTTGCCAAGAGCTAACTGGAGCAAAGCCGAGGCCGCACTGGCGGCCAATGGTCTGGTGACCTGGGCAAAGAAAGTTCCTGCGGCGCGGCGCACGTCGGGCGAATTCATTCAAGCCGTGCAGACCGCCGACGAACTCGCCGGGTTCTTGCCGGAAGGGGAGGCACGTACGCTTCGCGGCGAGTTGAAACAGGTGCGCGTGGCGGTGTTCATCATCCAGACGGTGCGCGAGCAGATGCGCTACGATACACCGCGCATTGTTGTGGAAGCGGGCAAGCCCTTTGAGTTGCGCATTGAGAATACCGATTTCATGCCGCACAACCTGGTGGTTGTTTCGCCAGGGCAGCGCGAGGCAGTAGGCGCAATCACCGAGAAGATGAAGCCGGATGCGCTCGACGATCAAGGCCGCGCCTTTGTACCGGATCATCCCGCGATCCTTGGAGCGACCAAGCTTTTGGAATCCGGACAGAAGGCAATCATCCGGTTGCGCGCGCCCAATGACGAAGGCATCTGCGAATACGTGTGCACGTTCCCCGGTCACTGGCAGGTGATGTATGGACAACTCGTCGTTACGAAGGATGTGGATGCCTACCTGGCAAAGCATCCCAAAGCACCTGTGCCTGCCGCTGCGGGGCAGCACTCGCATCATCACAGCGAGTATGAGTAGCCGCCGTCAACTTGATGTCGTGCGAGATGGATTGAGCCGTCTGCAGCGATGAAATGGCTTGCTTGGCGGTCGCGGGAAACGTAACTTTTCAGACCTTGAGCGCACCCATAGCTCAATTGGATAGAGCATCTGACTACGGATCAGAAGGTTTTAGGTTCAACTCCTAATGGGTGCGCCAATCTATCAACGAGTTACGCTAATCTGCCAAGTCTCCCAGATCGAATTTTGCAACACATCGTACGTACCGCTCTCACTGACATCAGGGAATACGTAGCTCCGAGAATCCCAACTGAAAACATTCCACGGCTGTTAACATCGCTAGCCTCGTCCAGTGGTGTTAGTTGCGTCGACTCCATTTGCTCACCGCAGCATCTGGTCACACACCGGCAAACCGTTTAATGATTTGGCTGCTAGCACGGATATTACTTCGTTCAAGCGTCCCCTTGACAAATGTAACAACTCAGATTACCTAAATACTCGTTTATGAGAGCAAGTTGCCGGTTTGCCATGGCGGTTCACGTGCTGACCGTCCTCGCTTACAAGGAGGGCGATCGAGTGACGTCGTCATTTCTTGCTGGCAGCGTTAATACAAACCCGGTGATCATCCGGCGGCTTTTGTTGGCTTTGCAAAGCGCAAAACTGGTGGAAACCAGCAAAGGGGCGGGTTCGGGTTCGCGGCTTAGTCGCGCGCCGGGTCGCATCAATTTGGCCGAAATCTATCGGGCGGTCGAGGATTGTGAACCTTTTGGTACTCCAACGAAGAAACCCAATGCTGAATGCCCGGTGGGGTATTGCATGCGCGCCGCGTTGGAGCGGATTTTTACCTCGGCGCATGCGGCTTTGGAGCGGGATCTGGAGAAGACGACGCTGGCGGGGTTGATTGAGACGGTCAAAGCGTCCGCCTGCTACGAATCAACCAAAGCCAGATGACATTCTCTTTTTTTGTGTAATGGTGTAACCGATATACTTACATACAACTGAAAGACCTAAACATGAAATCGACCATTGGGATCAACGAGGCGAACTTCGCTACTGAGGTTCTTCAATCGAGCCAACCCGTGCTGGTGGACTTTTGGGCCGAATGGTGCGGACCGTGCAAGATGCTCGCGCCTGTGCTGGACGAAGTCGCCGTCGAGCAAGCTGGACGTGCCAAGGTGGCCAAAATTAATGTGGATGAGAATCCCGGCCTGGCCACGCGCTATGGCATCCATTCGATTCCCACGCTGATTTACTTCGCTAACGGAGAGGTGCGCGATCAGCAGATCGGGGCTACGGGCAAGCAAACCATTGTTAGCAAACTCGAAGCTTTGGCGGTTTCCACATAACGCAGCCTGCAGCAAGGTCCGGGCTCCGAAGCAGGAAGCGTTGGTGCAAATTTGATTGAACTGAAAATAAACTGATACGTCGAATCCAAGAAAGTGAACAGTCATGAAACGTGAATCGAAGCAGAGCAGATATCGGGGCGGCAGCGCAGTGCGGCGGCCACGTTTGGTTTCGCCGCGGCCTTTTCGGCGAGGACGCGTTGCGCCCGCCGAGGAGCCAGCGGCGGTGAATGAAATCAAGATTGAGAACGAGCCGCCGAAGTCGGACGACGTCGCGCGCGGCGATTCGTTGCAGCTTTACCTCCGGGAAATCGGGCGCGTGAAGCTGCTGACGCCAGATGAAGAAATCGTCCTGGCCCGACGCATCAAACGCGGCGACAAACAGGCGCGCGAGCACATGATCAAGGCAAACCTCCGCCTTGTGGTGAAGATCGCGCGTGACTACGAAGGCTTGGGTGTGCCGTTGCTTGACCTCATCAGCGAGGGGAACATTGGTTTGATCAAGGGCGTTGAGCGCTTCAATCCGAAGAAGGGGGCGAAACTTTCGACTTACGCGTCGCTGTGGATTAAACAACAAATTCGCCGCGCGCTGGCGAATCAGGGCAAAACCATCCGCCTGCCGGTGCACGTGGTGGAACGGCTTTCCGAGATGCGCAAGGCTGAGGCGCGCTTGCGCGAAGTATTTGATCGCGAGCCGACGGATGAAGAACTGGCCCACGAGGTGGATCTCGACGTGAAGCGGGTGCGTCGGTATCGCGATGCGTCCCGGGCAACGGTTTCGCTGGACGCGCCTGTGGGTGACGACGATTCAAGCAAAGTCTCGGAAATTGTCGCCGATCCGAATGCCGAGCTGCCGTTCGATCGTTTGCGGCAGGAGACGGATACTGCCTTGGTGCGTGAAGTGTTATCCACGCTGAATGAACGCGAGCGTTCCATTCTCTCACTGCGTTTCGGATTGGACGGTGGGCGCGAGAAGACGCTGGAAGAAGTGGGGGCGCACTTCGATCTCACGCGGGAACGCATCCGGCAAATCCAGGAAATTGCCCTGAAGAAACTCCGGGTCCGCATGGACAGCCGCGATCAACCGCGGCACGAAGAAACGGACGCGCTGGCGGTGGCGGCATAAGCCGGTTGCCCCGCCCTCATCTCATCGGGCGTCGGTCGCAAGCTGACTGGCGCCCGTTTGCTTTTTCCCCGGGCGACAATTCTTGCCGCGGACGGAAGCGTCAGCCAAACTTCGCGCCCATGTCACCTCAACGCCAGCGGCTGTCTTTGGGCGGGTTGTTTTTGGTTTCCAACTACGCATGACTATTTCTCCCTGGCTAACTCTGGCGCTGGCGCTGCCGGTCCTGCTGCTGGGCGAATTCCTTGTCAGGCACATCAAGGTCCTCGCGCGTTTCAATATTCCCGCGCCAGTGGTGAGCGGCTTGTTGATCTCACTCCTCGTGCTGGCGTTCAATCTCTCGGGCGGCGAACTCAAAATTGTGACCAAGACAGCCGCTGCCTGGTGGACGTGGTTGATCTCGATTGGACCCGAGTGGTTGAAGAAGCCCTCACTCGATGTGCATCGCCCGTTCTTGGTGGCGTTCTTCACCTGCATTGGGTTGAATGCGAGTTGGTCGCTGGTGAAGCGTGGCAGTCTGGCCCTGGTGGTTTTTTTGCTGCTTTCGGGCGTACTGGCGGTCGCGCAAAACCTGCTGGGCGTGCCGCTGGCAAAGTTACTGGGGCAATCGCCGTTGCTGGGTTTGGTTTGCGGTTCGCTGACATTGACGGGTGGAGTTGGAACGGCGCTGGGCTTTGCGCCCGAACTGGAAAAAGCCGGTCTGGCCAATGCCGCGGTGGTCAGCGTGGCGGCGGCGACATTCGGGCTGGTGGCCGGTGGATTGATCGGCGGACCACTCGGCGGCTGGCTGATCCGAAAAAATAATCTCAAGTCCGAGGCCGCCGCCACGACCCACCTGGAAGCCGGTCAGACGGGTGAAGCCGGAATCATTCAAGACTGCCGTTCGCTGGCAGGCTACGGCCATAAGTTCATTGTCCATATCGTCGTGTTGCTGGTGTGCATCAAGCTCGGCGCGTGGCTCAGTTTCTTCATCACACAAACCAAACTCGTCTTTCCGGTTTACATGGGCGCACTGCTGCTGGGTGTGGTTGTGCGTAACCTTGCCGATGTCTTCAAGCCGGGGGTGATCAAAACCGAAATTGTGGACACGATGGCCTCCATCTCGCTCGGCGTTTTTCTGGTTGTCGCAATGATGAGCCTGAATCTGCTCGACCTGGCCACAACCGCGGTGCCAATGCTGGTCATCCTGACGGTGCAGGTCGTGTTCATGGCGCTGTTCGCCTGGTTGTTGACGTTCCGGTTGATGGGCCGGGATTACGACGCCGCAGTCATGTCCGCCGGGCAGATTGGTTTCGGTCTCGGGGCGACGCCCAATGCCGTGGCCAACATGAAAGCGATTGTTGATCAATACGGCCCGTCACCGCGTGCATTTTTGCTCGTGCCCGTCGTGGGTGGCTTTCTGATCGACCTGATCAATTCATTGAACATCACGGTGTTTCTCAACCTTCTGAAATGATGAACCACAAAACTCGGATTCAAGTTTTCGTGACCTACCGGATGATCGGGTGGTTGACCGCAGTTCTGTTCGCGACCCAACTCGCCTTCGCTGCGGATCCCGAGTGCAAGCGCGGCATGGTCGCTTCGGTGAATCCGCTGGCGACGGAAGTGGGTGTGAACATCCTCAAGTCTGGCGGCAACGCGATTGATGCGGCCATCGCCGTCGGTCTGACGCTCGGTGTCGTGGACACGCACAACTCCGGCATCGGTGGCGGTTGTTTCATGTTGATTCGACGTGCCAACGGCAAGATCGTGGCGATTGACGGACGCGAAATGGCGCCCGCGGCTGCCACCCGCGATATGTTTATCCGTGACGGCAAGGCAGACACGCGGCTCAGCCAGACCGGAGCGCTGGCCAGCGGTGTGCCGGGTGAAGTGGCGGCGTTCCACTATGCGAGCAAGAAGTTCGGCAAAAGGAAATGGCACGAGCTGGTACTGCCGGCTGCGGAAATTGCCGAACGCGGCTTCACGGTGACCCGAGGGTTCGATGGCCGGTTGCAGGAAGTGGTAATGGAACTCGCCGAGTTCGAAGCAACGCGGGCGATTTTCTTTCGCGACGGCAAGCCGATCAAAGCGGGTGACACGCTCAAGCAACCCGACCTTGCGGCCACGTATCGCGCCATCGCGGAGCAGGGGAGCGATTGGTTTTATCGCGGCCCATTCGCGCAAGCCACCGAGAAATGGATGAAAGCCAATGGCGGCATCATGACCGCCGCGGACTTCGCGAACTATCACATCGAGCTGCGCGAGCCGATCACGACGACGTATCGTGGCTACAAGGTCGTTTCATTTCCGCCACCGAGTTCGGGTGGGGTGCATGTGTTGCAAATGTTGAACATCCTCGAGCATTTCAACCTCAAGCAGCTCGACGACGCCACGCGGCTGCATGTCATTGCCGAGACGATGAAGCTCGCGTTCGCCGACCGCGCTCACTGGCTGGGCGATCCGGATTTTGCAAAAGTGCCCCGCGGATTGATCGCCAAGAAATACGGGGCGTCCCTCGCGAAGCGGATAGATTCGAGCCGGGCCAGCGTCGTAGCCTCGCACGGTACGCCGCCGGACTGGGAACGCGATGTGTTCAAGAAGCACACCACGCACTGGTCCGTGGCTGATGCCGAGGGCAACTGGGTCGCCTGCACCGCGACGATCAACACCAGCTACGGCTCGAAGGTGGTGATTCCCGGAACGGGTGTGGTGATGAACAATGAGATGGATGATTTTTCCGCACAGCCCGGCGTGCCGAATGCCTTCAAGTTGATCGGCGCGGAAGCCAACGCCGTTGCCCCCGGCAAGCGGCCGCTCTCCAGCATGAGCCCGACGATTGTTTTCAACGGCCGCAAACCGATCATCGCGCTCGGCGCGGCGGGTGGACCGAAGATCATCACTGCCGTTTTGCAGGAACTCGTGGCGATGATTGATTTGGACAAAACGCCCGCCGAAGCGCTCGCCGCGCCGCGCATTCACCAGCAATGGTCGCCGAATGAGCTTTATGTGGAGCGTGGCTTGCCGGATGCGCTTCAGTCAGCGCTGGCCCAACGCGGTCACAACTTGAGAGAGCAGGGCGGGTTGGGGGTTTCGCAGATCGTGGCGCGGAGTCGTGATGGCAAATCATTCATAGGCGCTGCTGATCCGCGTGCGGGTGGGAACGCTGTAGGGTGGTGAAACACGCTTTCCATTCGTGAAATACTACCAGGTGTTGCCAAACAATCTTCCAGCCAATCGCTGGTTGATGTGGGTAGAGCCAAAGGAACTCGGCCCACTCACGCCGAAACCTGTGTATCAGGATCTGGTATGTTCTAAATGTTGGCAGGCGAATCACGATGAGGTCTTTAAGCGAGGATTCAAAGCAGCTGGAGAATTCAAATCCAAGCGAGACCTGATACAGACTACGGACGGATTCCTTTGCCTCAGTGAAAAAGTTAGGGAGCTCCTGATTCGTCATCGAGTAGGTGGCTTCAAAATCAAACCAATCGGGATGGATGGATGGTATGTAGTAAACGTCACAAAAAGAGTGAACGCCGTGCTAGTCTACAAGGCAGCGGAAGAGTGTCGTCTATGTCGTCGAGCGAAGCAGTTTTGTGGAGGCTATGAGTTCGAGCGACAAATATCGCTACCCAAGAATCCACGCACAGTCTTTACAGTAGTTCACGAACGACAAGGCCCTCATCAGGGCCGAGATGTCTTTGTGACAGGAGACATCGTCGAAATCCTACAGACTGCTGGAATCAAGGGGTGCCGCTTCAACAAGATGTACAGCTCGGAAGAAGAGAACGAAATGAAACGAAGACGGCGCGGCGGCAAAGAATGGTGGCCACCCGGCGCTTGCATTGACTTGTAGGACATTTCTTTCGTTTACTTCACCACCATGCTGGTGAATGGCGCGACGTAGGCCTGGAGCAGGACGAGGATTCCCATCAACGCAGCCAGCACGAGGCTGTGCCAGAAAACGTAGCGCAGGATGCTGCCTTCGTGACCGAACCAGTTCGTGGCCGTGCTCGCCACCACGATGCTCTGCGCGTCCACCATCTTGCCCATCACGCCGCCCGAGCTGTTGGCCGCGCCCATCAGGATCGGGCTCACGCCGGTTTGTTCAGCGGTGATTCTTTGCAGGCTGCCGAACAGTACATTCGACGCTGTGTCTGAGCCGGTCAGCGCCACGCCCAACCAGCCGAGCATGGTGCCAAAGAACGGATACATTCCGCCGGTCTGCGCCAGGGCGAGGCCGAGCGTGGCGTCAGCGCCGGAAAATTTCGTGACGTTGCCCAGCGCCAGCATGGCGGCGATGGTCAGCAACGAGTAACGCACATGCCAGAACGTCCGGCCATATTGCGCAAGCAATTGTTGGGGCGAGTAACCCATAACAAATCCAGCAATCACTGCCGCTAGCAAAATGCCTGTGCCGGTCGCTGAAAACAGATTGAGTCGGAACTCCGCCTTTTCTGGCGCGGCAGATTCGGGCGCGACAGGTGGAACGCGTTGCACGAGATTGTGCAGACCCGACACGGCAATTTTTGGCGACCAGACTTTGTCGAGAGCCGCCTTCATCTGCGGCGTGCCCCACACGAGCAGCAATGCCGTCAGGATGGCCCAAGGCATCCAGGCTTGCAGCGGTGAACTGGTTGATTTGGGCTGCGAAGCTAAATCGGTTTCTGGCATCTCGACCTTGCAAGTGTCTTTCGGTTTCCAGAATCGCAACAGCAACACCGTCGATCCAATGGAGCAAGCGCCGGCGATGATGTCCACCAGCCAAGGTCCGTGAAAGTTCGACACGAGGAATTGTGGCAACGCAAAAGCCGCGCCGGCCGTCAGCGCTGCCGGCCATACCGCTAGCATGCCGCGCCAGCCGGCGAACACCGCGACGATCCAGAACGGAATCAACAGCGAAAAGAACGGGAGTTGCCGGCCCACCATTGCGGAGACGAGCTTCGCATCGAGGCCGGCGACCTGTTCGAGCGTGGTGATGGGAATCCCCAGCGAGCCAAACGCCACCGGCGCGGTGTTCGCGATGAGCGCAAGGCCAGAAGCTTGCAGTGGTTTGAAGCCGAGTTGGATCAGGATTGCAGCGGTGATGGCGACAGGAGCGCCGAAGCCCGCCATGCCTTCAATGAACGCGCCGAACGAGAACGCGATGAGGATGAGCTGCACGCGCGGATCGGGCGCGACGCGCGCGAGGCTGTCGCGCAGCACGCCGAATAATCCGCGGTCCACCGTCAACCGGTAGAGGAAGATGACATTGAGAATGATCCAGCCGATCGGGAACAAACCAAACGCCGCACCATAGACCGCTGTCGCCCCTGCGGCCTTGGTCGGCATTCCGTAAACAAACACCGCGATGAGTAGCGCTGCCAACAGACCGATCGCTGCGGCCAGGTGAACTTTGATTCTCAGCCACGCAATTGCTGCGAGCAGGATTACCACGGGAATCGCCGCGACAAGTGTCGACAGCAAGACGTTGTGGAGTGGGTCGTAGTTTTGCGCCCAAGTCATGGTGAACGCGCCAGAGGGAAACGGAATTGAATTCGCGCGTCCAGCTTCGATTCCGAGCAACTGCGTAGAATTCCCTCTCTTCGCGCGAAGCGCGGGGAGAGGGGATCGCGCTGGCGGATGCGCCAATAAGAATTTCTCTTGGCGGATTGGTGTGAACCAAGACAATTGGGCGAACCAAACCTTTGGCCGAAATGACGCTCGCTGAACTCAATTCATTTTCCAGGGCCGACTTCGTCCGGCTCATCGGGCCGGTCTTTGAACATTCGCCCTGGATTGCCGAGGTCACGTGGGCGAAGCGACCGTTTACGAGCATAGATGAAGTACATCGCGCGCTTTGCCAAGCGGTTCAAGATGCCGTCTCAGAGAAACAGCTCGCGCTCATTCGCGCGCACCCGGACTTGGTCGGGCGTTTGGCTTTGGCAGGTGCATTGACCAACGAGTCCACCAAGGAGCAGGCCAGCGCCGGGCTTGATCGGTTGACCGCCGACGAGATTGCGTTGTTCGAATCAAACAACACCGCGTATCAGCAGAAGTTCGGATTTCCGTTCGTAATCTGTGCCCGGCTGAACAAGAAGGAGGCTATCCTGGCTGGATTTCGCACGCGCCTAGGCAACTCGCAGGAACAGGAAATCAAAACGGCGCTTGAAGAGATCGGCAAAATCGCTTATTTGCGGCTGCAAGACATCATCCAACCGACTGCATGAAAACCATTCTCCAATCATTCCTCGCCCTCGCTCTTAGCTGTGCGGCGTCGACTGTCCAGGCTGATGATTCATCCACTAATACACTGACGCGTGTTGGTCAGGAAGCGCCGGCCTTCGAATGCAAGACGCTGGACGGAACAAAGCTCAGTCTCACGGGACTTCGCGGCAAGGTCGTGGTCGTAAACTTCTTTGCAACGTGGTGTGGGCCGTGCGTGGCCGAGATGCCGCATCTGGAGAAAAAGGTCTGGCAGAAGTTCAAAGACAAAAACTTTGCGATGGTCGCGCTCGGGCGGGAGCATGAAAATAAGGACCTGACCGAATTTCAGAAGAAACATCGCCTGACATTCCCCGTCGCCGGTGACCCGGGACGCAAAATTTTCAGCCGCTACGCCACGCAATCCATTCCGCGCAGTTACGTGATTGGTGCGGATGGCAAGATTGCATTCCAATCCGTCGGGTACGAGGAGGAAGAGTTCAACAAAATGATCGAAGTGATCGGGCGTGAACTGGCCAGGGTGAAATGAGGTAACATGGCTGCCAAACTCAGCACGCACGTTCTCGACACCGCCCACGGTTGCCCGGCGCAGGGAATGAAGATCGAACTGTGGTCGCTCGAAGGCGAGGAGCGGACTCTCGTCACCAGTGCGAAAACGAATGCTGATGGGCGCACTGACCAG
>Ga0315912_10001649_pt1 | contig 26347 bp, 21 predicted proteins | sample VfabasoilMG_FD_204469 | JGI IMG/M metagenome (GOLD analysis project Ga0315912, IMG submission 204469) | Garden soil microbial communities collected in Santa Monica, California, United States - V. faba soil | ecosystem: Environmental > Terrestrial > Soil > Garden | place: USA: California... | reverse complement strand
CGCGCCTTGAGAATCGATGGAATCTCCTCGCGCGCCAGTCGCTCGAGCCCGGAGTTATCGAGATAGGGGAAGAAGACAACCATGCGATACGCCCCGAGCCCGTCGTGCACGTAGCTCGGGATCTCCGTGTTGCCGCCCGAGAGCGCGAAGATGTACGCATCGGTGACCGAGGAGTCGTCCGCCGTGAATCGCGCCAGCGGCTCGTCGCCCGCCAGGGCCGGCGCCACCTCCGCGAAGATCGACGCCGGCCCAACCACCTTCGACACCTCGGGAAGCGCTTCGATGTCCGCGCTGGCGCCGACAAGAGCGTCGTTGATGGCGGCATCGACAACGGACGTGTCCTGACCGCGCTGCACGACGACGCTGAGCTGTGCGCTGGGCAGGCCGGCGGCGTCGAACCGCGCGTAGTCCTGGCGCAATCGTTCCGTCGCCTGGATCATGTTGATGTAGGTCGAGTCGTAGGTCACCCGCGACGTCATCCACGCCATCGCGATGCAGACAACAACCGCCGCCACGGCGAGGCGGACGCGAACGCGCTGCAACCGTGTGAGCCACGCCGCCACCGCGCCGAGGACCCTGAAGACAACGCGCTCACCCGCAAACAGCGAGCGGTCATCGGCGAGCTCGCTCATCGCGCCGAACCAGAGGAGGCACTTCGGCAGCACGAAGACGACGTGGAAGCCGGACAGCAACTCGCCGGCCGCGCCGAAGAGCGCCATTTCCTGGACGGGTGTAACCGGAATCACCGCGAGCAGACCGAAGCCGAGCGCGGTTGTGATCTGCGCGACCAGGATCGGGCGGATCAATTCCCGCCAGGTTGCGCCCGCGGCCTCCGCCGGCATGCCGCGCCCCTCTCGGAGCCAGTTCGAAATCCACCCGGTCACGTGAAGGCATGAGGCAACGCCCAGCGTGAACGACAGCCCGGGCAGTGCAATGGTGACCATCGTGAACGGGCGGCCGCTCAGCAGCATCGCCGAGATGAGCGCCCCGGTCGTGAGGGCAACGGGCGTCAGGATCGCGAGCGTCGTGCGCCAACGGAACCGCAACATCGCAAGGAGCATCACGCAGGCGACGACGACCGTCGTCGGCACCAGCACCATGAAGTCACCCCACGACAAGCGATTCAGATCGGCGTTGATGACGGCCGTGCCGGCTACCGCCGACGCCGCGACCGCGGGGTGTGTGTCGAGCACGCGCCGCACGTCAGTGACGAGCCGTTGCCGAACGGTCCCCGGTGTTGTGGGCCCCGTGTGCTCCTTGATCAGTAGCGAGAACGACTCCGGAGCCTTCGAATACACGAGAAACTCACCGGCGAACGGATGCCGGAGCAGCTTGTCGCGGAGTGCAGACCAGGAGTCGGGATCGAGCTCGTCGTAGAACAACCCCTGGGCGTCGCTCTGGAGCACTTCGAGACTGGTTGGTGAGATGACGCGGCTGACTCCGTCGATGCGCTCGAGATCCTCGGTGAGCGCGCGGGACACGTCGCCCGCTTCGGCAACGCGATCGGCGTGCATCCACACCGTGGCCAGCATCCAGGTGTCCGACCCGAACAGCTTTCGCTCCTGGTTCATCGCTTCGACGGTCGGATCCGAGCGATCGAACCAGATGTCGATGGCGTTGTTGACGATGGCGTTGCCGTTGAACAGGTAGATGCCGAGCATCAGCATCAAGACGAGATCGATCCCGACGATCGTGTACGGCGCCCACTGTGCGATGACCCGGAAGAATCTATTCATGTCTCACCGCGACAGCTCTACCCGCATGTAAGCAAACAGCTCGAGGTCGTCGCGCCAGATGTCGAGCACGCTCGGCTTGCTACCAGTGGAGAATGAAGTGACTCTGAAGCCCAGATCCAGCGTCGGCGACTCGGCAAGCGTTTTCTCGACAGAAGCCATGACACCGTGACCGCGGAACGCCCAGTCGTACAGGTACGCCATCTCTATCTGCGCCGGCAGCCGGCGCGTCTGCGCGATCCGCATTCCCGCTCGAACGCCGGAGCCGAATGGTATGTCAGCCTGGTCTCCGCGCGTGTCGTTCATGACCTCGAAGCGGGGAATGAAGTTGTAGGCGCCGTCGAACGCGCCGAGCCGCTGGTATTCGGCGGCCGCAGTCACCGACACGTACGTCTGCTCCTCCCCGGTCACGTCCACAGCGCCGTCGCGCACGAACCCCTCCCCGAGAAAGCGCCAGTCCGCGCGCGTGGTCTCGACCTCTCCTCCGATCTGAAGAATCTCTGAATACACGGCATCGACGGCAGTGAACACGGCGTCGGGAGTGAATCGCGGGACGAACGTCGGCCGACGACTGAGCCCGCCGAACACGTGAGCCGACCAGTCAACGTTGACCTGCGTCCCTGAGACCCGTACGGCAAGAGCCTGATCGCCCATGCCGCCTCGCTCCACCACGTTGTGAGTCGGAACGCCATAGCCAAACCGGCCGTCGCTTTCAGGGACCGGCTGATGCCGCGCTCCAATCAGCGCATAGCCATCGACCGTGAGGCCCTCGAAGAAAATCGTCGTTCTGATCGTCGGCTGGCTGAGACGCTGCTCCGGGTCCACCATCGAAAACGGCGTGTTGGCAGCGCCGAGCGGATCGAGTGAGGAGTCGGTGAAGCGTCCCCATTGTTCGCGAAGGAGACCGCCCGCCACCGCGAATTTCCGGCCGCGCCAGGCGAGCATCGCCTCGCCGTCGAACAGCGCGCTTCGCTGGTTGGAGCCGTACACGACGAAGTCACCAGTGAAGTCGACGTTCTGCAGAAGCGGACGACGGTACTCGACGGATGACCAGCCGCGGACTTCGGAGTCGATCGCGGGGCGGTTGGCCGGCTCGCGCGGATAGAACGCGCCCTGGACCTCGGACGAGACCGACAATTGCCCCGCCGCTGTCACTGCAGGACACGACAGCAGTGCTGCGAGCATTGCCACCACACGATGTACGCCAGGCCGCCGCAACGGGTCCGCAATTCTCGCCGCGCGTTACGACTGCACCTGCGCCGCGACGACCGGCGCATTGGTCAGACTCGTGTCCAGGCCGTAGCGAACGCGACTCTTGACGAACCGCGGATCGTCGCGATCGAGCCCGCATGTCAGCACGTTCGGCACGACGCTGAACTTTGCCGGATCGGAGCCGAGCGCAGCGTCAACGAGCTCGCCACCGGGGCTCACCGTGTACCAGTGGTGGTAATCGACGTTGTGATGTCTGGCGTGCCGCCGCGTGATGTGGCGGCCGAGGCGTCCTTTGTCCATCCTGAAATGGCTCGTCAGGTGCAGCCACTCGAACAGAAGATAACCGCTCACGCTGCCACCAAAGACGGCGATGAGCGCGCTCTCGAGCGACATGGCCATCGTCAGAGCGGCAACGGTGATGAGCGCAATGGGCATGGCGAACCACAGCGGCGTGAAAAGCAGGTGCCGGCTTCGCTGCTGGTCGTGATGTCCGTAGTGCAGCCGGTATAAAAGGTCGAAGAGGAACTGATTCTTCGGCGCCGGTGCGTGAAAAACGAATCGGTGGATCAGGTGTTCCTCGAAGAGATACAGACCCCACCCCAAGGCTAATAACCCTACTGTTGACACGTCAGGGCGCGTCAGCGCGAGAGTCAGCCCGGCTGCGCCAGTCATGGCCATCACCCGGATCCCGATATCTTTGGTGTAGATGCGAAGAGCCTTCTGAACGTCGCTCATGGTCCTGGCTCCAAGGCCGCGCCTGGCGCGCGCATGCGTATTGGTGATTCGAGAGTCGAAGCCGCATCAGCCGGTCAGCCCGGGACCCTCTTCCTCGGCGCCGCCCTTGCGCTCCCCGAGCAGAAGCCTTCGGAGGGTTCGAAGATCGTTGAGCAGAATCAGGCTGGCGAGCACATTCTGCCGAAGGCTATTCAGCTTGTAGTCCACGAGGCGGAGCGCATCGAGACGACGTCCTGCGCCATTTGCCTCGGCAACGGCGGTTTCGTCGAGGATTGAGGCATACGCCTCGTCCACCGCCTCCCTCAACAGGCTGACAAATCCGTAGGCGCTTTCAAGCGTTTCGAATGGGCTATTGGAGTGCTCGGCCATTGAGTTCCCGTCGATACGGTGCTGTAGCATAACGCACGAGCTCTTGCCTCGACCGTTCAACCCCGCTAACATCCCGCGCCTGCCGAACTGCCCCAGCTAAATCGGGCCGGTCCTCGCCAGCTTGAAACGTTTTTGTGGATTTCTGCACGACTGGTCGATGCAAGGAGCGCACACGTATGGAGCAGGTCGAGTCCGACGACTTCTATCAGATGATCAAGCCGCAGCTGTGCGGCCTGCTCGACCTGTTGCGAGTGGGAGTGGTCTTCGATCGCGCACAGGGGGACTACCTTTATCACCACCGTGACGGCGAGGAGATCGGCGTTCTCGATCTCGTCGGCGGGTACGGCTCGCTCCTGTTCGGGCACCATCACCCGGCGCTGGTGGCCGAGGCGCAGCGTCTGCTCCTCGATGGCCGACCCGTTCATTCCCAGGGCTCGCGGCATGCTCTCGCTGGACAACTCGCGCGGGAGCTGGCACGGCGCGCGGGCGGCGACTATCGAGTCGTCTTTGCCAATTCAGGTGCCGAGGCCGTCGAAGCCGGCATGAAGCACGCGATCCTCGAAACGGGATCGCGAACCTTCATCGCGCTCGAAAAGGGTTTCCATGGCAAGACGTTAGGCGCCGTCCAACTGACCGCCAACCAGGACTATCGCGAGCCGTTTCAAATCGACAGCCTCACGGTCCATCGCGTCCGAATCAACGACATCGCGCACCTTCAGCAAACCTTCGCGCGGACGAGCAACGTCGCCGGTTTGATCTTCGAACCGATCCAGGGAGAAGGCGGCGTTCGCGAGATCACCCCGGAATTCGCGCAGTGCGGGGCCGCGCTGTGTGCCGCGCGCGGCGTGCCGCTGATGGCAGACGAGATCCAGTCCGGTATGGGCCGGACCGGGACGTTCCTCGCCAGTGAGTCGCTCGGCATTACGCCGGACTACGTGATGCTGTCGAAAGCACTCGGCGGCGGGCTGGCGAAGATTTCGGCGACCTTGATCCGCCGCGACCGCCATATCGACAAGTTCGACGTACTGCACACCAGCACCTACGCCGAGGACGACTACTCGAGTGGCATTTCGCTGAAAGCGCTGGAGCTGCTGAATGCGGTGAGTCTCGACGAAATCCGGCGCAAGGGCGACCGCCTCGTCAACGGTCTGCGCAACCTGATGGCCGCATACCCGGACATCATCGTCGACGTCCGAGGCCGCGGGCTCATCGTTGGCGTGGAATTCCGGCGCCTGCTCGGTGATTCGAGCTATCTGCTGCGGCTGCTCAGCAACCAGGACGACTTGATCTTCGTGGTGGTGGGGTACCTCTTCAACGTCCATCGCATCCGGGTGGCACCGACGCTGAGCGATCCGCAGACGCTGCGTCTCGAGCCGTCGATGCTCATCTCCGATCACGACATCGACCGCTGCCTGGCCGCGCTGGAGGATGTCTGCGCGAAGCTGAGGGCGCACGATGCCGTCGGCCTCACGCGCTACTTCATCGACGGAACGGAGCGCGCCGACCATGACAGTACCCGCGTCACCTCCGACACGAAGTTCTTCATCTACGACGAGCCGCCGTACTGGAAGCGCGAGCTGGATCCGCCGCCGCTGAAGGTCGCCTGGCTGTTCCACTTGATCGACGCCGACGACCTCATCTCGCTCGAGCCCGACGCGGCCAGCCTGACCTTCGGAGAACGCGAACGGTTCTTGCGGCACTTCGCGCCGCGCGCGAACCCGATGGTGATGAACTCGTTCGACGTGCAGTCGACGACCGGATCGAAGGTGCGCTTCTACGCGATTGCCTTGCCATTCACGTCGAACCAGATGAAGCAGTGGCTGGAGGAGGGGAACTTCTTTCGCGTGCGGCACTCGATCGACAAAGCGATCAAGGTGGCGCGCCACATCGGCTGCGACGTCATCGCGATGGGTCAGTACACGTCGATCGTGACCAGGAACGCAACAACGCTGGATCTGCCGCACGTCGGGCTCACGACCGGCAACAGCTACACCATCGCGCTCGCGCTGGAAGCCATCGAGCGCGCCGTCGCCGAGCGCGGGCTCGATCAAAGCACGGCGACAGTGGCCATTGTCGGCGCATCGGGAAACATCGGACAGACGTGCGCCGAGATCCTGGCACCAAAATTCGGACGCACGCTGTTGCTTGGAAGCAGCAAGCCGTCCGCGACGCGTCGCCTGGCAACGCTGCAGGCTCGCCTGCCACGGTCCGTGGTCGATGCCGATCCCGCAGCGTTGCGGCAAGCCAACGTCGTGCTCGCCGCGACCAACGCCCCGAAACCGTTCCTCGGTGCTGATGTCTTCGCTGACGGCGCGATCGTGTGCGATCTCTCGGTGCCGGCGGCGGTTCGCCCGGAGGTCCGGGTCATGCGCCCGGACATGCTGGTGATGGGCGGAGGAATCGCGCGCCTCCCGTTCGGCGAGGCACATGGGATCGTGGGATTTCCCCTTCCACCCGGCCAGGTCTATGGGTGCATGGCGGAGACGATGCTTCTCGGTCTCGAGGGAGTTCGCGACGCGACGTTCACGGGCAACCTGCCGGCAGAGCACGTATTCCGTCTCGCTGCCATGGCAAAACGCCACGGCTTTACCCTCGCCGAGTACAAGACACACGTCACGATGCAGAGCCCCAATGGCGCCGTAGGCGTGTGAGCTACCCGAGGAAGAACTTATAGGCCGGGTTCTCGTACTCGAGCGTGTACGGGTACGCGAGCTCGTCGAGGAACGCGCGGAACGCCGGCAGGTCGTGCTCCTCGACTTCGAACCCTGCGAGCACGCGGCCAAAGTCTGCACCGTGATTGCGGTAGTGGAACAGGCTGATGTTCCAGCGGCCACCCAGCTTCTCGAGAAACTGCGCGAGCGCGCCGGGCCGTTCGGGAAACTCGAATCGGCACAGGCGCTCGTGATGCACTTCGGGTGCGTGCCCGCCAACCATGTGGCGCACGTGCAACTTCGCCAGCTCGTTGTCCGTGAGATCGACCGTCTCGTACCCAGCAGCCGCAAGCTGTGACGCAAGCGCCGAGCCGTCCTGCCGCGACTGCGTGGCGAAGCCGACGAAGATGTGCGCCTGGTGCCTTCCGCTGAGACGATAGTTGAACTCGGTCACCGTTCGGCGGCCGATCACCGAACAGAACTTCTGGAACGATCCCGCCTTCTCCGGCAGTGTGATGGCGATGAGCGTTTCACGCGCCTCGCCGACCTCGGCGCGCTCAGCGACAAATCGCAATCGATCGAAGTTGATGTTGGCACCGCTCAGGATCGCGACGAGCGACTGGTTGCGCGCACCCTCGCGCTCCACCCACGTCTTCATACCGGCGACCGCGAGTGCGCCAGCGGGCTCCATGATCGTGCGCGTGTCGTCGAAGATGTCCTTGATCGCCGCGCAAATCTCGTCGTTGGTCACACGCAGCACTTCGTCCACAGTCTGACGCACGATCTCGAACGTCCGCTCACCGACTTCGCGCACCGCGACACCGTCCGCGAAGATGCCGACGTGATCGAGTTGCATGCGTCGCCCGAGCGCAAGCGAGCGGTACATAGCGTCGGCCTCGAACGGCTCGACGCCGATCATCTTGACGTCGGGCCGCAACGACTTGATGTAGCCCGCGATGCCTGCAACCAGACCGCCGCCACCGACCGGCACGAACACGGCCGACAATCGATCCTGGCTGTGGCGAATGATCTCGGCGCCGATCGTCCCCTGCCCTGCGATGACGAGTGGATCGTCAAAGGGATGGATGAACGTCATGCCGGTCTGTGCGACGAGCGTGTCGCAGTGCGCCTTGGCCTGGTCGTAGCTGTCACCTGCCAGCACGACCTCCGCGCCCATCGACTGAACTGCATCCACCTTGATCCGCGGCGTCGTCTGCGGCATCACGATGATCGACCGCAGACCGAGCTTCTGCGCCGAGTACGCAACGCCCTGCGCGTGATTGCCGGCACTGGCGGCGATCACGCCGCGCGCGCGCTCCTTGTCACTCAGATGTGCAATTTTGTTGTAGGCGCCGCGCAGCTTGAAGCTGAAGACCGGTTGCAGGTCCTCGCGCTTGAGGAGCACCTCGTTGTCGAGTCGCTCGGACAGCCGCGGAGCGCCGTCGAGCGGCGTCTCCCGCGCCACGTCATAGACGCGGCTGGTGAGCACGTCGCGAAGAAGCTGCGAGAGTTCGGCGGTGACGAGCACCGGCCTATTGTATCCGGTGCGTTTGGCTAGAGATGTGCCGCCGGCGCCGGCCGGAGCATTGCCTTCATGAGATCTTTCGCCATCAAGTCCCACAGGAGCGTGGCGGCAGTGAAGACCGACAGTGGCTCGGCGTGGACCTCGACGCGCCCCTTTCTCACGGCCTCACAAATTGCACCGGCATCCGGTGGCGCATCGACGATTGAATACGTGGAGCCCAACTGACAGAGCCGGTGCACGTCGCCGTTGCCAACCATCGGCTTCCCGTGCGCACGCGCCCACCGTTCCGCCTTCTGGTTGAAATCGACTACGCGGGTAAACATCGCGTTGCGTTCGACGACGTCGAAGAGATCGGTATGACGATCCAGCATGTCGCCCAGCGCCACACCGATGGGAAAAAACGCATGTGGAGCGATGACCAGCCCCTGTGGCTCGCGCGCTTTCAACCCCCTCAGATCGGCGAACGTGTTGACCCACTCGGTGGCGGGAGTGAAGTTCAACAGAACAACGTGGCAACCCTCGATCGTCCGCTCGATTCCCGGAATCAGCGTGATCCCTCGATCGGCCGCGTAGTCCACGAAGGGGCGCAGCGACAGCTGTCGCTCGTGAAGGGTAATCGCCAACGCGTGATACCCAAGTTGGGCCGCGCGATCGATCAGCTGATATGTGGAGTAGGGAACGCTGTCAACCGGATCGTCGGATGTGTGCGTATGAAGATCGACTTTCAGCACGCCCGGGAATAGTCAAATTCCTTGCCGCAAGACGATCCCGGAAATGCCCCGCCTATTCGCTGAATTGCGCACCCTGCGCCAGTGGAGGGCTGAGAAATGCCGGACTATTGTCTGCTTTCAGACTGTCCGCGCCGCCGGCGTACCGAGCTCGGAGGCGATCAACTTGTAACAACGGAATCGCTCCATCCGGCCATAGACGGTGGATGTGATCATCACCTCGTCGGCCTGCGTGTCCGACGCGATGTTGCGAATCATGTTTGCCACGGTCTCCGGCGTTCCAATGAAATGGCGCGCGCGGTTCATCTCCACGACAACGCGCTCTTGTGGCGAGTACTCGTAGCGACGGGCCTCTTCGGGGCTGGGGAGCGGGAGAAACTCACGCCGATGGAGCCGGACCCAGCCAAGGTCCGAGGACGAAGCCAGGTAGTCGGCCTCCTCGGCGGTCGGCGCGCAAATGATCGACACGCCCAGGATGACGTGCGGCGCAGGGAACTGCGCCGACGGCCGAAAGTTCTCGCGGTACGCGCGAATCGGAGGGCCCGGGGGGGTCGGGCTGAAGTGCCGCGCGAACCCGTAGCCCATGCCCATCGAGCCGGCAAACGCTGCCGTCGCGCCGCTGGAGGCAAGCACCCAGATTGGTGGCAAGGTCACGCCATCGGGCACAACGCGCACGGAGGCAAACGGATGCTCGGGCGGAAACTGACGCCGCGAGAGCGACAGCATCTCCTGAACCTGCTCGGGAAAATGCTCGCCGTCGAACGGCCTGAGCGCGCGCGACGTCGCCGGGTCTGTGCCGGGAGCCCGGCCAAGACCGAGATCGATGCGATCGGGGTGCAGCGTCTCGAGCGTGTGAAAGACCTCGGCCACGCGCAGCGGTGTGTGGTTCGGCAACATGATGCCGCCAGACCCAACGCGAATCCGCGATGTCGCAGAGGCGACATGCTCAATCAGGATCTCGGGCGCCGAGCTCGCAATGCTCGCCATGCCGTGGTGCTCGGCGAACCAGTAACGTACGAAGCCAAGCTGCTCGGCCAGACGTGCAAGATCGACAGACTCCTCCATCGCCTCGCGGGCGGTCGCGCCGCTGCGAACAGGGACGAGATCAAGAACGGAAAGTGTAAGGGGGTCGGGAGTCATTTGTTGGGGACAGTTCGGTCTGAAACTACCGTGCCCAAAGTGTCCTGATCAAATGACTCCCGACCCCATTTCAGAACGCTTCTACAGCCAGGAACGCGTAGAGGACGAGCGCGGCGGTAAGCACTACGTTCACGAGGAGACCGTTCCGCGTGGCGCGCACGGTCCGTACGTTGTTCAGCCACAGCAGCGTCGAGATCACAAATGGGAAGAACATGGACCCGACGACGGTGTAGGCGAAGACGAGCCAGACGGGCCTTCGAATGACCAGTGCCGAGATCGCCGCGAGCGCGAGATAGGCCGCCCACGCCCGGTACGGCTTTCCGCGCTGTCCGCCGGCCGGTTGCCGGCGCCAGAGGTGCAGCATGTCGTCGAAGAGAAACGGCACGCCGTGATACACACCGAGCACTGACGAAAACGCCGCGCCCCAGAAGCCGAGCAGGAATACGCCGCGCCCGATGGGACCGATCTCCTGACCGATGCGATCGGCAAGCAACAAACAGAGCCGCGGCCCCTCGTCCAGGATCTGCCCCGTCCAGTTGATCTGCGTCGAGAGAAAGATCATCGAGATGCAGAAGATGAACACGAGCGCGAAGGACAACGTGAGGTCGTTCCGCGCAGACTGCATCCGTTCTGCGCCCGACCAGCCCGCCTCACGCATCCAGTAACCGTACGAAAGCAGCGTCACGGTTCCGCCGACACCGCCAATGAGCGACAACGTGTAGGCCGTCGAGAACGGCGCCCGCGCGCCGGCACCCGACCAGTCGGCACCTGACCACAGCACGATAAGCAGCGCCGACGCGATGATCGCGCCGAACTTCAGGCCGATGAACCACTTGATGATCTGGAGAAATCGCTCGTAGCGGCCGAACCACACCATCGTGAACGCCGCCACGGCGTGGATCACGCCCCACACCGGCAGCGGTACTGACGGAATGATCGCAGCCGGCACGAGCGCACTGGCTGCGACGAGGGCGCTCGAGACGAAATAGCTCCAGACGATGAAGTAGATGAAGAAGCCGAAAACCGCCGCGCGCGGAAGATGCTCGCGCCAGCCTTGAATGAGCGTCGTCCCCGTGCCAAGCTGCCAGCGCGCCGCTCCCTCGGTGATCGCAAACTTGAGGACAACGCCGGCCGCGAGCGCCCAGACGAGCGTGAGGCCGTACTCGGCCCCGGCAATCGTGGACGACACCATGTCGCCAACGCCGATGCCGGTGGCCGCAAGCAAAAGCCCGGGGCCGATGTCCGAGAGCTTCACGAGGGCCGGAATTGTATCAGGCGTACGACGTGCGATGTCTCAGGACGTACTGAACGGCCAGAAGTGTGCTGATGAAGGCGCCGGAAACCGCCACGAACAGGACCATGAAGAATAGCTGGTTGAAGTGACCAATGTGGTCGGCGCCGATGCCGGCTGGATCGGTCACCACGAACACCGCATCCGCGCGCACGAGCCGTATCAGCACCAGCAGCGCGCCTACGTGCAACGCGAGGCCGATATAGCAGCGCAGCGTCAGCCAATGCGGCCGGACGAGCGAGACGATGTCGCGGACGATGCTCGTGAGCATCAGCGCCACGACGAGTGGGCTCACCGCGTCCCAGACCGGCGCGAATCCGTACGGAAGCGGCGTTGAGCCGACCCACGCGTTGAGACGCGCAACCCACGCATTAACCGGGAAGGCGCCAATCCAGAGCAGCAGGTAGAACGTCATCAGAACAATCGAGCAAATCAGCTGCGAGCGCGCTGGCGGCTCGAGTCGCTGAGGAGATGGCAACGAACGTGGGTCCCAACTGTCCGAATGCGTGCCGATAGCAGTGCCCTTCTCGGCGCGCGCAAATATGAGGGTGATGATGGCGAAGTGCGCAAGGCCTATCACCGTGAAGAGCAGCAGATGCCACGCGGTCTGACGGAACGGATTGTCAGAGGTCGCGACCGAGAGAAGCAGCGAGAGTCCCGCCATCGGCCCCAGCACCCAGGCCACGAGCTTCAATGAGGCCAGGTAGGCCGGGTACAACGTCGGGCCAATCAGATAGCTCGATGCCCCATATCGCGCCGCCACTGTCATCGGTCGGCCGAATCTTTTCAGAATCGCCGCGATCTCGTCGTCAGTGAGACGCCGCCGCTGCGAAGTCTCCTCTGCTTCGATCTGTGACAACAGGATGTCGCGGAGCTCAGCGACGATGTCGTCGCGCTGATTCCTCGGCAGCGTCTTTCGGACGGCTTCGAGATACCGATCGAGCAGAGTCATCGTGACCTCACGCAACTGACCGCGTTCCACCGGCAATGCGATTGACCGCCGCGTTGATCGACTGCCACTCGACGAGCAGTTCCTTGAGCACGGACTTGCCACTCGGCGAGAGTCGATAAAAACGCTTGTTACGCTTGTCTTCCTCTCGCCACTCGCTGACGAGCAATCCTTGAGTCTCGAGCCGCCGCAGCAACGGATACAGCGTGCCTTCGTCGATCTCCAACCCCTGGTCGGCGAGATCCTTCTTCAGCGTGTAGCCGTAGTGCTCTCGCCGCAATTGCGCGAGCACCGCCATGACCAGGCAACCCCGCCGGAGCTCGAGTCGAAGCGATTCAAATTGATCCGGTGCCATCGTTCCTGTGCGGCACACACTGTATGACACACAGTATGTGCTGATGTCAAGACGGTAGGTGGTAGGTGGTGCGTGGTCGGTGGTGAGTGGATTTTGGGAGTTGGGGCTTTTGGGAGTTGGGAGTTGAGCTACTTCCCCACCATCAACTGCGGCGCCCTGTTGTTCTCGTTGCAGATGAACTCGATCAACTCACCGTCGGGCATGATGCGCTGGTTCACGCGCACGCTGAACGGCTTCGTATACGCCTTCGGATCGTCGATCGTCACGTCGATCTTCATGACGCCATAATTCAGCCGCCGGAATCGCTCCGTGATCTTCGCAGCGCTGGTCAGCGGGCTCCCGTAGATGTCCAACCACCCATCGTCTCTGAAACCCGTCGTTTCGACGACCAGCGTGTCACCGTCCCACTTGCCCGTCGAGTAGCCATACCACCAGGGTTGCGGATCGTTGTTCGGGAGCGGCCGGCCGTCGGTGAAGATCTGGCGGACACCCGAGTTGCCCTCGTAGAGGATAACGAGCACGCCCGGCGTTTGAATCATCCGGCGAGGCTGCGGGTGCTCGTGGAACTGCATCAACCCCATTGGCAGGCAGTGCGCGTCGGGGTTGTCCTTGCTGTTCTGCTCCTTGCGCGTCTCCATCAGCTCCTTGGCCCAGGGCTGAAACGGAAGTCCACCGGGAACGTTGGCGCCGATATCCGCGAAGGTCGAGGCGGCGGGCTCACCGGTAGGCGACACCGGCGGCTTGCGCACCTGCCCGCCGTAGAACCACTCGTTCAACCAGATGCCACTCAGATCAGGCTTCCCGTCGGCAGCTCGCGGCGTGGGCGCATCGAGGTTCGGGCGCCCGTCGGCGGTCCGCGGCACCTTCGAATCGGCATACGCAGGCCATTGAGCCCGGATGGACGTCCCACTCAACAGCGAAACAAGCAAAACTCCCAAAACCCAAATTCCCAACTCCCAACCGGAACGATGCGGAGACGTTTTGGGAATTGGGAGTTGGTTAGTTGGGAGTTTGAGAGGACGTAAGGTCATGGGCGCCAATCCTAGCCGAAGGCTCAATCCGCCGAGATGTGAATTTCTGGACCCACTCGGTCGATAAGAAGACTGTGGCTCGGGCCACGCCAGATTCGTCGATAATCACCGTGCTCCACCAATGAGACTCCTGGCCCTTATTCTCGGACTCGCTACCCTTGCAAGCGCGAGCTCAGCCATTCAGGCCCAGCAGACCGCGCCGCCATCCACCAACACTCCGGCCGCAGCACCACCTGAAGCGTTGGCGGCTGAGGCGTACTCACTCGCACGGCTGGAGCAGGACCTCGCAGCGGTTCAGACCTACCGGCCGGACTACCAGTTCTGGCAATACATCTTCACGATCCCCGATGGCCGAATCGCGTTCGGCAGCGCGAACGATGGCCGTTTGATCGCGACGTTCCCGGCGACGCCGACAGGCGACTGGACTCGCGACGCGGTCTGGCAGGAGCAGGGACTCGCTGGCTTCTTGAACGGACGGACGCTGCCGAAGCGGTTGAACGATCGCCGCGATGAAGTGGCGCGACTGCTCGAGCCGGTCACCGGTCCCCTGGTGCACAACCCCACGCGCGGACTGTTCCTGATCCCGAACGCGCAACGCTACGGAAGCTTCTTAGAAGAATGGGGCGCTATCTACCAGCGCTTCGGCGTGCCATCGGAGATCGGGCTCGCCCAGGCGATTCTCGAGTCCGGCCTCGACGGCCGCGCCCGATCGCGCGCGCGCGCGCTCGGCTTCTGTCAGTTTCTCCAGCGCAATTGGGCATTCCTGAACAAGCTGTCGCCGGCCGTCATCGAGGCCTATAACCAGACGACGCAGGCACCGTACTGTGCCGCGTATCTCACAATCCTCGCGACGATGTACGACAGCTACCTGCCTGCGCTGTCGGAGCATCACGCAGGCGGCGTGAACGTCGGGCGCACGGTGATCAACGGTGAGCGCCTTGGCGGCGTCGGCTCGCGCCAGCAGTACCTGCTGGGCTCGGACTTCGCAGCGAGCCTGCGCGACATCTCGATCCAGCGCTATCGCGATCTGTTCCGGACCTACGGCCCGCGCTCCTCGCTCTACGCCGAGATGGTGTTCGGCAACATGGTCAACGTCAGGCGCATCATCGCCGAGAATCCGCAGTCGCGAGTCTTCGCGATGCGGACGACGGAGTCACTGCGAGCACTGGACATCACGGCACGCACCGGCCTCAAGCTCGATGAAGTGAAGCGCTTCAACCCGGCGCTCGGCGTGCGAGTACCGGCACAAGCCAACCTCTATCTGCCCTTCTACGTGAAGAACTTCGGCAGGGACGTCTCGTTCTGGCATCGTCCGCCTTCACCGGCGTACGCGGCTGCGCTCAACGACTTCCTGCGTCTCGAGAGTGGAATCGAGAAATGGCACGACCCGGAGTTCGAACCGACCCTCCGGGCGTTTCAGGAGCGCTTCGAAGCCACCAACACCGAAGAGGGCACGGTGATGGCGACGACGCTCGCGTACGTGATCACCGATCTGCGAACCAGCCGCCGCGCAGAGATCCTCGAAGAGTTCCGCACCAGCGCGAAGATCCTCGACCTCTTCAAACAGGGAGTCGAGGAACTTGGTGGAACGAAGCGCGGGCTGTAATTACGCGGTGCCGCCGCGCAGTTGTTCCGCCTTGATCGGTAACGAGTAGATCCGTCGTCCCGTTGCAGCGGCCACGGCATTCACAAGTGATCCGGCCGCCAGTGCAGTGCTCGGCTCGCCGATACCTCCAGGCACTTCAGTGCTCGGGACGATGAACACCTCGATCTCGGGCATCTCGTTGTGACGCAGCATCTGGTAGTCACCGAAGTGACGCTGCTCCACTCGCCCGTTCTTGATCGTGATCTCGCCCTTCAGCGCGGCGGTCAGGCCGTAGACGATGCCACCTTCCATCTGCGCCTTGATCGTGTCCGGATTGATCACCCAGCCCGTGTCCACGGTGCAGACAATGCGATGCACCTTCACCGCGCCGCGTGCATCGACTGAGACCTCGGTGACCTGCGCAAGGTAGCTGCCGAACGCATCCATCACGGCGATGCCGCGGAAGCGTCCCGCCGGAAGCGGCTTGCTCCAACCGGATTTCTCAGCCGCGAGCTCCAGCACCGCCTTGTGACGAGGAGACTTGCCGAGCAGATCGCGCCGGAACTCGAACGGATCCTTCTTTGCCGCGGCGGCCATCTCGTCGATGAACGCCTCGACGACGAACCCCTGGAACGAGGCGCCGACCGATCGCCAGAAGCCAAACGGGATACCGGGATCGTTCTCGGTGTACTCGACCCGGACGTTCGGGATGTCGTACGGCAGGTTTGCGGATCCATCGACCGAGATGAAGTCCACGCCGTTTGGTGGCAATCCACCGATGCGCTTCATCAGTGACTGCTGCACGACGTGCTGCTTGAAGACCGTCGGCTTACCCGACGCATCAACCGCGCCCCACATGCGCGCGTAGCTGATCGGACGATAGTAGTCGTGCTGCATATCGTCCTCGCGGCTCCACACCACCTTCACCGGCTTGCCCACCGCCTTCGACGTCTCGACAGCATCGATGACGAAGTCGGCCTCGCCACGTCGGCCGAAGCCACCACCCATGTAGGTGACGTGAATCTTCACCTTGTCCGCCGGCAACCCTGACGCCGCGACTGCTGCCTGATGCGACGGGGTCTGACCCTGCGTCGGCACATACACATCGCAACCGTCGGCGCGATAGTCCGCCGTACAGTTCATCGGCTCCATCGTCGCGTGCGCGAGGAACGGCGCTTCGAATTGCCGCTCGAAGGCCTTCGACCCTGCGATCGCAGCATCCGCGTTGCCGTCGTTGCGCGCGACCTTGCCTGGCTTCTGCGCCAGCTCCTTGTAACGCGTGAGGATCTCGGCCGTCGTGAGCTTGGCGAGCGCGCCTTCGTCCCACGTGATGTCGAGCGCCTGCGCGCCACGCGAGGCCGACCAGTAGTTGTCGGCTACGACCGCAACGCCCGTGCTGATCTGCACGACCTGCTTCACGCCGGGAACGGCTTTCGCCTTGTCGGCGTTGAACCGCGCCACCTTGCCGCCGAACACGGGACACCGCACGACCCTTGCCGTCAGCAGCCCGGGCAGCTTCACGTCGATGCCGAACGTGGCGGTGCCGTTGACCTTCTCCGGCACATCAAGACGCGCGAGCGAGTTGCCCAGCACTTTGAAGGTCTTTGGATCCTTCAACGTCACGGCCTTCGGCACGGGAAGTGCCGCGGCCTTGTCCACGAGCGCGCCGTACTTCAGTCGCCGTCCACTCGCCTGGTGAATGACCTCGCCTCTGTCAGTGGTGCAGGTGTTTTCAGGCACGCCCCACGTCTGTGCAGCTGCTGTCACGAGCATCACGCGCGCGGTGGCGCCAGCCTCGCGCAACACTTTCCACATACCGCGCACGCTGTTGCTGCCAGCGGTGAGCTGCTGCCCACCGAAGTTCGGGTTGCCGTATTTCGGATCGGCGCCTGCCCACTCGGTCTTGATCTTCGTCCAATCGAAGTCGAGCTCCTCGGCCACGAGCATCGGCATCGACGTCATCACGCCCTGCCCCATCTCGAGCATCGTGAGCATGATGCGTACTGTGTCGTCGGCGTTGACCTTGATCCAGACGTTGGGCTCGAAGACACCGGCGGCCTCGAGCGTCTCGCCCTCGGTCCACTGAAGATACGTGCCGACGAGCAGGCCTCCGCCCGCTGCGGCTGTGACCTGGAGGAAGCTTCGACGATTGAGAGTCGTTGTCGTCATGACGCCTCCTACACCTGTGCCGCGCGACGGATCGCGCGCTTGATGCGCTGATAGGTACCGCATCGACAGATGTTGCCGGTCATTGCCGTATCGATCTGCGCGTCGGTGGGCTTCGGCGTCTTCGAAAGCAGCGCGGCCGCGGACATGAGCTGGCCCGACTGACAGTAGCCGCACTGCGGCACCTGCTCGGCCACCCACGCCACCTGCAGCGGATGCGTTGATGTCGGTGAGAGCCCTTCGATCGTGGTGATCTTCTTGCCGACAGTGGTGGAGACAGCGGTCAGACAGGCGCGCGTTGCCGTGCCGTCAACATGCACCGTGCACGCGCCGCACTGACCGAGGCCGCAGCCGAATTTGGTTCCGGTCAGCCCCAGGGTGTCACGAAGCACCCAGAGCAATGGCATCTCGGGACTGACGTCAACGTCCTGGCGCCGTCCGTTTATGTCGAGCGAGATCATGGGCATCTCCTTGGGGAGCCATTATCTCTCTGCAAACTCCCAATGCCCAAAAAGTCCAACTCCCAAATTGTTGGGAATTGGAGGTTGGCAGTTGGGAGTTGATCCGGCTTTCAGAGAGCTGCAGTCTCGTGCCCGGCCACGCCTACGGCAGATTCCTTGTAAACGCGGTAGGCCTCTTCGAACATCTGCTCGCGACTCGCGAACCGGCTTTCTTCCCAGCACGCCAGCGGCTGCAGCAGAGCATTGACGAGGCACTTGTTGCAGTACGTGCAAGGGCGCTCGGGTGCGTCATGTCCCTGCGCGAATCGCTGCACCATGTCGGGGTTCGCCAGCAGACCACGCGCAATCGAGACGACATCGCAGTGGCCCGCCTGGAGCGCCTGCCGCATGCGGCTCGCTGTCTGCCACCCGCCGACACAGATGACCGGCAGGCCCGACGCCTTCCGAATCGCCGCCGCATCGTCCTGGTTCATACCCTCGATCTTTTCGGGGATCAGCTCGCCGTTCTTTTTGAACGGCATGCGGCGTCCCCAGTTCCACTCGAAGATGCGACGGAACACGGCGAACTGCATCAGGAAGAACGTGAAGGGCACGCGGGTGCCTTCGTAGAAGAGACCCGCCAGGCTGTAGCGGGAGTCATCTGCCGGCAATCGCCCCGCAGGTACAAGCGGGTGCGGAAACGAATCGCCCTGCGAGACATGAATGGCGTCGAGCCCTGCGTCTGCCAGCCAGCGCGAGAGCTGCATCGTGTCTTCTATGGTGTTGCCGACGCGGCGAACGAACGGCGCGGTGAATGCGTTGTGCTCATCCCGCCCGCTCAACTTCATCGAGACGAAAAAGTCTCTGCCAACCTCGGCCCGCACGGCGGCGAGCACCTCCATGATCAGACGCGTGCGCGTTCGCAGGTCACCGTTGTACTCGTCCGACCGGTCGTTGATCGCGCCCGAGAGGAACTGATGGAGCAGATAGCCGTTGCACGCAACGATCTCGATGCCATCAGCGCCTGCTTCTCGCGCGCGTCGCGCCGCGTCCGCATACGCACGCACCACGTCGCGAATTTCCGGAATGGTCATGCGCCTGCAGCGCAAGCCGTACAGCAGATCGGGCCTGTCGGTCGAGCTCGGCGGATGAATACCGAGGTACTCCTTGCGCGGCAGATCCCGCTGACGCCCCGAGAAGTGGAGCTGGATGATGTAGCGGCAGTCGTGGCGGTGAATTTCGTCGATGAGCGCGCGCCACGACGGGATCGTGCGGTCGTGGTCGATGCTCGCGTAGCCGGGCACTGCGATTCCGTCGGTGCGGATGCCCACGTTCGACGAAATGATCGCGCTCACGCCTCCGCGCGCGAAGCGGCGGTCCCACGCAATGCGCGCATTCGACATCGAACCGTCGTAGTAGTCGACGCGTCCACCGAGGCTCGAGCGTACGACTCGATTCTTCAACGTCAGCCGATTGATGGTCAGCGGCTGGAAGATGGGATCGTTGGCGGACGTGGTCACCGGACCTCCTCGATGAGCATGAAATAGTAAGGATGAGTTGGAACCCGCGGTTGTTCAGGTCGGCGGTTACTCATATCATGCTCTCTCGCAATTCCGCGTCTCACTCCCTCGATTCAAGGCGGAACGATGCCAAAGGTTGCCACAACTGTGATTGCGACCATCGCAGCGCCCCGGACAGCGCTATGGACGTGGCTCGTACCTGGTGTGTTCTTCACCCAGCTGGACAGCGTGTTGCGTGACGAAGCCGGACTGCCCGGTGTCACGAAGACGACCGGAACAACTGGTCCATGGGAAGTTGCCGGGTCAACGCGCATCGTGCATCTCTCGGATGAGACCTTCGTTCGAGAGACGGTGAAGGTTGCAACCGGTCCCGACTACTTCGCGTACCGGCTGACGGAGTTTTCGAGTCGGGTCATCGGCATGCTCGTGCTGGAAGCGGGCGGCCAGTGGTGGTTCACCGACGAAGGCTCCGGCACGCATGTGAAGTGGACCTACACAGCCGAAGGCAGAAACTGGCTGGCCATGCCCATCCTGTTCCCGGTGATCAGGGTCTTCTGGAATCGCTACATGCAAACGAGCATGCGGCTGATCAAGGAGAGGGCTGAAAAGGAAATCGGAGTGGCGGCGCGATGACAGAGTGGAATTTCGATCTGGTCAAGCTTCACGGACCGCAGGAAACCACGGCCGAAGATCGCCGCTATCGCGGCTCTCGGTACTCGGAGGTTCGCAGCGCCCTCTATCAGAACCCGTATCGCGGCGGCACCAGCGGACAGGAGCCGGGTCCTCTGCCGATGTTCAGGTCCACGATCCGCAACGCGTGGCGCGGCTTGTTCTCCGGCGAAAACAAGTTCAGGCAGGCATCGGCGCGCGCGATGGACTCGCAAGCGGATCTGCGCTGGGGCCCGGACGGGAAGGGATGGCGGCGGATCATCGCGCCCAACGGCATCTGCACGCTCGGCACATGGGAGATCACGGAGGACAACCCGTACACGGGTTACTTCAAAAAGGGATCGAAAGGGCTGACGATCGGCCGCTTCTCGTCGGACGGTAACGAGACGAAGCGCGGCCAGCGCCGCTCGATCAGTCTCGGCATGAAGATCTACCCGACGATGGATCCCGAGCATTCGACGCCATTGATTCCGGCCAGCGTGATCGTGCAGGAGGATCTCGGCGGGATGCACACCGACTACGTCAATGACGCCGAGTTGGTGAACACGCCGAGTGTGCACTCGTACCGGCGCGGGATTTACTTCCTCATCATGCTTCGCGCCGGCCCGATCTTCCAGACGCTCGACAAGGTAGCGGACGCGCGTCAGGTGTATCAGGTGTCCGAACTCGGCAAGGACCCGTCGGTACCGACGAATGGTCCCGATCACCTGCTGTTCAAGATGGCGCAGGGACAGCGTCGAGTCGAAGGACGCCATCTCGACTTCCGCGACGAGATCTACGGGCACATGTTTAACCCTGGCGACAAACAGCCCACGGGCTCTATGGTCTTCGACATCCTGGTGTCGAACTACGGGCGCAAGACGGGCGTGCAGGGGCTTTCGCGCGTGACCGTGGAGGACTGGCAGCGCATTGGGACGCTCCGGTTCACCGAGGCGATCTGTTCGTACAACGGCGACCACGTCATTCAGTTCCATCACCCTCGCTGGCGCGACGATCGCAACGATCCCGCGACGTATATTCGCGTCAACGAAGAACGCGTCCGCCGCTGAGCCGCGGCGATCGAGCACGGCATGGCTACATCCTTCGACGCGATCGTGATCGGTAGCGGCTTCGGCGGGGCCATCATGGCCCGCCGTCTCGCGGAAAAAGGGATGCGCGTGCTCGTCCTGGAGCGCGGCCGCCGGTGGGAGCCCAGTCAGTACCCGAGGAAGCCTACCGACCCTTGGATCTTCAGCGACGATCAACCAAACCTTTTCAACGGCTGGCTCGACATGCGTTTCTACCGCGGGATGACGGTGGCGCAGGCGGCCGGCGTGGGTGGCGGATCGCTCACCTACAGCAGCGTCGCGGTTGAGGCTCGCCCTGACGTCTTCACACAGGGATGGCCGCAGGAGATCACGCACCAGGAGCTGAAGCCGTACTACGACATCGTCGCGCGCGAGATGAACCTGCAGGTGCTTCCCGATGGCCAGCTCACGCGCCGCTTTCAGGTTGCGCGCGACGCCGCGAGAAACCTCGGGCACGCAGATCGCTTCGCGAAGGCGCCACTCTCGGTCAGCTTCTCCGAGGACTGGAACTACCAGCTCGAGGACCCGTTCGATCACAAGCACTCGCGCCAATTCGTCAACGCCCACGGGCAGCGCCAGGGCACGTGCATCCACCTCGGGAACTGCGATATCGGCTGCGACGTGCGCGCGAAGAACGGCCTCGACGTGAACTACATCCCGCGCGCGGAGCAAAAGGGGGCAGAGGTACGGCCGCTGCACCTCGTTCGGTCGATCGAGCCCGCTGGCGCGACGTACCGCGTCGTCTTCGATCGCATCGAGCATGGACGGCTGATTCGCGGCGAGGAATACGCCCAGCGCGTCGTCGTCGCAGCCGGCAGCCTGGGCAGCACCGAGCTCTTATTACGGTGCCGCGATCAGTTCAAGACTCTGCCGACGATCAGCCGGACGCTCGGTGAGCGCTGGAGCCCGAACGCGAACTTCATCTCCATGGCGGTGTACGACAAGGACGAGCACATCAGGCAATCCACCGGCCCGACGATCTCCAGCATTCTCGACTTCGCCGACGGCGGCTTCCGGAATCAGCGCTTCGTTGTGGAAGACGACGGGTTCCCGAACGTGCTGCTCAACGCCATCAAAGCCTATGCGGATCGAGGAGTGCGGACCTCGTTCGGCAAGCACCTGATCAAAGAGCTCGAAGAGCACATACGCGACGACACACCGGTGCGCAATCTGCTGCTCTGGCTCGGCGCCGGACAGGATGCGGGTGATGGCCGTCTGTCGCTCAAGCGGCGATGGCTCATGCCGTGGAAGCGGGCCCTCAGCCTGTCGTGGAACGTCGACCGATCAGAAGGTGTGATGAAGGCAATGGAAGCGATGCACCAGAGCCTCACTGAAGCGACAGGCGGCCGCTTCGTCGCGCTCCCAACCTGGCGCCTGCTCAAGAGCCTGCTGACCCTACACCCGCTTGGCGGTTGTGGGATCGGCACGAGTGCCGACAACGGGGTCGTCGATCACCTCGGCCGCGTGTTCGGCTACCCCAACCTGATTGTCTGCGATGGCGGGGTACTGCCCACGCCGACTGTTCGTAATCCATCGCATACCATCGCCGCGCTCGCTGAGCGCATGGCTGCTCACGTCCAGTAACGAAGGAGACACCGATGCCTCCAAGCCACAAGGGTTTGCGCGAGCTGTTCTCGTATCCGCTGATGTCCGCGATCTTCGATCGGCGCACGCGCCGAGTCGCCCGCGGCACGTCGATCGTGTCCGGATCGATCGGCTACACCAGCCCGAACAAGCCGGCACCGCTCAGCCCGCTGGAGGAAGCCGTGCTCGTCGTGTCCACCGGCCTCACCGGAAAGACGACGATGCACGACGTGCCGGCGAAAAATGACGACGGCACCGACCGCTTCTCGGCGCCGCTCATCAACATCCTCGCGCGCTCGGCGAGCAGCATCGACAACGCGCACGCGGTGTCGTTCTTCCTGATCAACGACGAGGGCACGTGGCTCATCAAGCACGCGCGCAATCGTGACGCGCTCGCACTTCTCAGCCAGCTGCCACCGCGCTGGGAAGACTGGAACGAATCCGACTGGCTGGGGGCAGCCAAGACGCTGAAGCACCAGTTGTACAAGGAGCGGCTCGACTTCCCGCGCCAGTGGCCCTACTACTTCATCTGGAACCGGCAGATCTCGAATCGGCCGGGCACGTCGATCCTGCTTCCGATCGTCGATCTCACGCGGCAGTTCATCAACGTGATCATCAGCCTGCTGTCGGAGGAGGACGGACAGCGGCCGCTGTTCGTGGACGACTGGCAGCGGTTCCGGCCGCGCACGCTGCTCGATTGGGGTGCGTGGGTCGCAAGCAGGCTCGGCTTCGTGCCGAACATCTCGTACAACATCATTGGCGGCGCACAGCGGGCCCGTGGCAACTGGCTCTCCACTGAGTTCCCGGCGCCCATCGGCTTTGCCAACACGCTGCGAACCGACTACGAGACGTTCTTTCAACTGCAGAACCTGATGCTCATCGCTCAGGGGATGGGTCTCGGCGCATGGATCCATGCGGCCGTCGGCTCACCCTACGTGTTCGAGCGCGACCCGGCCAAGGGAAAGTTCGGGATCGAATTCCGGATGCAGAAGCCGAAGCAACGGCATCGCTGGCAGCGCTTCCCGCCGCTGCCGACGACGCTCGACAATCCGATCGGTATCGACGGCGTGCTGGAGTCGCTGACACCGCCGTATGTGAAGTCGATGAACGACGCGGTGGACAAGGTGATCGAGGAGAAGTACGGTCCGGCCGGCACCTATGGTGACAACTCGATCTTCGACCGCGCTTACAAGAAGAGCGAGTACGGCGACGCGTTCCTGAAGATGGCGAGCCGCCGCCCGACGCCGCAAGTCGTGGAGTACGCGAAGGAGATTTGCAACTACATCTACGACACGTACGGCCGCTTCCCCGCGCACGTCAACGCGTTCCACCTCCCGGGTGTGTGGCTGCAGTTCTCACACCTGGAGCTCGAGTTCTACGAGAAGTACTTCGACGCCGATCTCTATCACCGGCAGGCCGCACACGATCAGTTGTGGGGAGGCCACTGAGGATGCACGCGCAACGATGGTCGTTGACAGCGCGCATGACGGTGTAAACAATGGCGACGGTGCGCGCGGTCAAGGTCTACAAAATCCTGCTGGCGATCAGCATCCTTTCCAATCTGATCGTCGGGGTCATCATCTTCTTGTGGCCCGACTCCTTTACGAGCTTCGCTGGGCAGCCCGAGGCGTTCCCCAAGGCATGGCCTCGTCACTGGGGTATGCAGTTGTGGGCGATCGATTTTCTCTACTTCCCGGGCTTGTGGGATCCCGAACGAAACCGCTGGCCGAACTGGTGTGGGATCGTCATCAGGCTCACGTTCTCGGCGTTCTTCCTGAGTCAAGGTGACGGCTTCACCCCGATGGGGATCTACGACGGCATGTCCGGGCTGCTATTGCTGCTCGCGTATCTTCCTGTCACGCGTACCACGAAAATCTCGTAATCAGGCGGGTCTTCCTGGCCTGAGCGAAGTCGAAGGCAGACCCGCCGTGTATCAGCGCGTCTTGAGATATTCGAGGAGCGCCCGCTTCTGATCGGCGGTGAGCATCGTGCCGTATGTGTGGCCGCCGTTGCCGTCGCCCGGTTGCGTCACGTCGAGCAACGTGCCAAGACGCTGCGCCTCGGCGCCATCACTGACAAATCCAACACGCGCCTGATCGTAGACGTCGTAGCCTCGCCAGAAGCGCGCAGGACGGCCGGCGGGAGCCTCGAGCAGATCGCTCAGCGTCGGCACAGACCCGTTGTGCAGGTACGGCGCATTTAGCCACACGCCGTCGAGCGGCGGCGCGACGTAACCGGTTGAAGACGTGCGGAAATTCGAGAACGTCCAGGCATGACCCGCCCCGAATGCATTGAATGCCGCCGCTGATGACGCCTCCCATGCGTCGAGACGGTTGCGATCCGTGCCAATCTCGCCGACCGGGATCGCTTCGTTGGCGCGCGCTCCGTTCGCGTCGTGGCACGACGCGCAGTTGGCGGCGTACGTCGCCGCGCCGGCGGCCGCCAGCGTCGAGTCCACGGCAAATGGATACTTCGGCGGTTGCAGATCGCTCAGGTACTCGAGGACTCGCCGCAGGCTCGACGGCTGCTTCGGTGCCGTGCGATTCCACATCACCGTATCGATGTCCATCCATCGCGTCGATGCACCCTCGACGACGGCGGACGCGCGCACGACCTCGCGCAACGACGTGTTGGAGCGATCCCACTGGAGCCCGTTGGCTTCGCGGCGCTGCAGGTGCCACAGCGGCATGGCGTCGGCGGTGCCGACGTTTCTGTCGGGTGGTCGCTGCAGGATGGTGAACTTGGCCCGGCTCGCCTGGTCGCTTCGCCCACGCCCCCACGCCGGGCGCGTCGCCGTGGCATTCTCCTCGGAGAGACCGAGCAACGTGCGCCGCGCTTTCGGGATCAGGACGAAGCGATAAAGCAGCCGCTCCCCGAACGACAGCTTCACGTTCCTGGCGATCTCGTCGAGGATCGTGGTCGCGGAGAAGCGCGGGTCCGACGCTGATCGGACGAGGAAGCGCATGTACTCCTGCGGGCCGGTCTGGTGCGCGGGCGCACCGGGGTAGAACATCGGCGGATCACCAGGCGTCGCGCGAACTGTTGCCGTGTGGCAGAAGGCGCAGTTGACGCCGACGCGCGGAACGCCAATCTGTACCTTGGAGAGGCCGATCGGCATCTCGTGTCCGTCGCGTGCGCTGAGGCCAATCGCCGCGTAGCCACCTGGGTTGGGCAGATACTGCGGGAAGATACGCGGCAGCACCAGCCAGACCCAATACGGGACTCCGCGCTCGTCCTCGGTACCGATCGATCCGTAGAGAAAGTGATCTTCGGCCGATTCGAATTGCGCCACCGGCGCCACGCGAGACAGGTGGTAGTAGCCGTACAGGCCGGCGCCGCCCATGAGCAGGACAACCACGAACAGGAACCATCCCAGGCGCGACATCAGCAGCTCACTCAGAATGTCTTGAGATATTCGACGACGGCCCGCTTGTCGTCATCGGAGAGCGTCGTCCCGTAGACGTGTCCGCTGTTCGAGTTGCCAGGCACGCTGGTGTCGTAGCGCGTGTAGACCTGGTCATCGGCTTCCGCGACATCAGAGACAAAGCCAAGCTTGATTTGATCGTAGACGTCGTACCCGCGATAGAACGCTTTCGG
>Ga0315912_10001648_pt1 | contig 26362 bp, 26 predicted proteins | sample VfabasoilMG_FD_204469 | JGI IMG/M metagenome (GOLD analysis project Ga0315912, IMG submission 204469) | Garden soil microbial communities collected in Santa Monica, California, United States - V. faba soil | ecosystem: Environmental > Terrestrial > Soil > Garden | place: USA: California... | reverse complement strand
TACCACGATCCGCGCGGTTTCGTGAGCATGGCCGCCAACTACGCGACGGCGGCGCGTGGGGCTTGCCACTTAGAAGCGATCTCTTATTGGCGCGGCGTGGGCATTGAGTGGCCCGGTTGGCAGGAGGGTGAGGCGCAAGAGTGGGTAGAAAAGAAACGCTTCGACTCGACCGTTGGCGCGGCAGTGGCAGTAGATTTTCAAAACTATATGAGCGTGTTCAACCCGGGCGGTCTGTGCAAGTTCATCACCAAAGGCTCATACACCCCGCAACAAGTGGCCGATCTCTTCAATAAAGCAATGGGTTGGAATTGGAGCGGTCAAGACCTGCTCGACACGGGCGCGCGCATCTTCAACTACAAGCGGCTGATCAACGTCAAGCTCGGCATCCGCGCCAAAGATGATGTATTGCCGCACCGTCTTGAACATGAAGCACGCCCCACCGGCACCGCCGCTGGCGTTCTGCCTGATATGAAATTGATGCTGGCCGATTATTATCAAATTCGCAAATGGGATGCGGAGGGCGTGCCAACGGGGGAGGCGGTGATGCCGAGGGAAAGTATCGCGTGACCCTCGCCATCCCGCCCGCCCGCCTCCCTCGCCAAACATCCAAAGGCGAACCCACTTGGGAGATCGCCTATCTCTTCCCCACACAGGGCAATTGGACGGTGGCGGAATACTTTGCCCTCGACACGAATTGGCTGGTGGAGTTTAGCGATGGCGTGCTAGAAGTCTTGCACACGGCCGATGAGCCGCAACCGCCCGCCGAGCTCGTCGCTGCACATCCCGAAGTGACTTGGGAGGTGGCGTATCTCTTTCCCACTCAAGGCTATTGGACAGTTTCCGAATACATGGCCTTGCGCCCAAATCGGCAAGTTGAATATTCAGATGGTTTTATTGAGGTACTCCCTGTGCCAAGATATTCGCATCAAAAAATGGCCCGGATTCTATTACGCTTATTTGAGGCCTTTGTCTTTGGTCGTAAGTTGGGCGAGATCATGTTTGCACCATTGCGAATTGAACTTTGGGACAAACACTATCGTGAGCCAGATATTGTGTTTATGAAGACCGAGAATCTGGCGCGTTGTAAGGAGGAGGCTTGGGAAGGGGCTGACCTCGCCTTAGAGATCGTCAGCGAGGATCGCCGTTCTCGTGAGCGCGACCTCAATGAGAAGCGCTAAGAATACGCCACCGCGGGCATTCCCGAATATTGGGTGGTAGACCCGGCGCGCGAAGTCATCACCGTCTTTCAATTACAAAGGGCAGAGTATACAGTGCATGGCGAATTCAAACGCGGTGAGCAAGCAACCTCGGTGTTGTTAGCAGGTTTTGCGGTTGATGTCGCGGCGGTGTTCGACGCTGGAAAGGTGTAAGCATGGCGACTGTTTCTCTCCCGCCTTCCATTTATTTGTCTCTCCCTACCGATATGGTTTGGCTGGAGCAAGGCCAATGGACTTGCGATGACTTCGGTTTAGAAATTTTGACCGAAGTCATCTTTGGGGCCTAAATGGCGTCGCTGGCATTGGAAGCGCCATTGTCTGTTACGCCACCGTGGTGGCCGCCACTGCGGCGCGTCTTAGCCTTCTTCATTGTCGTGCTGGTGTTGTGCGCAGTGTGGGAAGGTTACAAAGTGGTTGGGCAGGCGTTTGGTGATAAATTCCCCGGCACCACGCTCTCCTTCCCCGTGCGTTCCGATGATAAATCTATGCCGCACATCTGGACGATCATCGGCGTGTTGTTTCAACCCGCGCGGCGCGGTGGCGAGGACATTTTGCTGGTGTTGCTTGCCAAGGCCGCGCTCTTCACTTGGCGCGAAGCCGCCGCTGGCTTTGTGTTAGGTAGCGTGGTGGGTTTTGCGCTTGGCGCGCTCTTGGGGCGTTTTGTGTTGCTAGAGCGAAGCCTCATGCCCTACATCGTCGCGTCACAAACAGTGCCACTCCTGGCCATCGCGCCGATGATCGTCATTTGGGGCGGACGGCTCAATTGGCCAGCCTGGTGGTCAGTGGCGCTCATTTCAACGTATCTCACTTTTTTCCCTGTTACTATCAACACCCTGCGCGGCTTGCGTTCGCCTAATCCAACTGCCATTGAACTGATGCGCTCGTATGCCGCCTCAGACCTACAAGTGCTATGGAAACTGCGCTTGCCCGCCGCCTTGCCCTACATCTTCACAGCGCTCAAAATCTCTGCCACTACCAGCGTCATCGGCGCGATTGTGGGCGAGTTGCCCTCCGGCATCGCCGATGGGCTGGGGCGGGTGTTACTCACCTTCAGCTACTACTATATCAGCGGCCCGGAGAAACTCTACGCCTCCGTCATCGGCGCGGCGGCGTTGGGCATCATGTTCGCGGCGCTGGTAATTTTGGTGGAGCGGTTGGTGTTACCAGAGAGTCGGCGACTGGAAAATTAACAAAGTTTGTAACCACTGATTACATGGATGACACAGATTTTAAACAATCAGTGTCATCGGTGGTTAAAGTCTTTTGGAGCATTACATTGACGAGTGTCATCTCAATTCAAAACATCAGCAAGGTTTATAGTCAGGGCAACGTCACGGCGCTAAGTGATATTAACTTGGAAATCGCTTCGGGCGAATTTGTGTCCTTGCTTGGCCCGTCGGGTTGTGGGAAAAGCACGCTGTTGCGGCTGATCGGCGATCTGATCGCGCCTTCAGCGGGCATGGTACTGGTGAACGGCAGGAGCGCGCCAGAAGCCCGGCAGAGTCGTGATTACGGCATGGTGTTTCAACAAGCCACACTCTATGATTGGCGCACCGTGAGCAAAAACGTGCAACTACCCTTGGAGATCATGAACTATCCCGCCGCGCAACGCGAAACGCGCACCCGCGAGATGTTGCGCCTCGTGCAATTGGAAGACTTCGGCCAGCACTACCCGTGGCAACTCTCCGGCGGGATGCAACAACGCGTGGCGATTGCGCGCGCCCTCGCCTTTGCGCCTAAAATTTTGTTGATGGATGAGCCGTTTGGCGCGCTGGATGAAATGACACGCGAACGGATGCAACTCGAACTCCTGCGGATTTGGGGACAGACGCAGACTACCGTCGTCTTCGTCACTCATAGCATCCCCGAAGCAGTTTTTCTTTCTACGCGGGTGGTAGTCATGTCGCCGCGACCGGGGCGCATCACAGACATCGTAGACACGTCCAGCCTGCCCACGCCGCGCGACTTTGAAACGCGCGAGGCGCCCTTGTTCTTCCAAAAGATCACCGAAGTGCGTGAGTGTTTGCGACGCGACGAAGTGCGTGGGGCGAGCTCCTAATGCAAACCGAACCACGTTGGCGATTGATGCTACGCCGCTACGCCCCAGCCGCAACGTTGTTTGTGTTGGCGCTCATAGTCTGGGAGACGGCGGTGATCATTTTTCGCATTGAAAACTTTCTCCTGCCGCGCCCCAGCGAGATCGCCGTCACCTTTTGGGCCGAACTGTCAGGCATTTGGGGCGCGTCGCTCTTCACCATGCGCGCCGCGGTGTTTGGCTTCTTACTCGGCAGTGCCTTAGGCATCGTCATCGCGCTCGCCACTGCGCGCTGGACGGTGATCAGCGAAGGTATGTTGCCGCTGGCGATTGCGATCAACTCCACCCCCATCGTCGCGCTCGCGCCGATCATGAATCAATGGTTCGGCATCACCAACCCGTTTTCCAAGATGAGCATTGTCGCGGTCATGGTTTTTTTTCCGGTGATGATTAACATGGTGCGCGGCCTCACCCAAGTGGACGCGGGCGCGCTAGAACTCATGCGCTCCTACGCGGTGAGCGAGGTTAAGATTCTGTGGGAAGTGCGCCTCCCCAACGCATTGCCATTTTTGTTCAGCGCGTTTAAAGTATCTAGCACGCTCAGCGTCATCGGCGCGATTGTGAGCGAATACTTTGGCGGCCTCGGCCCTCAAGACGCCCTCGGCGCGTATATCTCGCAACAAGCCGCGCTCTTTCACTTTTCCGAAGCGTGGGCGGCGATCATCGTGGCCTGTCTGTTGGGCATCGGCTTTTATGGCGTGATCTTGTTGGTGGAACGGTGGGTGATGCCGTGGCATGTGTCGGTGAGGAGTGATGAGTAACCCCACCGCGTTAGGTTCTTCAGCATAAACAACAAGATAACCAATAACTGTAACTAAAACTCACTTCACCAAAGGAGGTGATCAATTCTCTAATTCTCCACTTCGCTAATCCTCATCTCTCATCTCACTATTCTCTTGGAGGAGAAACATCAATGAAACGCTGGACAAAATTGTTTATGGGGATCACTGTGTTAGCTGTGGTGTTGGCGGCGTGCGCCGCGCCAGCCGCGCCCCAGAGCACGAGCGCGCCCACCCCGGCCGCGCCCCAAGTCATGACCAAAGTCACCATCCAATTACAATGGGTGACGCAATCACAATTCGCGGGTTACTATGCCGCCCTCGCGCAAGGCTTCTACAAAGACGAAGGGCTGGACGTGACCATCAAAGAGGGCGCGGTGGACATCGTGCCGCAACAAGTGCTCGCCTCCGGCCAAGCTGAGTTCGCCGTGTCGTGGGTGCCCAAGGCGCTCGTCTCGCGTGAAGAAGGCGCGAAGATCGTTGACATCGGCCAAGTGTTCCAACGCAGTGGCACGCTTGAAGTGTCGTGGAAAGACTCCGGCATCACCAAGCCCGAAGACTGGAAAGGCAAGAAAGTCGGCACCTGGGGTTTCGGCAATGAGTTTGAAGTGTTGGCCGCGATGGTCAAAGTCGGCCTCGACCCCAAGACTGATGTGACTGGTGTGCAACAACCGTTTGATATGTCGTTGCTGTTGAACCGGGAAGTAGACGCCGCCGAAGCGATGACATATAACGAATACGCGCAAGTATTGGAAGCCGTGAACCCCGCGACAGGCAAACTGTATCAACCCGAAGACCTGACCGTGATTGACTTCAACAAAGTCGGCACGGCCATGTTGCAAGACGCGATCTGGGCCCGCGAAGATTGGTTGCAAGATCCGAATAACCAAGATGTGGCGGTGCGCTTCCTCAAGGCCACTTTCCGCGGTTGGATTTATTGCCGCGATAACTTTGAGCCTTGTGTGGACATCGTCCTTAAGAACGGTCCGACCCTCGGCAAAGGCCACATGACGTGGCAACTGAACGAGATCAACAAACTGATCTGGCCCTCGGCGGGTGGCATCGGCGTGATGGACAAGGCGCTCTGGGATCAGACGATCCAAGTGGCAACCTCGCAAAAAGTCCTCAAGGCCGCGCCCGACGCTGGCGCTTACCGCGATGACCTTGCCAAACAAGCCTCGGAAGCGCTGAAAGGCATGAGCCTAGATGTCACCGGCGCGAGCTACGCTCCGAAGACGGTACAAGTGACAGAAGGCGGAAACTAACTACTGAGTGGGTGACAAGGTGGCAAGGTGAAACGCGCGTTTCACCTTGCCACCCCTTCACCTTGTCAGAATCAAAGAGGACCCTATGTCTCGCATTGTGCGTGGTGCCCTCCTCCAAGCCACTTGGGCGGGCGATAAAAAATCAATGATTGACAAACATGTGGCTTATGTAGAAAAAGCGGCGGCGCAGGGCGTGCAGGTGATGTGTTTTCAAGAACTCTTCTACGGCCCCTATTTTTGCCAAGTACAGGATCCGCAGTATTATGGTTACACAGAAGCCATCCCCGATGGGCCGACGACTAAACTCTTGCAAGGCCTTGCCCAAAAACACAAAATGGTGCTGATCGCGCCGATGTACGAAGAAGACCAAACCGGCGTCTATTACAACACCGCCGCCGTGATTGATGCCGACGGCGCATACTTAGGCAAGTATCGCAAGACCCACATCCCGCATGTCAACGGCTTTTGGGAAAAGTTCTACTTTAAGCCCGGCAACCTCGGCTACCCGGTTTTCAATACGGCCATTGGGCGCGTTGGGGTGTATATTTGTTACGATCGTCATTTCCCCGAAGGCCCGCGTATGTTGGGTTTGCACGGTGCGGAGATCATCTTCATCCCCAGCGCCACTTCGCGCGGCCTCTCCATGCATCTGTGGGAGATCGAACAACGCGCCCACGCTATCTTCAATGGCGTCTTTGTTGGCACTATCAATCGTGTGGGCCAAGAAAAAGAATACGGCGCGAATGACTATTACGGCACGTCCTATTTCTCCGACCCGCGCGGCCAATATGTACCAGACCTTACCACCAGCGAAGGTAAAGCCAGCGACACGCAAGAACAAATGCTCATCTGTGACCTCGACTTCGACAAAGTACGCGAAGTGCGGAACACTTGGCAGTTCTATCGGGATCGTCGCCCGGAGATGTATGGTGATATTTCCAACTCAGCCGCGTAATGGCGAAGCAGTCGCCCTCGCCAATATGGAGATTGCTTTGGCAGGATAACACCGCCTCACAATGACTCGAAGTCTCTATGAAACCCGCAGTTTTTGATTATTTGTTACCGGCCTCGCTTGACGAGACCCTGACGCTCAAAGCCCAGCACGGCGACGACGCCAAGTTGCTCGCTGGCGGGCAGAGCCTCATCGCCGCGATGAATTTCCGGCTCGCGCAAACCGCGCTGTTGCTGGACATCAACGCCCTCACCGCGCTGGCCTATGTGCGCCGTGCAGAGGATGGCTCGCTCCACCTCGGCGCGCTCACCCGCCAACGCCAGTTGGAACGCGACCCGCTCATCGCACAATATGCGCCGTTGTTACATGAGGCCATGCCGCACATCGCCCATCCACAAATCCGCAATCGCGGCACACTCGGCGGAAGCCTCGCCCACGCCGACCCCGCCGCCGAACTACCCGTCATCACCACCGCGCTCAACGCGCGCTTCAAAGCCCAATCTACGCGCCGTGAACGTTGGATAGACGCCGCCGATTTTTTTCAGGGCTTCTTCACCACCGCCCTCGCGCCCGATGAAATGCTGACCGAAGTGGTCTTGCCCGCCTTGCCCCCGCGCACTGGCACAGCCTTCATCGAATTTGCGCGGCGGCGTGGCGACTACGCGCTGATGGGCGTCGCGGCAGTCGTCACACTTGACGCACAAGGCCTGTGCGAACAAGCGCGCCTCGTCTACCTCAACGCTGGAGCGGCCCCGATGAGCGCGGCCCGCGCCGCCGAACAACTGCGCGGCCAAGCCCTCTCCGCCGAAACGATTAACGCGGTGAGCCATGCCATTGATCAAGAGATCGATCCGGCGGGCAATGTCCACGCCACCATCGCCTATCAACGCCACTTGGCGCAGGTGTTGACGAAACGGGCGCTGGCGAAAGCAAAAGCAGTTATCAGTGAACAATTATCAGTGACCAGTTAGAGAGACCCACCGCACCGATAACTGCTCATTGATTACTAACCCCTATGCCCTTCACTCTCACCACTACTGTCAACGGCAAATCCTACACTCGCCCGGTCGAGCCGCGCCTACTCCTTAGCGATTTTTTACGGCACGAACTCGGCCTCAGCGGGACGCATGTGGGTTGTGAGCATGGCGTGTGTGGCGCTTGCACCATCCTTTATGATGGGCAAGCCGCGCGCTCCTGCCTCATGCTGGCAGTGCAAGCCAATGGACACGAAATCACGACGGTGGAAGGCCTTGCCGCTAGCCCCACCGAACTCCACCCGCTCCAACAAGCCTTCCACGAAGCACACGGCTTGCAGTGCGGCTTCTGTACACCGGGCTTCCTAATGACCCTCGTGCCGTTCCTCCAAGAGAATCCTCACCCTACCGAAGCAGAAATTCGAGAGGCCATTTCGGGCAACCTGTGTCGTTGTACGGGGTATCAGCATATCGTGGAGGCAGTGAAAGCTGCGGCCAATAACCAATAACGTATAGCTGGTTATTCGTTATTGGTTATGAATGAGCCTATGTCAAACATGCCTCATCAATTGACGGATTTGGTTTTGGCCTTGCGAACGAATCAATTACTGCTCACCGATTACTGTTCACTTTTACAAAAAGCCTTTGCAGAACGCGAACCCTCCCTCCTCGCCTTCCTCTCCGAAGAAAACCGCTTTGACCGCCTCCGCCAAGAGGCCGAGGCGCTATATCAACGCTTTCCCGAGCCAACCCAGCGCCCATCGCTGTTTGGCGTGCCCATAGGGGTGAAGGATATTTTCCATGTGGCAGGCTTTACCACGCGCGCTGGGAGCAAGTTGCCCCCGGAAGAATTGCAAAGCGCAGAAGCCGCCAGTGTGACGCGCCTGAAAAAAGCCGGCGCGCTCATTTTGGGCAAGACGGTCACGACTGAATTTGCCTATTTTGGCCCCGGCCCCACCCACAATCCGCACAACCCCGAACACACACCCGGTGGCTCCAGCAGTGGCTCGGCGGCCGCGGTGGGCGCTGGCTTGTGCCAACTCGCCCTCGGCACACAGACCATCGGCTCGGTCGTGCGCCCGGCGTCATTTTGCGGCGTCGTGGGTTACAAGCCCACTTATGAGCGCATCTCGCGCGCGGGTGTGATTCCCCTCTCGCCCTCGCTCGACCACATTGGTACATTCACGCCCGATGTGGCGGGTGCGCGTTTGGCGGCGAGTGCGTTGATAGAAGACTGGCGAGTGGAGAGCGGAGAATTAAGGCGACCCACGCTAGGCATTCCAACGGGGCCATATTTGGAGCGCGCGAGCGAAGCGATGCTGGCGCACTTTGAAAACGTCTGCCGAAAGTTAGCAGAGGCGGGTTATACTATCCAGCGTGTGCCAGTGATGCCGGACTTCGCCGCGATTCGTGAGCGCCATTACCTCATCACCGCCGCTGATGCCGCACGTGTTCATGCCAATTGGTTTCCGCGCCACCGCGCTCTTTATCATCCCAAGACGATTGAACTGCTGGAGCGTGGCGTGACGATCTCGGAGGACGCTTTGCAAGCTGCCCTCGCCGAGCTTGATCAACTGCGCGCCGAATTGACTCAGCGAATGCAAACCCACCAGATCGATCTGTGGATCACGCCCGCCGCGCCCGGCCCCGCGCCGCGCGGCTTGGACAGCACTGGCGACCCAGTGATGAATTTGCCGTGGACCCAAGTAGGCTTCCCCGCGCTCAATTTACCCTCTGGCAAAGACGCCGCTGGTCTACCGCTAGGCTTGCAAGTAGTGGGCGAATGGGGAGCTGATGAACAGATGTTGAAGTGGGCTGAGGAAATGGAGTCAGTCTTGAAATGACAATTCGTGCCATTCGCGCGAAGCAAATTCGTGTCATTCGTGATCAAACTACTTTCGACCAGCGCAAATCTCATCAACAATTGCACGAATTGATTTATGGTAAAACTCTTCGTGTCCTTCGTGGTAAAGCCTTACAGCCTTTGAATAAAGGATAACAACATGCAACTCTCAGGCAGTGTAGCCATCCGCGCGCCGCGCAAAAAAGTATGGGAATTTCTTACTGACCCGCAACAAGTAGGGCAATGCGCCCCCGGTGTCGAGTCGGTTGAAATCATCGTAGCGGGCAAAAAATTCCGTGCCACGGCGGCCATTGGCCTCGGCTCGGTTAAAGCGCGCTTCTCCGGCGACGCCGAATTTGTGGAGACCGACCCGCCGAACCGCGCCAAGATCAAAGCGCACGGCAACGCGCCCGGCAGTGCGGTGGATGTGATGAGCGAGATGCGCCTCGCCGACAACGCTGATGGCTCAACCCAAATGAACTGGACGGCCGATGTCGTGGTGCTGGGTCAACTCGCCAGCCTCGCCGCGCGCATGATGGGGCCAGTGAGCCAAAAACTCACCGAGCAGTTTTTTGAGATCGTCCGCAAGAAAATCGAAGCGTGATGCCGATGCACATCGTCGGCGAGATTCGCACAGGGGCCTACTACGACTCGGCCGTGCTGATGCAACTCCAGCGCGGTCTCTTAGGTCTGCCCAATGTGCAAGACGCGGGCGCAGTGATGGGCACGCCTGCAAATCTGGAACTGCTTGATCAAAGTGGCCTACTGATTGAACAACTTAAACGCGCGGGCGCGAATGACCTTGTAATCGTCATCAAGGCCACTGACGCAACCTCTGCCCAAGACGCGCTAGGCCAAGTGGAGGCGTTGCTCGCCAAGCGCCGCGTCACTTCCGAACAAGACTTTCGTCCCAAGAGTTTGGAGACCGCCCTTAAGCAACTGCCCGAAGCGCAATGGGTCTTGGTCTCTGTGCCGGGGCGTTTCGCGGCGGGCGTCGCGCGCGAGGCGCTGGAATTTAATAAGCATGTCTTTCTCTATAGCGACAACGTATCGCTAGACGACGAGATTGCGCTGAAGAAACTCGCGCAGAGCAAAGGCTTATTGGTCATGGGGCCGGATTGTGGCACGGCGATCATCAATGGCCTGGGCTTGGGTTTTGCCAACCGGGTGCGGCGCGGCGCGATAGGCGTAGTAGGCGCGTCTGGCACGGGCGTGCAGGCCATCACTGCGCGCCTTCACCAACTCGGCGCGGGCGTATCGCACGCCATCGGCACTGGCGGGCGCGATCTCAAATCCGAAGTCGGAGCGATCACCGCGCATCAGGCGTTAGATGTTTTAGCGCGCGATCCAGAGACCAAAGTCATCGTGCTGGTCTCGAAGCCGCCCGCGCCCAGCGTCGTCACGCGCCTCGTCGCCGCCGCGCAAACGTGTGGCAAGCCGGTCGTCGTCAACTTTATTGGCTATCCACCACCCGCGCGGAAATTGGGCAACGTGCATTTTGCGAGCGGATTGAACGAAGCGGCGGAAGAAGCAGTAAGACAGTTATCAGTAATCAGCCAACAGTTGTCAGTCACTGATCACCGGTCACCGATCACTGATCACTACCTGCGCGGTTTATTTTCCGGTGGCACGCTCGCCTACGAAGCCATGCTCGGCTTGCAAGCTGTTCTATTCCCGCTCTACTCCAATACCCCCATCACCCACAACCAATCCCTCTCCGACCCGCTCCAGAGCCAAGCCCATAGCATCATTGACCTCGGCGATGATGTGTTCATGGTCGGGCGTTTGCATCCGATGATTGACAACGACTTGCGGCTCCGCCGTTTGCGTCAAGAAGCGGCTGACCCACAAGTAGGGCTGATCTTGCTGGATGTCGTGTTGGGCGAAGGCGCGCATCCTGACCCAGCTAGCGAACTCGGCCCTGTGATTAAAGAAATTGTGGCTGGAGGACAGATCGAAGTGGTGGTCATGGTGGTAGGGACGGAGGCCGATCCACAAAACATGGAAGGGCAGATTGAGAAATTGGTCGAAGCCGGGGCGAAAGTGTTCCGCAACCCCACCGAGGCCGTCGAGTATGTCGCCCTCCGCTTCACGGCCCGCCCACTCGCCGTCGGTCAGCCCGTCTCACTCGCCGACTTTCAAAGCCCCTTCGCCGCGATCAACCTCGGCCTCGAGTCATTCTCCGCAAGCCTACGCGGACAGGGCGCTAACGTCGTTCAGGTAGACTGGCGGCCTCCAGCAGGTGGGAATGAGAAGTTGATGGGCATCTTGGAACGCATGAAAAGAAAGTGATCAGTTATCAGTGACCAGTTATCAGTCGTGAGCGCCTACTGATGACTGATCACTGATAACTGCTTACTCGCACTTACGATGGACATAGACTCCGCTAACCTCACCGCCGTCACGCGCATGATGGAAGCCCGCCCCATCCTCAAAGGGATCGGCCAGGCCCTCGACGTGATCCCCAACATGAAGCCCAATTTATTTTTGCACGCTGGACCGCCCATCACTTGGGCGCGCATGGCCGGGCCAATGCGGGGCGCGGTGATCGGCGCGGTGCTGTTGGAGGGCTTAGCCGCCACTGAAGCCGAAGCCATCGCCTTAGCCGAAAAAGGCGAGATCGAGTTCGAGCCGAATCACGAACACAATGCCGTCGGCCCCATGGCGGGCGTCACTTCGCCTTCCATGCAGGTTTACATTGTTGAGAACGTCACGCATGGCAACGTCGCCTATTGCAACTTCAACGAAGGCTATGGCAAAGTGTTGCGGATGGGCGCATATAACGAAGAGGTGTTGAAGCGCCTGCGCTGGATCAACAGCGACTTTGCGGCGCTAGTCGGCGAGGCGATCGCAGCGAGTGGCGAGGGTTTGGATGTGCGGTCACTCATCGCCGAAGCCTTGCACATGGGCGATGAGAGTCATAATCGCAACAAAGCGGGTTCGCTGTTGTATCTTAAATGGCTGGCGCCGTTGATCGCCAAAGTAACGAATAACCAAGCTCTTGCCAGTGAGGCTTTGAAGTTCTTAGGTGACAATGCATTAAGTGTGCTCAATCCCGTCATGGCGGCCTGCAAAGCGATGGCCGATGCGGCGCACAACGTCGAAGGTAGCACGCTCGTCAGCACGCTGGCGCGCAATGGCACCGATTTTGGGTTGCGCGTGAGCGGGCTGGGTCATCGCTGGTTCACCGCACCCGCCGAAGTGCCGCGCGGTTTGTGGTTTCCCGGTTTCACCGAAGCCGACGCCAACCCCGACATCGGCGACAGCACCATCACCGAGACAATTGGCATCGGCGGCTTTGCCATGGCAACCGCTCCAGCCATTGTGTCGTTTGTGGGTAGCACGCCCAAAGAAGCGTTAAACGCCACACTCGAAATGTATGAGATCACCGTCGCCGAGCATAAGACGTTTACCATCCCCGCGCTTGATTTTCGCGGCACGCCGACAGGGATTGATCTACGCAAAGTCATTGAGAAAAGCATCTTGCCACGCGTGAACACCGGCATCGCGAGCAAGAACGCAGGCGTGGGGCAAGTGGGCGCAGGGCTGGTGCGCCCACCGATGGCGATTTTTGAAGAGGCGTTGGTAGCGTTTGCGGAGAAGTATGCGCTATAGCGCTCAAGCGCTGGGTGTCTTCTCCTGAACTTTAGACGCTTGCCAACCCTTGGAGCAATCATGGAATTTCAAGTGGATGAACGCTCTCTCGAAGACGCCTTGTCAAAAATTGAACAGGCGCGAAATTGGGGTCCCCGCGTGGTCTCTAAATTGGAGAATGCGGTGCGCTCTGCCAACGATGAAGACCTCTTCCGCGTTAACCCCGTGCGCTGGGCGCAAGACAAACATATGGATGAGCATGAGGCGACCGACTTGTTTTTGTATGCCGCCAAAAGTGGGTTGTTCTACATGGAGTGGAACGTCATTTGCCCGTGTTGCGGCAAAATCACCCAAAGCCTACGCGACTTGCATAATGCCCAAGCGCAAATGGATTGCACAGTGTGTGGGCGGCGCGACCAAGCGACGCTGGATGATTACGTTCAAATCACTTTCACCCTGTCGCCAGCCGTTCGCTCCTTGCGTTTTCATCACCCCGAAACCTTGTCATTAGAAGAGTATTGCTTTAAGTATTTATTCGAGCCGGGCACCCGCTTTAGCTTTGGCGATGACATACTCACCCTCCTCGATTTTTTGAAGACGCTCACCAACCATTTCGCGCTGTTTCTGCCGGGCGAGAAGCTCACCGTTGAAGTGGAAATACCGCCTGATGCGTTAATAATAGGCGACGACCTATTTAATGCGAAGACCTTTATATTGGTGGTGGATGATCAGCCCGCTCCAGAAACGCAAACGGTGGCTATTCATTTGACCCAGGGTGGGTTTACTGTGTCCGCGCCGCGTTTACCTGTTCAAGAAATGCGCGTTGACAAAAAACTAATCATGGGCGATTTCTACTCCCTACATCCGGGCAAGATCCAGCTGGAATTTGAGCAAGCCTCGACCACGAAGGCAGTGCTCCTCGTCTGGCATGCCACCATGGAACAAATCCGCAACACTCCCGATGCTATCTTTCCACCGTGCTTGACCGCTAAACGCCTATTCGCTTGTCAAACTTTTCACAGCTTATTTCGCGCCGAGGTCTTCCAAGAATCACAAGGCTTTAGCGTGAAAGACGTGACGATTTTGTTTACCGATCTTAAGAGTTCGACGCAGCTTTATCAGCGGATTGGCGACTTGAACGCCTTTGCACTGGTGCGAGAACATTATGGCGTCCTCAACCAAGCCATCCTGCATCATCACGGGGCGGTGGTCAAAACGATTGGCGATGCCATTATGGCGACCTTTTATCAACCAATGGACGCCGTAAGGGCCGCGCTCGAAATGTTGACGGGCCTCCAGCCTCTCAATCAATCTTCGCACTATGAAAACTTGATCCTCAAGATCGGTGTGCATCGCGGCGCGGCGATCTCGGTGACGCTCAACGAGCGCATTGATTATTTTGGCCAGACGGTGAACATTGCCTCGCGCGTGCAAGGTAGCGCGGGTGGCGATGAGATTTACCTCACCGATGAGATTTATACCGCCCCGGGCGTGCCGGAACTCCTCCAAGCCCAAAACTGTCAGACGGAACCCGTGTGGGTGGAATTGAAGGGGATTGAGGGGGAGGTGAAGGTGTATAAGGTTACATGCGCGGGATGAAAGTAGTGAACAGTGAACAGTAAGCCGTCATCAGTTGAGCCAATTTCTGACAATTGTTCACAGACTTAGCTATGCCCACTTTGCAACACGCCAACAGCTTCCGCGACTTGCTGGTTTATCAAAAATCACGCGAGTTACAACGCGCGATATTTAAACTATCGGCCTCGTTTCCAAAAGATGAGTCATTCTCGCTCACCAGTCAGATTCGTCGCTCATCGCGCTCTATTGGTGCAAACATTGCTGAAGCGTGGGGTAAGCGCCGGTATGAAGCGCACTTTGTTAATAAACTTACTGATGCCGATAGTGAACAACTGGAAACACAACATTGGATTGGAACAGCCGTTGAGTGCGGTTATTGGGCAGGGGACACGGCCACTCCACTTATCCAACTTAACGAAGAACTCGGACGCTTGCTCAACGGTATGATCGAGAAATCTCATTTGTTTTGCAACGCGCCCTCGCATAAACTCCGCGAGTTACCAACTGAATACTTGATTAACAATTCACCAATAACCGATGACTGATAACTGCTCACTGATCACTAAAGTGAGTGATCAGTGAGCAGTGCCTCTTACCCTACAGGAGCCTCTCATGCCCATCCACGACCTCTCTCAAGACCTCAACGCCGATTGCTCATTCTGGCCGTTCTATCCGCCGTTTGAAGTGAAATACATCAAACGCAAGGCCGAGCATGGCGTGAATGCCCAGTACATTATGACCTCGAACCACATGGGCACGCACCTCGACGCGCCGCGCCACTTTGTGACGCATGGCAAGACGATTGACCAATTGCCGCTCGAATGGCTCTATGGCCCCGGCGTGATTGTAGACATTAGCGATATGTGCGACGATCTCGCGTTGTTCACACCTGAAGATTTAGAGAAACGCGCCGACATCCGCGAAGGCGACATTCTTTTTATCCATACCGGCTGGCATAAGTATTCCTTCCTCAGCCCTGAAGGTGACGAAGAGCGCTACATCCAGCGCCACCCCGGCCCGCATTACAGCATTTGCGATTGGTTGCTCAAGAAGAAGATTCACCTGTGGGGCGTGGATATGATCTCTACTGATCATCCGATGAATTTACCTATTGGGCGCTTCCTCGGCAAAGGTGGCTTAGAACATTGGCAAAAGGTGCGCCGCAAGTGCGAAGAGAAATTCGGCGCAGACCAATTAGAAGTGCTCTTTCCTGATTCTGCCTATCAACTCACCCACAATGCCCTCTTCCCGCACGACTGTGTCCATGTTGAAAACCTCGGCGGCGAAATTGGCAACCCGGCTTTGCACAACAAGCGGATTACGTTGGGCGCGCTACCGTGGAAATTCAAGGGCGGCGAAGCGGCGTTTTGTCGGGCGATTGCGATTGATTAACCGACATCACCCTTGTCATTGCGAACGAGCGTCCCTTCGACTATGCTCAGGACAGGTTTTGCGAGTGAAGCAGTCTCCCCAAGTCCGGGAGACTGCTTCGCCGCTGACCCTTCGGCATGGTGATGGTTCGCAGTGACATTCAAGGCATAGGCGACTGTATCACCTGCCATCGTTAGATTGAAAAGGCTGAAAACGGATGACGCTACCGAGTCGGCGCTTTGACCTTAATGAGCCTGAATTTATCTTAGACCCATATCCTCTGCTCGCGGAGCTCAGGGAGCAGACCCCCATCTTTTATGAAGAGCAATGGCAAAAGGTCTTCTTCACGCGCTATGAGGATATTGCAGCCCTGCTCAAAGATCGGCGCTTGGGGCGACAGATCACGCACATCATGTCACCCCAAGCGTTGGGCTGGCCGCCGCCCGACCCAGAGCGCGCGCCATTCGATCGGTTTCAAAGCACCCACATGCTAGATCGTGAGCCACCCGATCATACTCGGCTCAAAAGTTTGGTCTCAAAAGCCTTTTCGCCCCAACGCGTAGAAAATCTGCGTCGCCGGATTGAACAACATGTAGATCGTTTGTTAGACAAAGTCGAAGCGGCAGGACGGATGGACTTGCATGATGATCTGGCCGAGCCACTCCCCGTCGCCGTTATCGCCGAATTGCTCGGTGTGCCAGAGCCGGAGCGGCATCGCCTCCGCCCGTGGTCAGCGGATATCGTTAAGGTTTATGAGTTTGGGGCCACCCGTGAGCAAGTTCGGCGTGCTTCACAAGCGGTGATCGAGTTTTCGGACTACCTGCGGCAATTGGCGCGGGAACGTCGGGAACAGCCCCAAGATGATTTGATCAGCGCGCTCGTGACGGTCGAAGAACAAGGGCAAAAACTGACCGAAGACGAAATGATCGCTAATTGCATTTTGCTCCTGAACGCTGGCCACGAAGCCACAGTGAACGGTTTGACCGGCGGGATGTTGACGCTGTTCCGACATCCCGCCCAAAAAGAGCAATTAGTGAATGAAGCCCGCAACGCGTCCGGCTCGGGATTGTTCAAAACGGCCGTCGAGGAACTCTTGCGGTTTGACACTCCCTTGCCCTTGTTTACGCGTTGGGTATTGGAAGAGGTTGACTATAAAGGCTATCCGTTAAAACGCGGCACAGAAGTCGCCTTGCTCTATGCGGCGGGCAATCGCGACCCGTACCGCTTTGAGCGCCCAGACGAACTTGACCTGACGCGCAAGGATAACCCCCACTTCACGTTTGGTATGGGGAATCACTATTGTCTAGGAGCGCCCCTCGCCCGTTTGGAGTTGCAAATTGCGTTTGAGACGCTTTTGCGACGCTTTCCGAACATTCAACTGGCGACAGATAAATTTGAATATACCGGTTTTGTGTTGCGGGGCTTGAAATCACTGCCGGTCACTTTGGCATGAACGCACATAGGCGAACTAGCGAAATGTTAGTTCCTCACCTCAGCTAATACGCTCACCCTAAAGGCGCTATGTCTACTCGCATCTTTGGTCAACCCATCAAGCGCAATGAAGACGCACGGCTCCTCACCGGCCAAGCCCTGTTTGTAGATGACGTGGAGTTGCCGGGGATGTTGCACGTCGCGTTTGTTCGTAGCCCGTATGCCCACGCGCGCATTAGCCGTATCGAGGTCGCCGCGGCGCAGGCCCGCCCGGGCGTAGTGGCGGTCTACACAGCCCACGATCTCGGCGACTATTGGAAGCCTGGCCCGTTGCTCGTGCCGCCCCCACCGGTGGCGGGGCGGGTGTTCCACGAGCGCACGCAAGTACCCCTCGCCAAAGACAAAGTGCGATTTGTCGGTGAGCCAGTGGTGATGGTGATCGCCGAGAGCCGCTACCTCGCCGAAGACGCGCTGACCGATGTGCAAATAGACTACGAGCCCCTGCCCGTCATTGTAGATTTAGAAAAAGCGCTTCAACCCGACGCGGCGCGCGTACATGATGACCTCGACTCAAACCTCGCCGCACACATCACGCAACGCAAGGGCGGCAGTTACGCCACCGCACGCTCCCAGGCCGCCTGTGTGATCAAACGGCGTTTTCATTATGATCATGGCACGGCGGCGGCGATGGAAAATCGCGGCGTGGTAGCGCACTGGGATGCCCGCGCCGAGAAGTTGACCGTGTGGGATACCACCCAAGCGCCAGTGGTCATGCGCGCTTTTTTTGCGGGCAACTTAGGCCTCTCGGAAAATCAGGTGCGGGTGATCGCGCCGTTTATCGGCGGTGGCTTTGGCCCGAAGATCATGATGTGGTATCAGGAAGAAGCATTAGTGCCGTGGGCGGCCCTGCGCCTTAACCGCCCCATCAAATGGATCGAGGACCGCGCCGAGAATTTTTACGCCACGACGCAAGAACGCAACCAGATTCATGATGCAGAGATCGCCCTCGCCTCCGATGGCAAAATCCTCGGCGTACAAGATGTCTTTCTGCATGACACGGGCGCGTATGACCCGTATGGTTTAACTGTGCCCCTTAACAGCCAATGTACCTTGCTTGGGCCTTATCACATCCCCGTTTATGACTCGGAATTCAAAGCAGTCTTCACCAACAAGCCCATCGTCACGCCCTATCGGGGCGCGGGGCGGCAACATGGCGTGTTTGTCATCGAGCGTCTACTTGACCTCGCCGCGCGCGAATTGAAGATTGACCATGCCGAGATCCGGCGGCGCAACTTCATCGCGCCCGAGGCCTTTCCCTACAACAACGAAGTGATCTATCAAGACTTCACTGAACTGGTCTACGATAGCGGCAACTATCAACCGATCATGGATAAGGCGTTAGAGCTGATTGAGTACGCCAACTTCCTCCAACATGAGCAACCACGCTTACGCGCCGAGGGCAAGGCGGTCGGGGTAGGCGTGGTGGCCTACGTCGAAGGCACAGGCATTGGCCCGTACGAAGGCGCGCGAGTGAAGGTGCAAACCAGCGGCAAGGTCTCGGTGGCGACTGGCGTCGGGACGCAAGGGCAAGGCCACTTCACGAGTTTCGCCCAAGTGGTGGGCGAGCAGTTAGGCGTGGATGTGAAAGAGATCGAAGTGGTGACGGGCGACACCGATCAGTTCTATTGGGGCGCTGGCACGTTTGCGAGCCGCGGGGCAGTGGTAGCGGGGAACGCCATCAACGAAGCCGCCAAAGATGTGCGCGCCAAAATTTTAAAGATGGCGTCGGATTTACTGGAGTGCGCCGAAGAAGATTTGGAGTTGGTGAACGGCGTCGTGCGCGTGAAGGGTGTGCCACAGAAAGCGATTAAACTAGGCGAACTCGCCGCGCAAGCCAACCCGTTGCGCGGGGCGGTGAAGCCCGGCACGGTGCCCGGTCTGGAAGCGACGAATTATTTTGGCCCGGCGCGCGGCACAACCGCGGCCGGTGTCCATGCTATGATCGTCGAAGTAGATCGTGAGACCTTTGGGGTTGAGATTAAGAAATATGTGGTCGTACATGATTGTGGCACAGTGATCAATCCGCTCATCCTCGAAGGTCAAGTGCAAGGGGGTGTGGCGCAAGGCATCGGCAACGCTTTTTATGAACAGTTGATCTTTGACGAGCATGGTCAATTGCTCAACGGCACGCTGATGGATTATCTATTGCCCACTGCGCTGGAGGTGCCGTCTATGATTATGGGGCACACGGTGACGCCTTCGCCGCTCAACCCATTAGGTATTAAGGGCGCGGGCGAAGCAGGAGCCATCCCCACCGGGCCGCTGTTTGTGCAAGCCGTGGAAGACGCACTGGAAAATCAGATCGAGATTTTAGAGTGCCCGATCACGCCGAATCGGTTGTGGGAGTTGATGGGAACGCATTAGCCAACGTTAGACCATTTCAATAAATACAAACGACCTTTGGAGAAGTAGATCGCCAAAGGTCGTTTGCATTAACCTTCGACCACTAAGGCCGAGTGATGAATCGCTTGGGGAGCGCCCTACCCGCCCGACCCTTCTTCCATCGCCTGCCGCGCGCGCTCCGACATCGTGTCGGCGCTCTCGCTCGAATCACCATAGGACGGCTCGACTTCTTCCAAAGCCGCGAACGACACTTGCGGCTCATGGGTGGGCAAGCCTTCCAGCTTCCCTCTGTCCAGCCCCAGGGCTTGCGATAACTCATCCAAGTTGCCGCGATAAATGTTCATATCCACGTTCGCCAGTTTGCCATCGTTGGCGACGCCTTGCACGCGGCCTTTTTCCGAATACTGCCAGAACACCCAATCCGTCCAGCCTTTCGGCACGCGCGCCTTAAATTTGTTCGCGCCCAAGTCGTCTAAGGATGGCGCGCCAGCGGCCACCGGGTAAGATGCGACCCACAGGCCATAACTCCCCGTCCACACGGGTGGGTTGGGGTAAGTGTTGTTCCAATACCACGCCGCAGTATAAATGAGGGGGCGTTTGCCAAACCGCTTTTCGGCTTCGGTGAGCCACACATAGGCCTCTTCGGCCAATTTAGCCGGGTTGTTGGTCTTGCCTTCAATGTCCAAGATGGGGGGCAAGTCCCCCGGATCGTCGCCCAACGCTTTGGAATAGGCGTCGAGTTGCACCATCCCGGGGGAATCAGCGGTGAAGAAGTGATAGGCCCCGCGCACAAGGCCAACGCTCTTGGCGCCCGCCCAGTGCTTGGCAAACAGGTTGTCTTTAAAACTGGCTTGGGAAGCCTTCGGCACCGCAATGGCGACGCCATCATTCCGCACCGCCGCCCAATCTACATTCGGTTGCCACTTCGATACATCAATGCCGCGAACAAATGTCATAGGAACCTCTTTGGGTGAAATAGGGTTTTCCCAGCCGCCTTTTGGTTAGACGATGGTTTAAAATATCCTAGCATATAAACTTTAAAAGGCAAATTGGCATGATCCAAATCGCTTATTCCTCCCCCACCTTCAGCCTTACCGAAGCCTGTCAGTTAGCGCATGACCACTACGGCCTATCCGTCATGGCGCAAGCTTTGCCAGGTGAACGAGATCGAAATTTTTTATTGACCGACATCGCTGGGCGAGCCTATGTGTTGAAGATCGCTCAGCTCGCTGAACAACGCTCGCCACTCGAGTTGCAACACCGCGTCCTAACGCGCTTAACTGAACGCGTGCCGACTCTGCGGTTTCCCCAAGTCATCGTCACACGCTCCGGCGAAATGATCGCCAACGTGCAGAGTTCGAGTGGCGACACACATCTCATGCGCTTGCTGACGTATGTGCCGGGGCGCGTGTGGGCGCGAGTGACGCCACACACCTCAGCCTTGTTGCACAGTTTAGGTCAGGCGTTGGGGCTGGTAGATGTGGCGTTGCAGGATTTCCCTCCGCCGCCCGCGACAGACTTTAAATGGGATTTAAGCCAAGCCGCCTGGATTCAAGATTACTTGGGCTATCACTCGTCTGAACACCGTTCCATTGTGGAGCGTCTGTTTGAGCCGTTTCTTACGCGTGTTGCACCTCGCCTGGCACACATGCGCGCGGGCTTGTTATACAACGACGCGAACGATTACAACCTCCTCGTTGAGAACGAACGCGTGAGCGGCTTGATTGATTACGGCGATCTAACCCATGGCGCGTTCGTGTGTGAGCTGGCCATCGGCTTGGCTTACGCCCTCTTGCACCAGCCCGACCCACTCACGGCCGCCGCACAAGTGGTCAGCGGCTACCACTCCGCATTGCCGCTCACAGAAGAAGAAGTGGCGACCCTCTATCCTCTGCTACTCGCGCGGTTATGCGTCAGCGTGACTAACGCGGCCTATCAGCACCAACAAACGCCGGAGAATGCTTATTTGCAGATCAGCGCCCAGCCCGCGTGGGAGTTGCTGGAGAGTTTAGCGCCGATCAGCTTTGACTTAGCTCACTACACTTTACGGCAAGCGTGTGGCTGGTCGGCACATCCGGCCACGCCCGCCCTCACCACTTGGTTGAAAGACCATGCTGAACAATTTAAACCTGTCGTGCCCGCCGAGGTCGCCACCGAAAGTGTGGTGTTTGACCTCAGCGTCGGCAGTACGGCGTTTGGAACGCTGGAAGCGATGCGCGATGCGGAACACCTGACGCGCCAAATCTTTGATCACCTGCGCACAACTGGGGCGCGGGTGGGCATCGGGCGCTATCGGGAAGCGCGCCTGATTTATTCCAACGAACTCTTTGAAGGTCAGGGCAACGATGGCCCTGAGCGCCGCACCTTGCACCTCGGCCTCGATCTCTTTATGGAGGCGGGCACACCCGTCTGTGCGCCGCTGGCGGGGGTGGTGCATAGTTGCGCTGATAACGTAGGCGAACAAGATTACGGCCCGACCCTCATCTTAGAACATCGCGTGGAGGGCGACCTGACTTTCTTCACGCTCTATGGTCATCTCAGCCGCGCTTCGCTCGCGGAGGTCGCGCCGGGCAAAGCGATCGCGGCGGGTGAGCGGATAGGCTGGATCGGCGAGCGCGCTGTGAACGGGAATTGGCCGCCCCATTTACATTTTCAAATCGTGCTTGACCTAATGGGGCATGTCGGCGAATTTCCGGGCGTGGGGCTGGCGCGGCAACGCGATTTCTGGTGCGCGTTGTGCCCCGACCCGAATCTCATCGTGCGCGTTCCCGCCGAAAAATTTCCACCCGAACCCCGCACCACTCCCAGTTTATTGCACGAGCGGCGAGAGCGCCTCGGCCCCAATTTGAGCCTTGCCTATCGCCAACCGTTGCACATCGTGCGCGGCTTTCGACAATATCTGTATGACGTCACTGGGCGCGCTTATTTGGACGCGGTGAACAACGTGCCACATGTGGGGCATTGTCATCCGCAGGTGGTGCGCGCTGGGCAGGCGCAAATGGCGACGCTTAACACCAACTCGCGCTATTTGCACGACTTAGTAGTGCGTTATGCCGAACGCTTGTGCGCCACACTGCCTGATCCATTGCGTGTGTGTTATTTCGTGAACTCCGGCAGTGAAGCCAATGAGCTTGCCTTACGCCTCGCGCGCACTTACACCCAGCGGCGGGGCGTGGTGGTGTTGGATCAGGCCTACCATGGCAACACCCAAACGCTCGTATCTATCAGCCCCTACAAATATGACAGCCCAGGTGGCGCGGGCGAGCCGGTCTTTGCGCGAAAAATTCCCATGCCCGACACCTATCGCGGCGAATTCCGCTCCGATGACCCGCAAGCCGGAGTGAAATATGCGCGCTATGTCATTGATGCGATTGACACCCTCGCCGCACGCGGTGAAAACCTGAGCGCGTTCATCGCCGAATCGATCATGGGATCAAGCGGGCAGATCATTTTGCCGGAGGGTTTTCTGCGGGAGGCCTATCATCATGCTCGCGCCGCTGGAGGCGTGTGCATCGCCGACGAAGTGCAAGTTGGGTTTGGGCGCATCGGCTCACACTTTTGGGCGTTCGAGCCGCACGGCGTTGTGCCCGACATCGTAGCGTTGGGCAAGCCAATGGGCAATGGGCATCCGTTGGGGGCCGTCATCACCACCCCGGCGATTGCGCAAGCCTTTAATAATGGCATGGAATACTTCAGCACGTTTGGAGGCAACCCGGTTTCGGCGGCGATTGGGTTGGCGGTGTTAGACGTGATTGAAGCCGAGGGGTTGCAAGCCAATGCCGCGCAGGTTGGGGGTTACTTATTGAATGGTTTTCGAAGACTCGCTGAGACGCACGCCCTGATCGGCGATGTGCGCGGGCAGGGGTTGTTTATGGGCGTGGAGTTTGTGACCGACCGCGCCAACCTCACCCCGGCCCCGGCCCAAACAGCTTATATCGCTAATCGGTTAAAAGAACGCGGTGTGTTGGTGAGCATTGATGGCCCTCTACACAATGTCTTGAAGATCAAGCCGCCCTTAGTGTTCACGCAACGCGACGCCGATTTCTTTGTGGAAACGTTGGGCGTGATCCTGCGTGAAGACGCGGCACAAATTGGGAATTGATAAGACTGCACGCCTATCTTGTCAGTGCCTAAAACACAGGTATACTTGCGCCGTTCGCCTTTGAGCGACATTCTTATCGTCCCGTAGATATATATTCTTAGGATGCCTATGCCCCCCTTGTCGAATGCGCGGATCTTCCAAATCCTGAGCGGCGTGATGTTAGTGATGAGCGTTTGCTCGTGTCTCTGCACCCTGACGGTCTTTATCAACCCCCAAATTTTCTTCAACCCTTTCAAGCCGTCGCTTGAACCCGTGGTAAGCCCAGACCAACCACCACTTGCTACGGCTGAGGCCGCCACCCCAACCCCGACAGAAACTTCCGCTTTACCTGTCTTCCCTCCGACTTGGACGCCCACTTCTCCGGCTACCCCGACCAGCGAAGAAGGTCAGCCCACTGCTTACCCAGTTGAAGAGACTGCGACCAATAATCCTACCGCGGCTAGCGATACGGCCACACCTACTTTAAAGCCAAAAAACGAGATCACCCTCACCCCTGAACCCACTGGTGACAAGCCCACTGCTACATCCACGCCAAGATTACCGACCGACACACCTACCCCTGATGGCTATCCCAATAACCCAACGGATACTCCCTCACCGGTGGGTTACCCATGAGCCGTTCCCCGCTCATCCTCGGCTTAATCTCCGATGTGTTCTTTAGCGCCCCGTTGACCACCACGCTCAAGACCCTTGGATATCAAGCACACTGGATCGAACGCGGGGACGAACTAGAGGCGCCCGATCTTCTGCCGCATTCTGGCGCGCATTTAGGCGAACCACTGACCGGGCGTGGTGCCACCTTCATTCGGCAGGTTGTGGAATGGCAACCAGCCCTCATCCTCGTTGAATTAAATAGCACCAGCATTCCGTGGGGAGAATGGATCGCCGCCCTCAAATCCTCAGCGGCCACCCGGCGGATACCGGTGGTAGCGTTTGGCCCGCATACCGATCTCGAACTCCGCGCGCGCGCTTTAGATGTGGGGTGTGACGCAGTCATCGCTAAAGGTCGCTTTTTATCGGCGCTCCCCGAACTCGTCGCAAAATATGTGCGGGTAGTGGACGAAGACGCACTAACACAAGCCTGCGAAGAGCCTCTCTCGGCGCGGGCCAGAGAAGGGGTTGAACTCTTCAACCACCGCGATTTCTTTGAAGCTCACGAAGAACTAGAACTCGCTTGGAAAGAAGACCCCGGCCCAGCGCGCGAACTGTATCGCGCGATCTTGCAAGTAGCTGTGGCCTACTTGCAAATTGAGCGGCGGAACTACAACGGTGCATTGAAAATGTTTTTACGGATGCGCCAGTGGCTTGATCCACTTCCCGAACATTGTCGGGGGGTAGCAGTCGCCCAACTCCGTGCCGATGCACTAACAGCCCAACAGGCTTTAGAGACTCTTGGCGCAGAACGTATCGCGGAATTTGACCGAGACTTATTTAAGCCCGTCGTAATTTTGTGACACTTATCGCTTTCTTCCCTCCCCTTTGGCTCTTCGCCCTCCTCGCCGCCTTCCTCTTCGGCAAGGCTAACCCGGAACGCACGCGCCATTCCGTATCGTGGTTGTTAATGAGCAGTTCGGGGATCTTGGTGATCGCGGCGGGGTTAGGCTGGCTCACCGTGACGCGCGATGTGATTGGGCTGTGCGTCTTTATTGGGATGGCGCTCGGCTGTTTGGGCGATCTGACTCTCGCGGGTTACATTCCCGGTTTGCACGGCACCTTGCCCGGGTTAATCGCTTTTGCCGGAAACCATATCGCTTATCTGATCGCGTTTGGGTTATTGGCGCTTAAAGTGTCACCCTCCCCCGTGAGCGTTGCGAGCGCGATCACGCTCTATGCTCTCGCGGCGGTCTTCGTGTGGTGGGCGTGGGCGCAAACTCCCACCACCGCCCCTAGCTTGCGTTACGGCTCGTTGGTGTATACCCTCCTCATCGCCGCCATGACGGGTTTGGCAACTGCGCTGGCCTTTCACCAGCCTACTTTCTGGTCATTGGCGCTCGGCGCAAATCTATTCCTGCTCTCAGATATGCTCTTGGGTAATCAGATCTTTCGCCAAACCAATCGCCCCTACGTCCACGATGTCATTTGGTTGCTCTACGGTTCAGGCCAAGCCAGTATTGTGTTCTCATTTGTTTATCTATCGCTAAGCCGCTAAGCCTCGTCATGCTCTCCCTCACTGCGCTCACTTTCCTCTACGATTACTCCTTCTGGGCCAACGCCCGTTTCTTACAAGCCTGCGCAGGGCTCTCCCCCGAGCAATGGGTCAACCACACGGGCATTCGTGGGAGAGCGTGCATGGCCTGCTAGTTCACATGTTGTTCGCCGAACAAATTTGGCTGGCACGCTGGCAAGGTTCTTCGCCCACCCAACACCTTAGGCCGGAAGACTATCCCACCCTCGCCGATGTTCGGCGTGGCTTTGCCGATTCAGAACAGGCCCTACGCGCTTTTTTCGCACACTGCGCTGAAGACCGGCTCCACCGCCCACTCCACTACACTAACACACGCGGGCAGGCTTTTGCCGTCAACCTTGACGCGCTTATCTTACATTTGGCGAATCACGGCACGCACCATCGGGGCGAACTCGCCGCCATGTTGGCGCTGATGCAAATCCCGCACCCCGAAGATGACTTGCTGTTTTATTTACTGGAACAACAGAAACTAACTTAGAGCTTATTTCTATACCTCGGGGTTCGGGGTGTTCGCAACGCGCGGCGAAGCTGCGCGTTTCGAAAACCCCCCAAAAACTGGGGGTAGGGGGACGG
>Ga0315912_10001647_pt1 | contig 26394 bp, 29 predicted proteins | sample VfabasoilMG_FD_204469 | JGI IMG/M metagenome (GOLD analysis project Ga0315912, IMG submission 204469) | Garden soil microbial communities collected in Santa Monica, California, United States - V. faba soil | ecosystem: Environmental > Terrestrial > Soil > Garden | place: USA: California... | reverse complement strand
ACCTCGACATAGGCGACATGGCGCAGGGCGTGGCCGCCGGGATGAAGGCCGATCCCAAGGCCGTCGAGAAGGACTTCGCCAATTACCTGCCGGGCTGAGCCCGGGCTGAACCAAAGCCGTTGATCGACTATTGCGTCGTGGCGGGCCGGAAGTACACCTGCTTCTCCCGCTCCACGACCTCATAGCTCTGGTTCGGCACCACCAGGAACTGCTCGACGCGGCTGCGCACGGAAAGGCCGCGCTCGGTATAGCCGTGCATGTGCTTCCAGAGGTTGTCGAGGAACCACTTCTCGACCTTGCCATGCGGCAGTTCCAGGCGCTCGTTGCCCAGGAAGGCAATCGGGATGACATGGTGGTAGCCGAGCAATTCATGGTCTACCTGCAGGTATTCGAAGCCGATCATGCCTTGCGGCAGCGCCAGCGCCTGGTCGCCGATGCGGGCGATACCGCCTTCGGCGACGGGTATCCTCCACATCACTTCTTCCTGCATCGGGCGGGCTTCGACGGCCAGGAACAACGAAATCGCCATGACGCCCGTCACCGCGAAGGAGAAGATCAGGTCGCGCAGGCGCGCAATCGGCCCGTGGGTGCTGATGTCGAGTATCCGGGCCACCGACCAGCCGAGCGCCACCCAGCACAGCAGGGCGATCCCGATGAACAGCTGCTGCAGCGGCCCCGAAAGGTCCCAGGGCTTGATCGCCAGCATGCCCAGCAGCGTTACCACGATGAAAAGCACCAGGCCGAGGATATCCCAGCCCCAGCAGGTCCAGTGGAACCACCTGGGATGCCGCCGCAATTTGAGGAAATGATAGGTGCGCAGGGTGAAGGGCAGGCCGATGCTCTTGCGGCAGAAGGAGCACTGGTTATCGTGGACGATCGTCTCGCGATGGCAGTACGGGCACTCCATCATGATGCTTTCCGCCACCTTGAGGCGGGCCGCGACCATTTCCATCCGCAGGCGGAAGAGAGGCGCAACGATGCGGTGGATCAGCAGCAGGATGGCCGCCCAGTAGACGACCGAGGCTACCGTGGCGAGCGAAGGACCGAGGGACTGCTCGAGGGCCTGGAACAGACTGCGCAACATTGGGAAGCTCCGCGTGGGCCGGTACGCAATTATAGGGCGCGATTCCAACGGCATGGCGTTGCCGTCGCGGCGCGCCTGACGCCAATCGGCGACAGATGCGCCCGCCGGAACGGCCGGTTGCTGCCGCGTTGTAAACTCGTGTTCAGGTTAACGGCGGGGAGGGCGCGGGCTTCAGTCCGGCCTTGCCCGAAACAGAGGAGACCCAAGATGAATATCCCTGTACTGGCAGTTGCGGCGGCGGTGCTGGCATCGGCTGCCGCCGGAGTCCGGGCCGAATCCCGCCTGGAGTTGCGAAATCCCGAAGGCTTGTTCAAACCCGCGACGTTCTCGCAGGTGGCTGTCGCCGAAGGCGATCGCCTGGTGTTCATCAGCGGGCAGACCGCGCGCGACGCCACATCCAGCATCGTCGCCGTCGGCGATGTGAGGAAGCAGGCGGAGAAAGTATTCGAGAATCTCCGCACCGCGATCGAGTCCGCCGGCGGCTCGATGGGCGATATCGCCAAGATCACGACCTTCGTCGTCGGACTCAAACCGGACGACCGCGTCTGGATCGGGGAGATGGTGAAGAAGAATTTCCCCAAACCGCCCGCGCATACGCTGGTGGGCATCTCGGCCCTCGCCGCGCCGGAATTGCTGATCGAGATTGAAGCGATGGCGGTGCTCGACTAGTACCCTGTGGCCAATTCGTTCGAGGAGAAAGGCATGAGCAAGAAATTCGTGAATCCTGAGGGGATGAAACCCCTCGGCATGTACACCCAGGTAACGGTCGCGACGGGTGGCAGCATCGCCTTCATCAGCGGCCAGGTCGCCGTCGATGCGCAGGGCAAGGTGGTGGGCGAAGGCAACATCGAGGCCCAGGCGGTGCAGGTGTTCGAAAACCTGAAGCTGGCCCTGGGCGGCATCGGGGCCACGTTCGAGGACGTGGTCAAGTTCACCATCTTCATCGTCGGCCTCAACCAGGAACGCCGCAAGGCGGTGATGGATGTGCGGGGGCGCTATATCAACCAGAAGAACCCGCCGGCCGCGACCATGGTGGGCATCGACGCGCTGGTGCAGCCCGAACTGCTGGTGGAAGTCGAAGCCGTGGTTGCTTTCGGATGAGAAAGCCGTGAAATCGTGACGGCCGTCACTGCGCATCTGGCGCGGAACGTCAACCCGATATTGATCGTCGCCACATTCGCGCTCGGGCTGGCCATCGACCAGCATGGCGGCCTGGCCGGGCAACTTGCAGTCGCGGTGGCGGCGTGGCTGATGTTCTTCCGGTTGCTTCGCACGGCGCCTGCAGATTGGCGCCTGCTGCTTTATCTTTGCCTGGTGTGGTCGACGGCAGGGGAGATTTTCCTGTCGCTGGTGTGGGGCCTGTACACCTACCGGCTCGAGAACGTGCCCTTCTTCATCCCGCCCGGCCATGTGCTGCTCTTCTACCTCGGCATGGTCCTGGCGCCCAAGGCGCCGCGAGCCCTGGTGACGCTGGTCCCGATCCTGGCGGCAGGCTATGCCGCCTATGCGTCCTACAGCGGTATCGATACGCTGAGCGTTCCTTTGATCGCGTTGTTCATCCTGTGCTGGATGCACGCGCCGGGACGCGGGCTTTATTCCGTCATGCTGATGGCGGCGCTGGCACTGGAGTTGTACGGCACCTGGATCGGCAATTGGTCGTGGCATTCCGATGTGCCCTATGTTGGCCTGCATAGCCTCAATCCCCCGCTGGCAGCGGGCGCTTTTTACTGTGCGCTCGACGTGCTGGTCGGCATGACAGCACGCGCGATCCGGCGCCTTCCCCGTGCTGCAGCGAATACCGCCGGCCGGGCGCTGCCCTGACCTCAGGTCCCGCGCACCGTCGCTTCCGGGCGACGCTCCCTGCCCAGAACTAACCCGCAGGCGCCAAGTCAGACCCGTTACCTAGCGACTTCCAACGACGGGCGATGCAACCATGGACCAGGCAGGCGACGGCGGCATGCAACAGTGGTTCCGGGACTACGCGGATGCGGTGAGCCGCTTCGACGCAGACCGGGTTTCCCGCCAGTACGCCGACTGCTACGTCGAGGCGGGGCCGAGGGGATCGACTTGCATTCGCAACGACGACACGTTCCGCTCGGCGATCGACCGGAAGCGCGAACTGTTCGAGAGCCTCGGGTTCAAGTCCGCGAAGGCGGTAACGGTCGAGGACAGCAGGCTGGACCAGAACTATTCCATGGTGAAGGTTCATTGGCAGATGGAGTTCGAGAACAAGCCGGGCCGGCGCATCGACGCGGAGTTCGACAACACCTATTTCGTGCGGCACCAGGGCTACGATGCCCAGGTCGTCTGCTATATTTCCCACCAGGACGAGGAGGCCACGATGCGCGACCTCGGACTGCTCCCCGCGGCAAACAAGTAGATTCCCGGATCCGGGTGCGGCGGACGGCCGCCGAATCCGGTTTAAGCGGTATCCTTCAGGGTCCCCAAGCCCGCGATATTGCGGACCCCATGCAGATTCGTATCGACCCCCTCGATGGACCGCTGATCATCGCGCTGCTGGACGAGCACATGCGCGACATGGTGCGGGCGTCGCCACCGGAAAGCGTCCATGCGCTTGACCTCGAAGGCTTGCGCAAGCCCGACGTCACCTTCTGGAGTCTGTGGGACGGATCGAATTTGGCCGGATGCGGCGCGCTCAAGGAGCTGGACCCGCGCCACGGGGAGATCAAGTCGATGCGGACGGCCGACGCCTATCGACGGCAGGGCGTCGCCAGGCGCATGCTCGACCACATCATCGTGGAAGCACGGCGGCGCGGATACCGGCGCTTGAGCCTTGAAACCGGATCGATGGCGTTCTTCGATCCGGCACGTCGGTTCTATGCAGCGGCCGGGTTCGAATACTGCGCACCCTTCGGGCCGTACGTCGAAGACCCGAACAGCGTGTTCATGACCTTGCGATTGTGAGCTACCAGATCCTGGCGGACGTCGTCCTGGGCTTCCACTTCGCCATCGTCTTGTTCGTCGTTGGCGGACTGGTGCTGATCCTCGCCGGTAACCTTCGAGATTGGCGCTGGGTCAATGCGCTCTGGTTCCGGATTGCGCACCTGGCGGCCATCGCGATCGTGGTTGGAGAGTCCTGGCTGGGCATCGTGTGCCCGCTCACCACCCTCGAAGGCTGGCTTCGGGAACAATCCGGGGTGGCGGACTATTCCGCCAGCTTCATCGAGCACTGGGTGCAGCGGCTGCTCTATTACCGGGCACCTCCGTGGGTGTTTACCCTGGCCTATACGCTGTTTGGGCTGGCCGTCGCCGTGACCTGGTGGTTCTTTCCGCCGCGCCCCACGGCGCGACCGCCCGTGAAATCGCCCCCGCCAGGGTGAGTGTATATTCCATTCGACTACCGTCCCTGACGCCAAGGAGATCCGATGCGAACCGCGCTCTTCCTCCTCGCCAGCCTGTTGCTTCTCGCGGCAATCCAGATCGTCGCGAAACTGTTCTCGCAGAACTACCCGGCGGCCGCGCTGTGGGGCACTGTCGCATTCATCGCAGTCTGGCTGGTGGTGACAGTGTTCAACATGTGGGTCGGCGTGGCGCGCGCGGGATACTCGGTCGCGGAGGAATTGCCGATCCTGCTGCTGCTTTTCGGGGTGCCGGCGGCGGTCGCGATCCTTCTGAAGTGGAAATTTCTACAGGGGTAGCGTCATACCATGATCAAGGGAAGCTGTCTTTGCGGCACAGTGCGTTACGAGGTGCGGGGAGCGCTGGGACCGGCCAGCCACTGTCATTGCTCGATGTGCCGCAAGGCGCACGGCGCAGCCTTTGGGACATATGCCCGCGTCCGGCGCAACGATTTCGTGTTGCTGTCGGGGGCCCAGGACATCGTTTCGTATCAATCCTCGCCTGAAGTCGCCCGCACCTTCTGTGGAAGATGCGGATCCACGCTGCAGTTCATTCGCGTAACGCGGCCCGATTCGTTCTCCCTGGCTCTCGGCACCCTGGACGACGATCCCGGCGTTCGGCCGTCGATGCATATTTTCGTGCGCGACAAGGCGCCATGGGCCGATATCGGTGACGAATTGCCCCGGCACGCCGGGCGCCCATGACGCCTGCCCCGCCTGCCTGGCGTTCGCCCCCGCGGCCCGATTTCCATTGATGCGCAATCCCGGGTCCGAACACGCATCCTTTGGCGAGGATCTGCGCCGCGCATTTGCCGCATTGCTGGCTACTGCAATCGGGACGTTTGCCGGAATCGTCGTCGACAGCGGATTCACGGTCCGAGAAGCGGTGCTCCATCCGGTCTACTGGGTGCTGGCACCCATGTTCGACCTCTTCAGCGGGCTTCCGAACACCCAGCTGGTGGCAGCGGGTGTCGTCGACCGCATGCCGGTGACCCTCATCGTCGGGCTCGGCGCCGGCCTGCTGCTTCGCGCCTTGCGCTATCCCCGCATGCTTCTCGTTGCCACGACCATCTGGCCAGCCTGCGCGATGGCCCGCAAGGCAGCCATGGCGTTGTTTCCAGGGACGGATGCCGTGACCGCGGCGGCATCCAACAGCCTGCTGCCCGAGCTGGCGATCTACATCGCCCAGTACGCCATCCTGATTGCGATCATCCGCGTTGCGGACCGTGCCGTGCGCCGCCAGGACCCGGTCCCGGCGCTGGATTAAAATGGCCGTCTGCCATCGCGCAGTCACGCAGCGATCCGAAGGAGAATTATTTGAGACTCGCCAATAAAACAGTCGTCATCACCGGCGGTGGCACGGGCATCGGCCTCGAAGCCGTAAAGCTTTTCGCCCGGGAAGGGGCCCAGATCATGCTGGCCGGTCGCAATGAAGCGGCGCTCAAGGCGGCAGTGAAAGAAGCCGGCGAAGGCCGCGCGGAATACCTGGTCGCCGACGTATCGAGGCCGGCCGACAACGAGAAACTCATCAAGGCCGCGGAGCACAAGTTCGGAGGCATCGACGTCTTCCTTGCCAATGCCGGCGCGGAAGGCGTTGCCGCCCCGATCGTCGACTACCCGGTCGATGCCTTCGACCAGGTGATGGCCGTCAACGTGCGAGGCGTGTTCCTCGGCCTCAAGTACGCCATTCCCGCCCTGAAGAAACGGGTCGGCGGCAGCATCATCATCACGTCGTCCATCGGCGGCATCAAGGCGCGCGGCCAGGGCAATTCCGCGTACATTGCCAGCAAGCATGCCGAGATCGGGTTGATGCGCACGGCGTCGGTCGAATGCGCGCCCTTCAATATCCGCGTCAACTGCGTGCTGCCGGGACCGACGGAGACGCGCATGATCCGCAACATCGAGGAAGGGAGATCGCCGGGGGCGCCGGAGAAGGCGCGCGAGGTGATCCTCGCCGGGCTGCCGCTCAAGCGCTATGGAACGGCGGCCGAAATCGCCAACGTGATGCTGTTCCTGGCATCGGACGAGTCGAGCATCTGCACCGGGGGCGTTTACCTGGCCGACGGCGGGTTGTCGGCAATCTGAGTCAATCGGAGGCAACCATGAACTGTTTTCGCATCGCATTTTCAATGAGCCTCCTCGCTTGCTCGCTGCAACTGGCGCAGGCGGCGGGATTCGAACGGATGTATGTCCTCGATTGCGGCGAGAGCGAGACGAAGGACGTATCCGCGAACTGGTCGCCCGGCGTCAACGTCGGCCAGCCCAGGCTGTTCAGCGACAACTGCTACGTGATCAAGCATGAGAAGGGCTGGTTCCTCTGGGATAGCGGCATCCCGGATGCGGTCGCGGAGAAGCCGGAAGGCGTCAGCGTCGCGAACGGCCTGCTGGTCCTGAAGGTGACGCGCACCCTGCAGGCGCAACTCAAGGAACTGGACCTCCAGCCCGACAAGATCACGCACGTGGCGTTCTCGCACTTCCATGGCGACCATGTCGGGAATGCCAACTTGTTCACCGCGGCGACGCTGTACATCCAGAATCCGGAGTACGAGGGCGCGTTCGGCGCCGAACCGGCGAAGTTCGGCTTCAATCCGGCGACCTACGAAAAACTGCGCGCGAACCCCGTCGTCAAGCTGAGCGGCGACCATGACGTCTTCGGCGACGGCTCCGTCGTGATCCTCTCGACGCCGGGCCACACCCCGGGCCACCAGTCGCTGCTGGTGCGCATGCCGCAGTCGGGGAACGTCGTGCTTTCGGGTGATGCCGTGCATTTCCAGGAGAACTGGGAGAACCGTCGCGTTCCCGCGCGCAACTTCAACAAGGAGCAGACCGCGGCGTCGATGGAGAAAATCGCAGACGTCCTGAAGAAAGAGAAGGCGACGCTGTGGATCAACCATGACAGCGCCCAATCCGCGTCCGTCCCGCACGCGCCGAAGTTCCTGGAGTGACGGGATCCGATCGCGCTTCAGAAATTGACGCGCGATTTGATCAGGAACTGGACGTTGTCGATGCCCGGGTCCTTGTTGTTGATGGGGAACGCCAGGTCGATGTGGTAGATCTTGCCGTATGACGCGCGATCGCTCAGCACGCGCAGGCCAAAGCCGATATTGGCAAGCCATCCCGGGCTGGGCGCCGGCTCGGAGGGCCCCCCCCAGGAGCGGCCGTAGTCGATGTAGACCGCGCCGCCGATGCGAAACAGCCGGAAGGGATACCAATCGGTATAGACGCGCTCTTCCACCGTGAACAGCATGCGCTTGCTGCCGACCTGGTAGCGCAGCGGGTAGCCCCGCAAACCGTTGCTGCCGCCGAGCGCCAACTGGTCCTCCGTGGCATCGCTCGGCGTGTAGGCGGCTGCCGCGCCGAAATAGAACAGCGCGCGCGGCGACTGCGGGAGGTAGTAGCGCGCTTCGGCGCTGAAGAGCTCGTGTTCCCCCTGGCCATCGTCGTACTGGCCTGCCGCCGAGACTGCGGTCAGCAGGTCGTGGCGGCCGAACGGGCGGAAGCCGTTGGAAAGCGCCAGCGAATAGGTCCAGGGGCTGCGTGTCGACCCCATGCTTTCCAGTGCGCGTCCGATCTGCACCACCGAGTCCACGCCCATGGCGAAGTACTCGGGACGCTGAATGCGTTCGCGGTTGCTGACCTTCTCGAAATCATCTTCGACCAGTTCCCATCGCACGAAGGGTCCCGTCAGCTGCTCGTCCTGCGGCGGCGCTGCGGGATGCAGCAGGGCGGGGTTGTATCCGTAGTCGTTGACGGTGTGGCTGAGGCCGACGGAATAGCGATTGGTCCAGCCATCGATCAGGCCCCGCGACCAGCCGCCGTAGGCCGTCACGTAGTCCTGGGCGTGATCGTACTGGCCGATGATGTTTCCCGCGTTGTAGACCGAGTCCACGCGCTCGTACCGCCGGGCCCTGACGCCGGCCGCCCAGCGCGTGTCCAGCGCATAGAACGGGCGTTCGACGATGGCCTCGTCGCTGTAGCCGTCATCGTTGTCCGCGTGCGTCAGGTTGATCTTGGTCCAGCCTCCGAATGCGTTGTCATGGGAAAACTCGACCTCCGTCCCGGATCGATCGGTATCCGAGACCTCGGAGACCCCCAGGGCGATGCCCAGGCCGAACAGGTTCTGCTCCCTGATCGTGATGCCTTCGCTGTTGGAGCCGCCTTCCCGGCTGAAACTGGCGCCGGGCTGCAGGGTCCAGTTGTCGCGGGTCCGGACTTCGATGTCCACCTCGTTGCCGCGCACGGCCACCGGCCGGATGCGAACATCGTTGATGTAGTCCCTGCCGCGCAACAGCCGTTCGGTTTCGTCGATTACGCGGACCGACACCGGTTCGCCCGGACGGAACAGCAGCGAACGGCGCACCACGCCGGGACGGGTGACGATATGCAGGGTGTTGGCAAAGCGATACAGGAAATTGTTCTCGCGCGGATCGTCTTCATCGAAGATGTCGTCGGTGATGACCTCGATGTTGCCGATGACGGCGCCTGCCGCTTCCAGTTCGGCGAACGTTGGCAGCGCATCCGCGGGCGCTGTTTCCTGGGCGCCGGCAGGCAGCGCCATCGATGCGGCCGCCAGCCAGCAGCAGAAACGCCGGCGTGAACTACGGGTGCGGCGAACGGCAAGCTCCATATGCGGCAACTATATATGCGCGGCGGCCCCCCCGGGGGGTTACGTTCGGAAACGGATGCCGCGCCGCGGGAGGCTGCGCGGCAGCGGGGTCATGCACTACACTTCGGCGACGGGAGCAGGCGGACCGGAACAAGAACACCGCCGCGCGAATCGCGCGGCAATCGGGGGAGAAGGAATCATGGCGCGGGGAGATCTCAGGGGGATTGCGGTCGTCACGGGAGGCGCAAGCGGGATCGGCGCGGCCTGCTGCAGGGAACTTGCGGCGCGAGGCGCGAAGGTCGCGGTGCTCGATCGCGATGAGCGGGCGCATGCGGTCGCAAAGGAGGTCGGCGGACGCGGATGGATCGCGGACGTGGCGGACGAGACCGCGATGCAGCGCTGCGCCGAGGCGATCGAGGCGGAGATGGGCCCGGTCGAGATGCTGGTCAACAGCGCCGGCGTGATCCAGGTGCCGGTGCCTCCCGATCGCCTGTCCATGCAGAACTGGGACGAGGTCGTGCGCGTGGACCAGCGCGGCACCTATGTGGCGGCCGTGGTTTTCGGTACGCGAATGGCCGCGCGCCGGCGCGGCAGCATCGTCAACATCGCCTCGATCGCCGGCATGAGGTCGATGCCGCTCCACTCGTATGCGCCCGCGAAAGCCGCTGTCATCTCAATGACCGAATGCCTGGCTGCGGAGTGGGGCCCGGCACAGGTGCGGGTGAATTCCGTTTCCCCCGGCTACACACGAACGCCGGCGCTGCAGGATGCAATCGACAAGGGGCAGCGGGACGTCTCCCGGCTGGAGTCCAACGCCGCGCTCGGCCGCATGGTCGAGCCCATCGACATCGCCCGGGCGGTCGCTTTCCTTTCGAGCGACGACGCGGGCGCGATCACCGGCGTGAACCTCCCGGTCGATTGCGGCTGGCTGGTGGCCGGCTCCTGGCATACGTACGGGGGGCTGCGCCAGCCGTGACGCAGAGATAGCGCGGGTTCCCGGGCTTCCGGCGCATGCCGCAAGGCATTCCATTGAGTATGATTCGGGAGCCCCAACCACGACGACGCATTCCCGCATGGACATCGAGCAAATCCTCGCCCGCGATTTCTGCACGCTTCCCGAATTGGTCCGGCTGCATGCTGCAGCGCAGCCTCCCGGCATCGCCATGCGCCAGGACGATCGCGTCCTTGATTACGCTTCCCTGGATCGCGAAATGGATCGCGTGGCCGCTGCGTTGCAGCGCGATGGGGTCGAGGCGGGCGGTGTCGTGGCCATTTGCGCCACGATGTCCATCGAATACGCCGTCGCATTCCTGGGCGCGCTGCGTGCGGGCGTGGCGGTTGCGCCGCTTGCGCCCGGGTCCACTGCGGCCAGCCTGGCCACCATGATCGCCGATGCCGGCGCGAAGCACCTGTTCCTGGACCAGGGGGTCGCGGCGGCCCTGCAGCCGGTGGCCCACCGCATCTCCGCGCGCCGCATCGCACTGGACGGCCCGGCGGCGGGCGAGCCGATGACAGGCTGGCTTGCCGCGCAAGGCAGCCGGCCCGATCCGGTCGACACGGATCCGCACGGGGCCTTCAACCTGATCTATTCCTCCGGTACCACGGGGACGCCCAAAGGCATCGTCCAGTCCAACAAGATGCGCTGGGCCCAATGGCAACGGGCGGCGGCTTACGATTACAAGCCGGATTGCGTCACGGTGGTGTCGACGCCGCTGTACTCGAATACCACGCTGGTCAGCTTCCTGCCGACGCTGGCCGTGGGCGGCACCAGCATCCTCATGCCCAAGTTCGACGCCAGGGGCTTCCTCGAGCTGGCCTCGAAGCATCGCGCGACCACCGCGATGCTGGTGCCGGTGCAATACGCGCGAATCATGGCGCTGCCGGATTTCGACCGCTACGACCTCGCCAGTTTTCGCGCCAAGTTCTGCACCAGCGCGCCGTTCGCGGCCGCGCTCAAGGCGGACATCTGCCGGCGTTGGCCCGGACGCCTGATCGAGTACTACGGCATGACGGAAGGCGGCGGCACCTGCGTCCTCGAAGCCACGTTGCATCCCGACAAGCTGCACACCGTCGGACGCCCCGCGCCCGGCCACGACATCCGCCTGATCGACGACAAGGGGCAGGAACTCCCGCCCGGCTCCACCGGCGAAATCGTCGGCCACTCAGAAGGCATCATGACCGGTTATCACAACCAGCCGGCGAAGACGGCTGAAGCGGAATGGTTCAGCCCCGACGGCAAGCGCTTCATCCGCACCGGCGACATCGGCCGGTTCGATGCCGACGGCTTCCTCACGCTGATGGACCGCAAGAAGGACATGATCATTTCCGGCGGTTTCAACGTCTACCCCAGCGACCTGGAGGCGGTATTGCGCAACCACGACGATGTCGCGGAGGCCGCGGTGGTCGGCGTGCCTTCGGAACGCTGGGGCGAAACGCCCGTGGCGTTCGTGGTGGCGCGCCGCCGCCAGGAGGGACTTGCCGGGAAACTGCTCGAGTGGGCGAACGGACAGCTCGGCAAGACCCAGCGCATCGCCTGCATCGAACTTGTCGATTCGCTGCCCCGCAGCGGCATCGGCAAGGTGCTCAAGCGCGAATTGCGGGACGCATGGCAGGCAAGGGCGCCGGCGCTGCCCTGACTGGAACCTGAGGTGGAAAGGTTGAAACCCCGATGAACGAGAAGATGGATCCAACCGAAGGTCGAATCACGACCGAACTCGTCGACGGATTGTTCCTGATCGGCATCGACCGTCCCGCCAAGCTGAACGGTTTCACGCCTGCCATGCTGCGCGGGATGGCGCAGGCCTACACGCGCTATGAACGCGAACCGGAAGCGCGCTGCGCCGTCGTGTTCGCCGAAGGCGCGAATTTCACCGCCGGGCTCGACTTGCCCAAGGTGGCGCCCTACCTCGGCGGCAACACGCTGCTCGTGGAAAAGGACGAGGTCGATCCCTTTGGCTCGCGTCCGCCGTATCGAACCAAACCGGTGGTCTTCGCCGTGCATGGCATCTGCTTCACGCTGGGCATCGAGATGATGCTCGCCGCGGACGTGGTCATCGCCGCTGCCGATACCCGCTTCGCCCAGGTCGAAGTGCGCCGCGGCCTCGTGCCGACCGGGGGCGCGACCATCCGCATGGTGGAACGCGCGGGCTGGGGAAATGCCATGCGTTACCTCCTGACCGGCGATGAATTCGACGCGCAGACGGCGCTGCGGCTGGGCTTCATCCAGGAGATCGTGGAGCCGGGCCAGCAGAAGGCGAGGGCGATGGCGCTGGCGCGCCATATCGCCGACCAGGCACCGCTTGCGGTACAGGCCACCATCGAGAATGCACGCATCGCCCTTCAGGAAGGGCCTGTGGTGGCCGCATCCCGTTTCGGCGCGACGCAATCGCGGCTGCTGGCCTCCGAGGACTTCCAGGAGGGCCTGCGCAGCTTCAAGGACAAGCGGCCCTCCAAGTTCAGCGGCAAGTAAAGCCACCTCCCCCTCTCCCCGGCCCTCTCCCACCGGGGGAGAGGGAGAATCGATGCTCTTAGTCTCTAAAACCCTCTCTCCCCCGGTGGGAGAGGCATCGTCGACACGGCGAAGGGAATTTGCAGTTGGGGCGGGAGACGATGCTTAGACGCGCTGCCCGCAGACGGGTGATTTCATCACTAACGTGTCCGCGCGTCGGAGAGAGGGGGAAGGGGTTCTCGTGTCAGGCTTTGTAATGACCGCTGTCCTGTTCGCCGCGCTGATGCACGCGGCGTGGAACGCGATCGTCAAGTCGAGTCCCGACAAACAGCTCGATACGGTGCTCGTCACCGTCGGCGCCGCCCTCGTTTCGGTGGCGTCGCTGTTCTTCCTGCCGGCGCCCGCACCCGAGAGCTGGGGCTATCTCGCCGCATCGGCGCTGATTCATGTCGCCTACTTTGCCCTGGTGGCGGCCGCCTATCGCACCGGCGAACTGAGCTACGTCTACCCCATCATGCGGGGCAGCGCCCCCTTGCTGACTGCGATCATTGCCGGCGTGCTGCTGGCGGAGCCCCTCGGCGCGGGCGGCTGGGGCGGCATCCTCTTGATCAGCGCAGGCATCCTGCTGCTCGCGGCAAACCAGTGGCGGCAGGGGAAATTCGACCTGGCGCAGACGCTGTTCGCGCTCGGGAATGCGCTGGTCATCTGCATCTATACCCTGGTGGACGGCCTCGGCACGCGGCTTTCCGGCAATGCATTCAGCTACGTCGGCTGGATGCTGGCGCTGAATGCGGCCCTCCTCGTTGGGATGGCGGCATTGCGCCGGCCGGAAGCCCTGGCCTCGCACGCACGCCAGCGCTGGCACCTCGGGCTGATCGGCGGGGTCTGCACGTGGGCGTCGTACTCGATTGCCCTTTGGGCGATGACCCAGGCCCCCCTGGCAATGGTGGCGGCGCTGCGGGAAACCTCGGTGATCTTCGGAACGATCCTGGCGGCGATGGTGCTGAAGGAGAAGTTCGGCTCGATCCGCTATGCCGCGGCGCTGCTGGTCTGCGCCGGCGCCGTCGCGTTGAAGGTCTATTGACCAGGCCTCGGCGCAAAGGAAGGAAAAAACAAGAATGAGATGAAATATTTTCCGGCCGTTGACCATGGATGCCGGAAATCGACGTGGCACTTCATGACCGAAGAACCATTTCCAGTCCCCCTTTTCCTTGCGTTCCTTTGCGCCCTTTGCGCCTTTGCGTTGGGTGTGGAAATAGTCAAAGCCGCCCGCTGCGCTTGATGTCGATGTAGCGATTCACCAGCGCGATCGGCAGTTCCGCCGGTTCGACATCCATGCACACCGCGCCATGCCGCTCCAGCTTGCGGAACATGAGCTCGCGATTGCGCAGGTAGTCGGCCGTGGCGGCATGCGTGATGGCACGGTCGAAGGTATCGACCCGCGTGACCAGCGCCCGGGAGAGGATGGCTTCCCGCAGCGACGCGAACAACACCAGGTGCCGCGATTGCAGCAGTTTCAGCGCAGGCGCCACCGTATCGTCGTCTTCGTCGCGCAGGTTGGACAGGATGACCACCAGCGCGCGCTTGCGCAGGCGCTGCATCAGTTCCAGGGCGGCGACGTGGTAGTCGGTCGAAGCGGGGGTCGGCTGGAGGTCGTACACCCGGTTGAGGATGCTGTTGATGGTGGCGCGCGATTTCCGGGGCGCCATCCAGCGCGAAGTGCCGGACATGGTCATGAGGCCGACCGCATCGCCCTGGCGCAGGCTCACGTAGGCGACGAGCAGCGCGGCGTTGACCGCCTGGTCGAAGTGCGAGAGGTCGTCGTCGCGGGAAGCCATGCGCCGGCCGCAATCGAGCAGCAGCACCACCTGCTGGTCGCGTTCATCCTGGTATTCCCGCGAGATAAGCTTGCCCATGCGCGTGGTGGCCTTCCAGTCGATCTGGCGCTGGGAGTCGCCCTCCCGGTACTCGCGGAGCTGATGGAAATCGAGGCCCTCGCCGCGCCGGCGCCGTTGCAGCACGCCGATCTGCGATAGCCGGTTGTCCGTGGCGAGCAACGCGAAGCGCGTGAGTTCGGAAAAATCCGGATAGACGCGCACCACCTGCGGCTCGCCTGCCAAGCGCCTGGCTTGCCACAGCCCGAACGGGGAACCGACCCGCAGCTCCACCTTGCCGAACGCGGCGTCGCCGCGCTCCACCGGCCGCAGCCGATAGCGCAGCTCGGCCCATCCGCGCGCCGGCAGCTGCACTGTTTGCGGCAATCCCTCGACCTGCGCCGCGGCGGGATGATGATCGTGAACCCTGACCCGGACCGCGGACCTGCCGCCATTGGACAGGTGCAGCACCGTGTCGTATCCCACGCCGATCGGGAGCGACCCCGGCACCATGCGGCGCGCGACAGGAGTCGGCAGCCGAAGCGCGAACATCCCGTCCATCGCCGCAACCGTTCCCAGGATCGCGCCGGCGGCAAGCCATGCCATGGCCAGGTCCGGCCGGAAGGAAACGGCGACGCCCGCCACGGCCAGCACGGCGAACAGGAACAGGAGCCGGCGGGAAGGGATCAGCATTTGGAATGCCGTGACGACGTCACTGTCGTAAACGCAAACGGTTCCGGACCGGTAGTCACGATAGTCACGTTCGTCACGGCTTTCAGGCGCGCGGTGCCTGCACTTTTTCCAGCAGCGCCTTGACCAGCGTGTCGCTGGTATGGCCTTCGATCTCGAGCTCCGGCGCCGGCGTCACGCGATGGCGCAGGGCCGGCAGGGCCATCTGTTTGACGTCATCGGGCGTGGCGAATGCGCGGCCTTCCATCAGGGCCCGTGCGCGGGCCGCGCGCACAAGGGCGATGCCGCCGCGCGGACCGGCGCCGGCGGCGACACCGGTCCAGGTGCGCGTGGCGCGGACGATGCGCACGACGTAGTCGTGCACGGCGTCGTCCATGGCAACCGCGGCTGCGAGTGTTTGCAAGGCCACGACGTGTTCCGGCTGGATCAGGCTGCCGACCTGTTCGACGTTGAGCTTCTCGCCGACCTGGCTGGTGGTGACGCGCTTGATCATCGCGAGCTCTTCTTCCAGCGGGGGATAGTCGATGCGCACCTTGAGGAGGAAGCGGTCGAGCTGCGCCTCTGGAAGCGCGTAGGTTCCTTCCTGTTCGATCGGATTCTGGGTTGCCAGCACCATGAAAGGAGGTGCAAGCACGTGCGACATGCCTTCTATGGTGACCTGGCCCTCCTGCATCACCTCCAGCAGCGCCGCCTGGGTCTTGGCCGGAGCGCGGTTGATTTCATCCGCGAGCAACAGCTGGGTGAACACGGGCCCCTTGCGCGTAGTGAAAGCGCCGGCGCGCTGGTCGTACAGGGTGTGCCCCGTCACGTCGGCGGGCATCAGGTCCGGCGTGAACTGGATGCGCGCGTAGCTGCCGCCAAAGGTCTTGGCCAGCGCGCGCACCAGCAGCGTCTTGCCGAGGCCGGGCACGCCTTCGATCAGCACGTGGCCGCCGGCAAACAGGGCCACCAGCACCTGGTGCACGGTTTCCTTCTGCCCGACCACGGCGCGCGCGATCTGGGCCTGCATCGCGCCGCTGACTTCCTGGGCCTGCTGGAGCTGCTTTTCCGAGAGCGTCGTCGTCATTGCTTTTTCCTCGAGGAGTTTCGCGCGGAGAGCGCGAGCTGTTCTTGCACGGCCTGGTAAAGGTGGATCGCCTGCAGGAAATCGGTCATTTTCGCGGCACTCGGCGGCGCCAGGATCTGGCGCGCGCGCTCTTCGGGCCAACCGAGGATCTCGGCGAGCCGCTGGGCGCGATCCGCATCCGGCAATGCCAGGAAGTCCGGGTAGACGCGGCCGATGCGGCGCAGGCTGGCATCGCGGGCGGCATCGAGCATGCGCTGGGCCCCGCCGTTGGACCAGAGATAGCGTCCGCTTGCGCGCAGGTGATCGAGGAGCCGGCGGCGGCTGCGGGCGGGATCGGGTGCGATCGGCCCGAAGCGCGGCACTGCGTACCACAACCCGATTGCGAGCAGCGCGGCAGCCCCGAGCAGGGGCGCCCAGGCGTGCTCCCGCAACCATGCCGCCAGCGACAGCCGCGTCGGAACATTGAAAAAGAAGACGGGTCGGTCCCCCGGCACCATCGTCATCATCTCCCACAGGAACTGCGCGTGCTCCTGCTTGCCGATTTCGTGGTTCGCTGCGAATTCCAGTTCGTTCAGCGCCAGGACGAGTCCGACGCCGTGCTCCACCAGGACCACCGCATTGCCGGTGCCGTCATCGAACTGGTAAACCGGATCGGCGGCCTCCAGTCGCAGCCGGCGCGACAGGTCGACCTTCGAGGGCGATTCGCTGCCTGGTAGCGTGATCTCGACGGGCTCGTAGGCGTCGTTGCGCCCCCGCGGATTGCGAACGGGAAAGCGCTTGATCCGCAGGGCGTCGAGCAGGGGATCGGGCTGGCTTGCGGGCTCCGCTTGCACGATGAGGTAACCGCCGCCGTCGACCCAGGCGAGGAGGGCCTGTCGCAATTCATTCGTCAGGATGTAGCGCTCCGCAGGCAGCACCAGCGTGCCCGAGGAGGGAAGCTTCCCGAGCTCGGCGACTGCGCGCACGGTCGATGCTTTTGCGCCCATGCGCTGCAGCAGGCGTTCGGCCGCCAGCCAGGGATTGCCCAAGGCCTCGGCGCGGTATCCCGTGCGCACCGGGATCGTGGTGCGCTCGAAGTTGGCGAGGAACCATGCAGTGGCCGCACACGCGAATGCGAGCACGGCGAGGAGAATGAGCGCCTGGCGCGAGCTCATGGGGTTGCCCGTTGCGTGAAATGCAGCGTCCAGTCGCCGCACAGGCGCTCGATGCCCGCAAGCGCCGGAAGCTGTCCTGCGTAGGCAGCGGCCTGCCATGCATCCACCAGGCGGCCGAAGTACGCGGCGACCTCCATCGGCAGGGCCCGGTTTGCCGCGCGCACGCAATCGCCTTCGGTATCGCCCGCCTGCAAGTCCACCTCATGACGATGGACCAGCGCGGATAGCGCCCCGCGATAAAGCAATGAAAGCGCCTCGCGCATGCGTCCGGCCCGCGCAGCTTCCGCTGCCGCCGCGGCCACGTCTTCCGGCAATGTCTCCGGCGCGACATCGAGGCCGAAGAGCGTATCCGGAGGACGGTAGGCCACCTTGCGCAGGCGGGGTTCCGGCAGGAATTTGCGCAGCGCGTACAGGACCAGCAGGATCGCGATGACGGCCAGCACCCAGAGCAGGGCTTGCGAGAAGTCGGAGAGCAGGAGGATGAAGTTGCGCAGCGCGTCCGGGAACTCGAAGGGCTTGGCGGGTTCCGACTTCCGCGTTTCGCCGACATAGCGCCAGCTCGCCACCTCGCGCATCGAGCCGAAATCCGGCCCTGCCAGGATTTCCCGGATCTCCTGCTGCGGCGTTTTTTTGGTCTGCGCCTGTTGCGGTTGCGGGGGCGCGGAAACGGCTTGCTGCGGCGATGCCGCGCCCTCCCGGGGCGCCGCCACGGCTTGTTCCTGCGCGCCGGCGGGCTCCGGCGCGTAGGACCATGCCCCCAATCCGCCGAGCAGGACGGCCAGCAGCAGAACGGCGGCGCCGGCTGTTCCGCGCAGCCGGTCCTCGATCCTGCGCAGCTGCACTTCGATGTCCCAGCCTTCGAGCAGCGTGCGCCGGTTCAGGTAAAGCGCGAAACCCGCCGTCACATAGAAAGGTTCCACCAGGGAAACGGCGAACACGTAATGCAGGATGTCCGCGGTCTGCCAGGTGAACGCGTCCCGGAAGGCCGCCATGAAGTCTTCGCCATAGTCGTCGTGGGGCACCATGTCGGCGGCACTGGGCTCGAGCATGCTGACGATGACCAGCGACGAGACCAGCGCGATGGACTCGATGTGCACGCAGACCAGGGTGAGCCAGACCGCCTTGCCCCGGGCGCGGGCGCCGAGCGCAGACCGGCGCTTGCGGGCGGCCGAGCCGGTCTGTTTTTCCAGCGTCGATACGGGAATCGTGAACGAGCGCGCGAAGTCGAAGCGGCCGAAGGTGAGCGCGCCGATGAGACCCGGCCGCAGCCATTCGCGCGCGGCTTTCAATGTGGCCACCACGCCGCATTCGTCCCCGAAGACGGCGCGGCTGGCTGCGTGCAACACGGCACGGTCGAACAGCGGCTTGAGCCACCAGAGGACAATCCACGCATGGAACTTGTTCTCGAACGCGAACAGCAGGATAGCGGCAACCGGCAGGTACAGGGCGAGCCACACGCCCCAGATGGGTTTCCACCATTCGCGCGCCATGCGGAAGCCCAGGTCGAGGGCCTCCCATTCCGTGCGCGGGCGCAGCGCGACGGCGATGCGGTCAACTTGCACGGCCGCGTCCCCCGAACAGGAAGTAGGCAAAGACCGCCACCCAGGCGGCGATGCCCACGGTGTACTTGGTGGTGGGCGGGATCGACGTGAGGGGCGACCAGAAGCCCTCGATGAACGCGGCCACCAGGAACATCAGCGCCGCGCCGTACATCACGCGCACTGCGACGCGGCCTTCCTGCGCCAGAGCGGCCTTGCGGGAACGACCCCCGGGCGAGATCAATGCGCTCCCCAGCTTCAGGCCGGCAACGCCGGAGAGCACGATCGCAGTCAGTTCCATGGCGCTGTGTCCCGAAACGAAGGACCAGAACGGCACGCCGTGGCCTACCGCGGTGACGTAGCCCGCCACGGCGCCGATCGTGAGGCCGTTCGACAGCAGGTAGAACACCGTGCCGATCCCGAAGGCCATGCCCGTGGCGAAAGTCTGGAAGCCGATCTTGACGTTGTTCCAGATGTAGAACGCAAACATCATCATGTTGTCGTCGGATTCGCGCATGCCCAGCCGGGGATTCGCGGGATCGTACATCTGCTGGAACTGCGCCACCTGCGCCGGCTCCATCAGGTAATAGATGAAATCCGGCTGCGAATGCAACGCCGCCAGCATCACGCCGAAGGGCCCGAAGAACAGCAATGCGCTGGCCAGCAGCAGGCGCCACTCGTCGCGGACCGTGCGGGGAAAATCCGCAGCGAGGAAGGCAAGCACCCGCGTCGACCGGCCGCCGCGCGCGCCATAGAGCAAATGATGTCCCCGCAGGACCATCTGGTTGAGCCGGTCGATCAGGTCGGGGCTGTACTGCCTGTCGCGCGACAGCGCCAGCAACTGGCAGATGTGGCGGTACGCCGCCGGCATCTCGCGATCATCCATCACCGCAGCCTCGTCCTTCGGATCGCGCTTCGCGCCGGACTGCTTGCGATCCAGCCAGTGCTCGAACTGGTTGATCTCGGGGCCGTAGCGCAGCTCGAAGGCGGCCTGTTTCACCGGCGTCCGATCAGGTGGTTGGCCAGGGCGAGCAGGCGGGCGCTGGCGGCGGGGCCGGTCCGGTTGCCGGTCAGGGCGGGGGCGATCTCCGCAAGCTCCGCCGCGCGTTCCGGCGTGAGCCGCTCCGCCCGTTCCGCGAAATCGAGCACGGTGCGCTGTTCGGCCGCCGACAGCGGGACCGCGGCTGCAAGCGGTGGCGCCTCCGGAATTTTCAGGGGGCGGGGCTTTTCCTCGCGATACACCACCAGCGTGTTGGCTGCCAGGTCGCCGAGCCGCTTGAAGTCGCGATTGGAGACCATGGCGCAAAAGCCGAGGAAATAGGCGAAGGGCAGGAAGTCGAGGGCCCGCAGCAGATTGCGGGTGAGCGCGGCCGACCAGCGAACAGGGGTGCCGTCATCGTGCAGGACCATCAGGCCCATCGCGCGCTTGCCGGGCGTGGCCCCCGCCCAGTGCACCTCGCACCATGCCGGGAACAGCCACTCCAGCAGGAACAACGAGAGCAGCATGATCGCGGTGCCGAATCCCCCCAGTACGCCGGACACCACGCCGATCGCGGCCAGGAGGGCGCCGCGGATCACCAGGTCGATCATCCAGGCCAGCGCGCGCGGAACGGGTCCCGCCACCCGCAGCGTCAGTTCGATGCCCTCCGGGGTGCCGATGCGGGCGGTGGTATCGAGCAATGGGGCGATGGCCGGCGGGTCGGGAGGACCGCGAAGCGTCCTTACGGTCTACGACGCATGGAAGATGTCGCGATAGCTGGTGTAGACAGCGATCAGCGTCATCGGTCCAAGCACCAGCCATCCGAGGAAGACTGGAATCGAGGCGGCGATGGACAGGACGAACATGACGATCCCGTAGACGAGAAAGGGCACGATGTTCTTCAGGCAGGCGCGAAAGCTCGTTCCGAGCGCCTTCCCGACCGTGAAATCATTGAAGAGGACCAGCGGATAACTGAGCCAGATGGCCATGTAGATGGGGATGGTCAGCGCCAGCCCCACAAGCAATGCCAGCACGAAGGTCATCCCCATTCCCGCCCATGCCGCGGGATCGGCGCCCCCGCCGGAAATGGCGGCCGCGAAAATCGACATGCCGAAGATCATTCCAACCACGAGGGCGACGACAAGGTGGGCGACGAGTCCGAAGGCGCCGATCGCCGCGAGCTTGCCTGCATTGTTGCTGAATCCCGCGAAAAGATGTCCCACGGTGACACTGTCTCCGTTGCGGGACGCTTCGCAACCGAGCATCACGCCGCCGATCAGCATGGGGCTGACGATCCACAACGCCAGGCCGCCGATGATCGGAATGACGACGAGCACGAACGCGATGGCCAGGAAGATCACCAGGATCACGATCCAGATGAGGGCATCCCGCTTGAAGATGTTCCATGCCTGCGCGACCCACAGCCAGCCGTTGCCGGCCGGAACCGAGCGGCCTTCCTGGATGAAGTTTTCGTTACCGCCAACGGGTGCCGGCGCATCTGCAACGCGTGTCTTGGGCGCGGCGTACGGATCGATGGACATGGTGGTTTCTCCCCTGGGTGGCATTGCGTGGACGGCAAGGCTTTGCGCAAGGGTAGTGGAGACCCGCTGGGCTGGCAAGCCGCCAGCCGGCCGGTTCCGCCTGCTCAGGGCGTTGTCATTTTCCGGAAGGGAGGAAGGCGGCCGCCGGCGCGACCGGATCTTTATGCCTCGTTCTTGCGGCTGGCCGCGGAAGGCTTCTCCAGCAGCGTGACGATGCCGTCGCGCGCGAGGCGCAGGCCCGAGAATTGCCAGCGGGCGCCCGCCGGGAAAAAGTTGCGGTAGCTTGCGCGCACGTGGCCGGCCGGCGTCGCGCAGGAGCCGCCGCGCAGCACGTACTGGTTCACCATGAACTTGCCGTTGTATTCGCCGAGCGCGCCCTGCGCGGAACGAAAGCCGGGATAAGGGCCGTAGGCGGATTGCGTCCATTCCCAGACATCGCCGTACATCTGCACCAGGCCATCGCCGGCAACACCGCTGGGACGCAGGCGCTCCGGCGCGAGGAAATTGCCCTCCACCGGCAGGCCCGCGGCCGCATGCTCCCATTCCGCCTCGGAGGGAAGGCGCGCGCCGGCCCATCGGGCATACGCGTCGGCCTCGAAATAGGAGAGGTGCGCCACCGGCGAGTGGGGGTCGACCGGGTCCACTCCACCCAGGGTGAACTCGCTCCAGCCGCCGTCGGCGGCCTTCCAGTACAAGGGGTGCGCGAGCGCGTTGCTGCGTACCCAGTCCCAGCCCTCGGAAAGCCAGAGCTGTGGCTCGCTATAGGCGCCGTCTTCGATGAAATCCGCGTATTCGCCATTGGTAACCGGCCGCGAGGCCAGGGCGAACGATTGCAGGTACTGGCGATGGCGCGGGAGCTCATTGTCGAAGCAGAAGCCGTCGGCTCCGTGCCCGACTTCCATCACGCCCCCTTCGAATGCAATCCACCGCAGCGGGCTGGCGGCGGCGGGCGGATGCTGCCGCGGCTCGCGATACGCGGGCTGCAGCGGATTCAGCGACAACAGGTGCTTCACGTCCGTGACGATCAGTTCCTGGTGCTGCTGCTCGTGGTTCAGGCCCAGCTCGACGAGGGTGAGGAACTCCGCGTTCCCGGCCTGGGACCGGAACGCCGCTTCGATGCGCTGGTTGACGTTGCTGCGATAGTCCAGCACGTCTGCAAGCGCCGGCCGCGTGAGCATGCCGCGCTGCGGGCGGGGATGCTTTTCCCCGATGCCGTTGTAATAGGAGTTGAAGAGCACCCGGAATGCGGGCATGAAGGGCGCGAATCCGGGTTCGACCTTCTCCAGGATGAAGGTCTCGAAGAACCAGGTGGTGTGGGCCAGGTGCCATTTCACCGGGCTGGCGTCCGGCATGGATTGCACGCAGCTGTCTTCCGCCGAAAGCGGGCGCGCAAGTTCCAGGGTCAGCGCGCGCACTTGCGCAAAGCGCTCGCGCAACCGGCCGGCTTCCATCGGGATGAATGGCAGGGAGCCGGCAGCGACGGCGCGCGGATCGTTCATGCCGTCAGCGGACGCTCGCGTGGCAGACCGCGAACCAGTTGCGCTGGTCGGTCCACGACTGCACGTTGCGAAAGCCGGCGCGCTGCAGCATCAAATTGAATTCCTCGAGCCGGTACTTGTAGCTGTTCTCGGTATGGATGCGCTCGCCGGCTTCGAAGCGGCGCACGCCGCCTGGCCAGCGCACCTCCACATCCAGGCGGGTTTCCGCATGCATCTCCACCCGCGACAGCTCCGGGTCGAAGAAAGCACAGTGGCGCCAGTCGCGCAGGTCGAAATCCGATCCCAGCACGGCATTGACGTGATTCAAGGCGTTCAGGTTGAAGGCTGCCGTGACGCCCAGGGTATCGTCATACGCCGCATCGATGATTGCCTTGGGCTTGACCAGGTCGACACCGATCAGCAGGCCGCCGTCGTCCCCGCACTGGTTGCGAAGGCCGGCGAGGAACTGGGCGGCCTCCTCCGGGGTGAAATTTCCGATGGACGAACCGGGATAGAAAAACAGGCGACGCTGCGCGGGCACCGAGTCGGGGAGTTCCAGCCCTTTCGACAGGTCCAGGCCCAGCGCCGTCATCGCAATGCCGGGATGGCGGTGCCTGAGATAATCCACTGCATCGCGCAGGTAGGCCTCGGAAATGTCCACGGCCACGTACTGGGCGGGCTGCAAAGCGCCGAATAGCGAGCCCGCTTTCTGGCAGTTGCCGGCGCCGAGGTCGACCAGCGTGGCGCCGGTGCCGATGGCGGCTGAAATCCCGCCGATATGCCGCGCAAATATCGCCGCCTCGGTGCGAGTCGGATAGTACTCTGGCAGGCGGGTGATCGCGTCGAACAGGTGCGAACCGAGGGCGTCGTAGAAATACTTGGACGAAAGCCGGGCGGCAGGCGCCATCAGGCCGGCCACCAGGTTCTCGCGCTCCGCCGCTGAAATCCGGGGAATGTCGCCGGCCCGCAGGTGCGACGCATCGGTCAGCCGGCGTCGCGGCTCTCCTGGAGCGGCTCCGCGGCCAAAATCGAGCAGGCGGGCGAAGCCGTTCTTGCGTTGGGGCGACGCGGGGCGCAGGCCCGTGCGTTGTTGTTTTGCTTGCATGTTGCTTCGGGCTCCTCGTGTTATGCGGTCGAGCCGGCCAACCGACATGGTAGACCCATCCCTGAGGACTCGTCTCCCGTCCATGCGGCCGGTGCGTTCATATGAGTTATTCCGGTTGCTTTGAGACAGTGCATGGGAGCCCCGGTTCGAGGAAATCGAATTCTCCGCAAGGCGTTGCCAGGCGATTGGAAATTCTTGCTTTTTCCCGCACCGCCACGACTATTTTGCCGGTAGGAATTGCAACCGGCGCAGGCCGGATTTGCAATCCCGCGCATCGCCAGCGTTGCGTCAGTCCGGGGTGAAGTTCATCGCCACGCCGTTGATGCAATACCGCAGGTGCGTGGGCGGCGGGCCGTCTTCGAACACGTGGCCGAGGTGGCTTCCGCAGGTGGCGCAATGGACTTCCGTGCGGACCATGCCGTAGGACCGGTCCACCGTGGTCTCCACCGATCCGGGCACCGGGTCGTCGAAGCTCGGCCAGCCCGTTCCGCTCTCGAACTTGCGCTTGCCCTCGAACAGCGGCGTGTCGCAACCGGCGCAAATGAACCTGCCCGGACGCTTTTCACGCAAAAGCGCGCAACTGCCTGGTCGCTCCGTGCCATGCTCGCGCATGATGTGAAACTGCTCGGGCGTCAGCAGGCGACGCCATTCATCCTCGGTGCGGGTAACGGGGTAGGAATGTTCCATGGTTCTCTCCTCCTGGCGGGGGCGGCTTCCGGGGCCGCCGCATGCCGAATATGGGTGCTTCTTTCCCTGATTCTAGTAGGTCGCGCGGCCACCGCTGATGTCGAACACGCCGCCTGTCGTGAACGAGCAATCCTCCGAGCACATCCAGGCGACCATTGCCGCAAGTTCGTCCGTGGTGCCCATGCGGCCCATGGGGGTTTGCGCAAGGATCGCGTCAACCGCCGACTTCGGGAAGGACTTGACCATGTCGGTATGAACGGCGGTCGGGGTGATGCAGTTGACGATCACGCCGTCCTTCGCCAGGTCCTTGCCCAGGGCCTTGGTGAATCCGATCACGGCCGCTTTGGACGTGGAGTAGGGCGTGAGGCTGGGGTTGCCGTTCTTGCCCGCGATCGAGGCGATGTTGACGATGCGCCCGTATTTCTGCGCGATCATCGCGGGGATCACTGCGCGGGCGCAGAGATAGACGCCGTCGACGTTGACCGCCATGATCTTGCGCCATTCGTCGAGGGAGTATTCCCAGCTCCGGCGGACCACGCCCGCCACCCCGGCGTTGTTGACCAGGATGTCGACGCGGCCCAGGTTCTTATGCACCGCAGCCGTCGCCGAGGCGATCTGCGTTTCGTCGGTCACGTCGACGACGGCGGTATTGATCTTGCCCTTTGAGCGCAGGCGCATGGCCTGGTCTTCCAGCCCGCCGCGATTCGAATCCCACATCGCGACGGATGCGCCGCCTTCGAGCAGGCGCTCGCTGATCGCCAGTCCAAGTCCGCGGGCGGCGCCGGTGACAATGGCCACGCGCCCCTTGAAGTCGTAGTTGTTCATCAGAATTTCCCGAACTTGAGATAGGCCTCCTGCGGATCCATGCCGCCGAGGATCGCGCTGCGCACCGCGCTCTCGGTCGCCAGCACTTGTTCCGTCTTTGTCACCGCTTCCTCCGCGACCTTGCCCGGGATGATCACGACGCCGTCGCGGTCAGCCAGCAACCAATCGCCGGTGCTGATCGTCACGCCGCCGATCGTGACCGGTTCGCCGAAGCGATCGGGGACCCAGCGGCCCACGATGTCGGCCGGCGTATTGAAACTGCAGAACACAGGGAAGCCGAGCTTGAGGATGAAATCGGTATCACGGCAGCCGCCGTCGACCACGTAGCCCAGCACGCCCTTGTGGTGCAGCGTCTCGGCGGACAGCTCGCCCATCAATGCCACCATGTGGGTGTTGGGCTGGCACACCATCACTTTTCCCGACGGCGCCTTCGACAGCAGCCCGGTCCACTGCACCAGGGTGTCGTGCGGGTCCCGGGTCTGGTCAATGAAACCGCTGACGGTATAAATCTCTCCAGCCAGCTTTTTGGTGGGGTCCAGGGGCTTGATCTGGTGCGGGAGCACGCAGTTCGGGTAGCCCATGGCCCGCAACACGTCGTGCACTGCTGCGGCGTAGCATTTTTCCAGTCTTTTCGTCAGATTCATCCTGTTCCTCTCTTCCATCGAGGCCTTTCGATCGCATCGCAAAGGCAAGCGGGATGCGAATGGGTGCGCAAGGAAAGGGCAGGTGGGAATGTTACAGATTTCGACGCAACTCGATTTGCCGGGACCGGCATTCGGCATGACATATCATACGGGCTCGACAATCGACACGGCATGACCCACTCCGAGGTTTCGATGTACCGCGACACGGCAATTCCCCCGATTTCGTACTCAATCGATAAAACTCTCGGGGTCATCCTCGAGGTGTGGCGCGGGGGTGTTACCGCTGCAGACCTCGAGTACTATTGGGAAGCGTACC
>Ga0315912_10001646_pt1 | contig 26403 bp, 21 predicted proteins | sample VfabasoilMG_FD_204469 | JGI IMG/M metagenome (GOLD analysis project Ga0315912, IMG submission 204469) | Garden soil microbial communities collected in Santa Monica, California, United States - V. faba soil | ecosystem: Environmental > Terrestrial > Soil > Garden | place: USA: California... | reverse complement strand
TGAAGGCTCGCTCTATCCCCTGGACGAGGTTGATCCCCATCCACACCAGCAGGACCGCGGCGAAGGCGATCAAGAAGAACCAGCTGCCGCCAAAGCTCGCCAGTCCGTCGGACAGGCGCTCACCCAGCGTGCGATGCTCCTCAAACTCGTCTTCCGTGTTCTCCGCGATCGTGTCCTGCTTGGCGATGCTTTCCGCCACCTGGCGGTCCAGCTCGGTGAACTCGCCGTGCTCCTGCTGCAGCAGTTCCTCGACGAACAGCATGCGGTAGCGTGCCAGTTCGCCCAGGCTGATCTTGGCGTTCGGCGGCAGGTTGGGGAAATCGGTGCGGATGCGTTCCGCTAGGCTCGGGCGCAGCGTGTCGATATCCACCAGGTCGCGTTTGCGGTATTTCCGCCCGCTGATCGCGGATGGCCTCTTCTTGGAAGGCCGGCCTGGTGTTGCCGGCTCGGTCTCCGTGGCGGTCTCGTCTACCACGACAAGGTCGGCGTCTTCGACGATCGCGTCGCCGGGGTCCGGCTGCGGCTCCAGTTGAGTCATGGCGATGCGCGCGTCGTCCGGCGCCGCGTCGCGGCGCTCCTCGATCTGCTCTGACATGACGGGGCTCCTGCTTGCGGCGGGCAGGCTGCATGTCGCATCGCACCAGGACTTTGACAAGAGGGGACATACTCGGGTTTTCCCGCGGCGCCAGCCGCCCTATAACCCGGGCTTATCCGCGCAGAAGGGGCATCCCATGGCTGAACCCACCGGTCCGCTCAAGGGCCTGAAAGTCTTCGACCTCACCCGCGTCCTCGCCGGGCCCACCTGCGCGCAGATGCTGGGCGACCTCGGCGCCGATGTCATCAAGATCGAGCGCCCCGGCGCTGGCGACGACACCCGCGGTTTCGCCCCGCCCTACATGCCCAACACCAAGGAAAGCGCCTATTTCGTCGGCGTGAACCGAAACAAGCAGTCCGTCACGCTGGACATCTCCCAGCCCGAAGGCCAGGCGATCGCCAAGAAGCTGATCGCCGGCTGCGACATTCTGGTGGAGAACTTCAAGGTTGGTGCCCTGGCCAAATACGGCCTGGGCTATGAGGAACTGCACAAGGAATTCCCGCGCCTCATTTATTGCTCAATCACCGGCTTCGGCCAGACCGGCCCCTACGCCCCACGCCCCGGCTATGACGCGCTGATCCAGGCCATGGGCGGCGTCATGTCCCTCACCGGCGAACCGGACGGCATGCCGCAGAAGGTCGGCGTGCCCGTGGCCGACCTCTTCGCCGGCCTCTACGGCTGCATCGGCATCCTCGCCGCGCTCCGCCACCGCGACGCTACCGGTCAGGGCCAGCAGATCGACATCGGCATGCTGGACACCCATGTGGCCTGGCTCGCCAACCAGGGCATGAACTACCTCGCGACCGGCGAGAACCCGCCGCGCCTCGGAAACCAGCACCCCAACATCGTCCCCTACCAGGTCTTCCCGACCAAGGACGGCCACATGGTGCTGTCGATCGGCAACGACCCGACCTTTGAACGCTTCTGCAAGTCATTCTGCATTGAGCATCTGCTGGCCGACGAACGCTTCGCCACCAACGCCGCCCGCGTTTCCAACCGCCAGCTGGTGACGGACACGCTAACGCCGACGATGCAAACCCGCACCACGTCGGACTGGATTGAGAAGTTGGAAGCCCTGAAGATCGGCTGCGGCCCGATCTACAAGCTGAACGAGGTGTTCGCGAATGAACATGTCCAGGCCCGCGGGATGCTGGTGAAGATGCCCCACGCCGCCACGCCCGACGGCGTCACCGTCATCGCCAATCCTGTCAAACTCTCCGAAACCCCATCCGACTACCGCGTCCCCCCACCCACGCTGGGCGAACACACGGACCAAATCCTCTCCACGCGCCTCGGCCTGGACGCCGCCGCCCTCGCGGCTCTGCGCGCCAAGGGCATCATCTGAGGGAGTGCGGGGGGATCGGGGTTAGTAAGGAAGACAAGGGGGCAGCGCCCCCAGGCCTTGCTTACTACCTCAAACCTCGCACTCACCCTCAGCCGATGGCACTTATTGTGCGGTCCAACGCGTCGACGATGCGGTCGCATTCGGCGCGGGTGATGATCAACGGCGGGGACAGGGCGATGGTCATACCGCCGGCACGGCCGCCGTTTGAACGGCCAACGATGACGCCAAGCTTGCGGCAGCCATCCACCACGCCCTGGATGGTGGCGTTGTCCACCGGTTCTTTTGTGGCCTTGTCCTTCACCAGTTCCACGCCGAGGAGGAGGCCCTTGCCGCGAACGTCGCCGACCGACTTGTGGCGCAGCAGGGTCTTCAGCCCGTCCATCAGGTACTGGCCCATCTCGGCGGAGCGGTCGAAGAGCTTCTCTTCTTCCATGATCTCGATATTGCGCACGGCGACAGCGGCGGCGGCGGGGTGGCCGCCATAGGTGTTCACCTGGATGATGTGGCGCATGTCCTGCGCCTCGCCCAGGAAGGCGTCGAACACGTTGTTGCGCACCACGGTGGCGGCGATCGGCATGTAGGCGGAGGAGATGCCCTTGGCCACCGCGATGATGTCTGGCTTCACACCGTAATGCTGGTGGGCGAAGGCTTTGCCGGTACGGCCGAAGCCGTTGATCACCTCGTCCACATGCAGCAGCACGCCGTAGCGGCGGCAGACCTTCTCCACTTCGGGCAGGTATTCGTCGGGCGGCACCACTACGCCCAGGCCGGACATGATCGGCTCCACGATCACTTCCGCCACGGTTTCCGGGCCTTCGCCCTGGATCGTGTTCTCGATGTTCTTCACGCAGGCCAACTTGCAGGAGCCATATTCCAGGCCGAACGGGCAGCGGTAGCAGTTCGGCTGTGCGACATGCAGGAACTCTCCGGCCATCGGCTCGAACTTCGCCTTGCGATCGCCCTGCCCGCCGGCGGCGAGCGTTGCCAGCGTGGTGCCGTGATAGGCGAAGTAGCGGCCGATCGTCTTGCTGCGGCGCTCCGTCGGTCGGTCATTGCGGTAGAACTGGCGGGCGATCTTGAAACCGGCTTCGTTCGCTTCCGACCCGGAGTTGACGAAATAGACGTGGTAGCCGCCGCCCATCAGCGTGTTGATTTGCTCCGCCAGCGTCGCGGCCGGCAGGTTCATCGCGGTGTGCGGGTAGTAGGCGATCTGCTCCATCTGCGCCGCGGCGACCTGGGCCAGTTCCACGCGGCCGTAGCCGATGTTGACGCACCACAGCCCGGCCATGCCGTCCAGCAGTTCCGTGCCGTCCGCGTCGCGGATCGTGGAGCCGTGCGCGCCGGTGATGACGGTTTGCGACTTCTCAAGGGCGCGGTGCTGCACCAGCGGATGCAGCACGTTGTCCAGGTCCTGCTTCACCGCGCGGGCGCGAATTTCCGGATCGGGCGTATTGGTCAGCGACATGGGGGCCTCTTGCTGGAAACCTGGGGGTGCGCCTGGGCGCGGATGCCGGGCAGATTGGCAGATAGGCGGTTCCCCCGTCCAGCGGCGGCGAAGGTTGGCGCCGGGTGGGACTATGTCGCTATACTGTCGCCGAACAGCAGCCGGCGTCGGCCGGCCCACATGGAAACGACAGCGCATGGCCAAATCCGACTGGGAAATTCCGCCGAACCTGCAACCTGATCCCGAGGACTACAAATACGACCTGGACCGGGCGCTTTCGGCCGTGGTGTCCCTGCGCAGCTTCGTGCCGGCGGATGCCTTTACCGCCAACACGCTGGGCCAGGAACGCGGCGGTTCCGGGGTGGTGATCAAGGAATCCGGCCTGATTGCGACGATCGGCTACCTGATCACGGAAGCGGAGACCATCTGGATCAACACCAACGATGGCCGCGCCGTCCCCGGCCACGCCCTGGCCTATGACCAGGAAACGGGCTTCGGCCTGGTGCAGGCGCTGGGCCGGCTGAACCTGCCGGCTCTGGAAATTGGTGATTCCGACCGGCTGAAGATTGGCGACCAGGGCATCGTCGCCGCCGGCGGCGGGCGCACCCATGCCATCGAGACACGGCTGGTCGGACGTCAGGAATTCGCCGGCTATTGGGAATATGTGCTGGACGACGCGTTCTATACCGCCCCCGCTCATCCGTTTTGGGGCGGTACCGGCTTCATCGGCCCCGACGGCAAGCTGCTCGGTACCGGCTCGCTGATCCTGCAGCAGGGGGACGGGAAGGGGCGCCGGCTGGACATGAACATGGTGGTTCCGATCGGGCTGCTCACCCCGATCATGTCCGACCTGCTCACCTATGGCCGTGTCAACCGCCCGGCCAGGCCGTGGCTTGGCATGTATGCCGCGGAAAGTGACGACGCGATCCAGGTTGGCGGCGTTGCGGATGGCGGCCCGGCCGACCGGGCCGGCATGCAGACCGGCGACCGAATCATCTCCGTCGGCAACGAGGAGATCGCCGACCTCGCCGGCCTGTGGCGCCGCGTGTGGGCCTGCGGTTCCGCCGGGGCGGAGGTGAAGTTGCGCATCGCGCGGGACGAGCGCGAGATGGGCGTGACCATCCGCTCCGCCGACCGCGCGAGCTTCCTCAAGTCGCCGAAGCTGCACTGACCATGGGAGCCTTGAAGGCGGCGCTGCTGCCGGTGACGCAGTTCCAGCAGAACTGCGCCTTCCTGTGGGACGAGGACACGAAGGATGCCGCGGTGTTCGACCCCGGCGGGGACGTTGAACGCATCCTCGCCGCCATCGACCAACTCGGCGTGAACGTCACGCAGGTCGTGTTGACGCACGGCCATCTGGACCATGCCGGCGCCGCCGATGGGCTGCGGGAGGCATTGCGCGAACGTGCCGGCGATGCCGCCGCCGTGCCGGTCATCGGCCCGGACGCACGCGACGAATTCCTGCTCTCCAACCTGGCCAGCCAGGCGGCACAGTACGGCTTCGAGGGCATGCGCGACGTGGCGCCCGACCGCTGGCTGTCGGAGGGCGATGTGGTGCGCATCGGTGCGCATGAATTTCAGGTACTGCACTGCCCGGGCCACACGCCGGGGCACCTTGTATATGTGAACCTGAAGGAACGCATCGCCCTGGTGGGCGACGTGCTGTTCCAGGGTTCCGTCGGCCGCACCGATTTCCCCTATGGCGACACCGAGGCACTCATCACTTCCATCAAGACCAAGCTGCTGCCGCTGGGGGACGACATCGGCTTCGCCTGCGGCCACGGCCCAGGTTCCACCTTCGGCCACGAACGGCAGAACAACCCGTTCCTGCGTGGCTGAGCGAGGGTCGTCGTGGCGCATGATCACGGCGATCAAGACCACGGGCACGACCATGGCCACGGACACGCCTATCACCACCACCACCATGCCCCGGCGAATTTCGATCGTGCCTTCGCCGTCGGCACCGCGCTGAACCTGGGCTTCGTCGTCGCCGAACTCGGCGCCGGCGTCTATGCGAATTCCGTCGCACTGCTCGCGGACGCCGTGCACAACCTCAGCGATGTGCTGGCGCTGCTGCTCTCCTGGGCCGCCGCCTGGCTGGCGCGCCGGCCGCCCACGCCGCGTCGCACCTACGGCTGGGGCCGCTTCTCCATCCTCGCGGCCCTCACCAACGCGATCATGTTACTGATCGGCATCGGCGCCATCGCCTGGGAAGCGGTGCAGCGCTTCGGCGCGCCGGAACCCACCAACAGCAACGTCGTGATGTGGGTCGCCGCCATCGGCATCGTCATCAACGCCGCTACTGCCGCGATGTTCCTGCGCGGTAGGGACGAGGACCTGAACATCCATGCCGCCTTCCTGCACATGGCCGCCGACGCCGCCGTGTCGCTCGGCGTTGTCATCGCCGCGTTCCTGATCGGTGCGACCGGTTGGCTGTGGCTGGACCCCGCGATGAGCCTGGTGATCGCCCTCGTCTTTGCCATCGGCACGTGGGACCTGATGCGCCAATCCGCCGGCCTGGCGCTGGACCGCATGCCACCGGCCATATCGCCCGACCGGGTGAAGGCACGTCTGCTGGGGCTGCCGGGCGTCACGGAAGTGCACGACCTGCATGTCTGGCCGCTCAGTACAACTGAAACGGCTCTGACCGCGCATCTGGTTTGCGCGTCGGATACCAACCACGGTCTGCTCCAGAAGGCGACAGAAGCCGTGGACCAGGATTTTTCCATCCGTCATGCCACATTCCAGGTGGAGACCGCGGCGGATGCCGCGCGCTGCCGGCTGCGGCCCGCCCACATCGTATAGGCTGCTGTCTGTTGCCATGCTTGCAATTTGGCCGGAAGCGTGCCCGAATTCCCGCGAGTAGACGCGAAGCACCCGGCGGTATCGGCCGCGCGGGGCGCCGGTCGAAGGAGGGAAAATGAGCGACGCCGTTTCATGGACGGACGGTTCGGCCCAGGTGGCCGGCGTGCGTCTGAATTACTCGCGCGCCGGCAAGGGCGCGCCGCTACTGGTGCTGACGCATGACACCGGCAGCGTCGATCGCCTGCCGTTCTACGATGCGCTGGCGGCGGCGAATGATGTGGTGGTCGTGCACCACCCCGGCTTCGGCAAGTCCGAACGCCCGGAATGGATGCGCCATCCGCGCGATGCGGCGGCGATGTACCGCTGGCTGATGGCGGATCTTGGCATCGCCAACCCTTCTCTGGTCGGCCTGGGCTTCGGCGGCTGGGTGGCCGCGGAAATGGCCAGCCAGGGCCCGACAGATTTCGCCAGGCTTGTCCTTGTCGGCGCCATGGGCATCAAGCCGCCGGAAGGCGACATCATGGACCAGGCGCTGGTCAGCTACATCGACTACGCCAAGGCCGGCTTCCACGACGAGGCGGCGTTTAAGAGCGTCTACGGCGACATTTCCACGGACCAGCTGGAGGTGTGGGACATCTGCCGGGAGATGAGTTTCCGCATCGCCTGGAAGCCCTACATGTACAACCAGATGCTGCCGCGTCTGCTGGGTGGTGTGCGCGCGCCGGCCCTGGTGGTGCACGGCGAGCACGACGCGATCGTGCCGGCCAGCGCGGCCGACGCCTATGTGAAGGCGCTGGGGAACGCGCGCAAGGAAATCGTGGCCGGTGCCGGCCACTGCGTGGACATGGAAAAGCCGGCGCAGTTGGCTGGCATGATCCAGAAATTCATCAACGGCTGAACGCCAGCAGGCGAAAGGGAGAGACGAAATGCACCTGATGTATTTCACCGAGCAGCCGATGTCGGCGTACTCGGAAGACGAAGGCCGGAAGTTCGGCGCCACGGCGCTGATGTTCTCAAACAAGAACTTCGACCCGGTGGCAGGCAGCCGTCTGTATAACCAGTACCTGGAAGAATACATCTACGCCGAGGAATGCGGCGTGGACGGCATCATGCTGAACGAACACCACAACGCGCCGTTCTGCATGCAGGCGCAAACCAACGTCTTCGCTGCCGCCCTGGCTGCCGTAACCAAGCGGGCAAAGATCGTCATCCTCGGCAATCCGCTGCCGCTGTCAGAGAATCCGGTGCAGCTGGCGGAAACGCTGGGCATGATCGACATGCTCTCCAAGGGCCGCCTCGTGTCCGGCTTCGTTCGCGGCGGCGGGCAGGAACAGCTGGCCAACGGCGTGAACCCCGCCTTCAACCGGGAGCGCTTCATCGAGGCGCACGACCTGATCGTGAAGACCTGGACGCAGCCAGGCCCATTCCGCTGGGAAGGAACGCATTACCAGCAGCGCGTGGTGAACCCGTGGGTGGTGCCGCTGCAGAAGCCCTACCCGCGCGTGTGGATCCCGGGCGTGCTGTCCAAGGAAACCATCATCTGGACGGCGAAGCAGCGCTACCCGTACATCTGCCTCAACACCTCCGTGGAAGCCACCAAGGCGATCTGGAAGACGTATGACGAGGCGGCGGCCGAAGTGGGCTACACGCCGGGGCCGGAAAACCGCGGCTACCTGATCCGCGTGCATTGCCAGATGGACGAGGAGAAGGCGCTGGAGAACGGCAAGCAGTTCATGTGGATGCAGGGCGAGTTCACCGGCCTAGCGCATCCTGTCTGGTCGTCCCCCTCCGGCTACTTCTCCCCCACGCAGCGGCGCAACTTTGTGGAGTTCTCCTCGGGCCGCGCCATCAATCCGCGAGGCCAGCCCACCTACCAGGACCAGCTGGATTCCATGCTGATTATCGCCGGCACGCCGAAGCAGTGCATCGAGAAGCTGCGCTTCATCATGCGCGAGACCCGGCCCGGCATCATGGCGCTGTGGGGGAACGACGGCTTCGTCAGCCCGAAGGATTCCAGGGAATGCATCCGCCTGCTGGGCCAGGAAGTGATGCCGGCGCTGCGTGAAACGGCGAAGGAACTCGGCCTGAACGACCCGTGGGAAGCCAACGCCCCGGTGCACCTGAATTATTCCACCGACCTGAAGCCGGCGGTGCGGGCAGCGGAGTAAGCTAGGCTAACTGCGCGGCGGGCCGGCACCGGGAATGGTGCCGGCCCGTTGTGCGTTTCAGGCGGCCTCGAAAGCCACCAGCAGCTGGCCTTCCTGCACCTGGTCCCCGGCGGCGCAGGCCACGGTGGCGATGGTGCCTTCCGCTGTCGCGGTGAGGCGGAACACGGTCTTCATCGCTTCCAGCACCACCAGCACATCGCCGCGCGCTACGGTTTGGCCCGGTTCCACCAGCACCTGCGTGACCGCGCCGGGCAGGGGGGCAAGCAGGCGGCCGCTTGTGTCGCCGGAATCCTCCGCATGCGCTGCCGGGTCCGGCAGTCGCAGTTGCCAGGTAGCACCATTCAGGCGCAGCGTGACGGTCTCGCCGATGTGGGAAAACCCGGCGCCATGGCGGTAGCCGTCGATGGTGGCGGAAAGCCGCCCAACCTCCAGCGCCGGTGGGCGGGCGCCCTGGACGCCATCGCCAAACCAGATCGTGTAGCCGCCGCCATCCGGGGACACGGTGACGCGGTAGGTCTCCGCGTCATCCTCGAAGGCGAACACGCGCTCGCGTGCCGCATTCGGCCACCACATGTCCATCGCGTGCCAGGGCGAGTGCGGATCGGCGGTGTCTGTTGCCGCCTGCGCCGCCGCCGCGCGCTCCTGTGCCAGTACTCCCAAGGCAGCCAGTGCTAACACCGTAGCATCGGGCGAGGAGCGCGGCACCAGCAGCCGCTCTGCATGCCGAGTGATGTAGCCGGTATCGATAGCGCCAACGGAAAACTCCGTGTCATCCGCCAACCGCGCCAGCAAATCCAGGTTGGTGGCCACGCCCACCACATCCGTCTCCGCCAGTGCGCCGCGCAGCTTGCCCAGCGCTTGCGTCCGCGTCGGCGCATGCACAATCAGCTTGGCAATCATCGCGTCGTAGTGGATGGAAACCGCGTCTCCGGCGACGATACCGGCATCCACCCGCACGTTGCCGTCCGGCATGCGAAATCGCGTGATCGTGCCGATGGAGGGTGCGAAATCCCGCGCCGGATCTTCCGCGTACACGCGCGCCTCAATGGCGTGGCCATGGCACGGAATATCACCCTGGGTGACGGGCAGCTTTTCTCCCGCTGCCACGCGCAACTGCCATTCCACCAGGTCGAAGCCGGTGATCGCCTCCGTCACCGGGTGCTCCACCTGCAGCCGCGTGTTCATCTCCAGGAAGAAGAATTCCTGGCCGTCGGAAACGAATTCCACCGTACCTGCGCCCCGGTAGTGCACGGCCTGCGCCGCCGCCACCGCCGCCGCCGTGATACCCTGGCGGAATTCCGGCGACAGTCCCGGCCCCGGTGCTTCCTCGATGATCTTCTGGTGCCGGCGCTGGGACGAACAGTCACGCTCGAACAGATGCACCACGTTGCCGTGCGTGTCACCGAACACCTGCACCTCGATATGGCGGGGATGGTCCACGTAGCGTTCCACCAGCACGCGCGCATCGCCGAACGCGCTCGTCCCTTCCTGCTGGGCGGAGGCGAGTTCCACCGCGAAATCGCCGGCCGCCCGCACCACGCGCATGCCGCGTCCGCCGCCGCCGGCCACCGCCTTGATCACCACGGGAAAGCCGATCCGCTCCGCCTGCGCGGCGAGGAAGCGCGGGTCCTGTTCCTCCCCATGATAGCCCGGCAGCAGCGGCACGCCGGATGCTTCCATCAGTCGCTTCGCCGCCGCCTTGGAACCCATGGCGCGCATGGAAGCCCCTGTTGGCCCGACAAACACCAGCCCCGCCGCCTCGCAGGCATCGGCGAAGTCGGCATTCTCGGACAGGAAGCCGTAGCCCGGATGGATGGCCTGCGCGCCGGACCGGCGTGCCGCGTCCAAAATGGCGGCGGCATCCAAGTAGCTTTCCCGCGCCGGCGACGGTCCGATGCGGACCGCTGCGTCCGCTTGCTTCACATGCTGCGCATCCGCGTCCGCGTCCGAGAACACGGCGACGGTGCGAATGCCCATGCGCCGTGCCGTGCGCATAACCCGGCAGGCGATTTCGCCGCGGTTGGCGATGAGGAGTGTGCCAAACATCACCATCACATCCGGAACACGCCGAATTTCGGCGCTAGTATGGGGGCATTCAACGCGGCGGAGAGCGACAGGCCCAGCACGCGGCGCGTATCCGCGGGGTCGATGATGCCATCGTCCCACAGACGCGCGGTGGCGAAATAAGGATGGCCGTTGGCATCATACTGCGCGCGGATGGGCGCCTTGAACGCCTCCTCCTCCTCCTCCGGCCAGGTCTTGCCGGAGGCGACGATGTTATCCTTGCGAACCTGCGCCAGCACGCTCGCCGCCTGTTCGCCCCCCATCACGGAAATCCGCGCATTCGGCCACATGAACAGGAAGCGCGGGTCATACGCCCGCCCGCACATGCCGTAATTGCCGGCGCCATAGCTGCCGCCGATGATGACGGTGATCTTCGGCACCCGCGCCGTCGCCACCGCCGTCACCAACTTGGCGCCATCCTTGGCGATGCCGCCGGCCTCGTATTTCCGTCCCACCATGAAGCCAGTGATGTTCTGCAGGAACAGCAGCGGAATGCCGCGCTGCGCGCACAGCTCGATGAAATGCGCGCCCTTCAACGCGGATTCCGAGAACAGGATGCCGTTGTTCGCCAGAATACCCACCGGGTAGCCATGGATATGCGCGAACCCGCACACCAGCGTGGTGCCGTACAGCCGTTTGAACTCGTCCAGCTCGCTGCCGTCCACAATGCGCGCGATCACTTCCCGCACGTCATACGGCGCGCGGATATCCGCCGGCACCACGCCGTACAGTTCGGAAGGATCATGCTTCGGCGCCACCGGCTTGCGCAGTTCCACCGCCGGCTGCTTGCGCCGGTTCAGCCCGGCCACGATCCGCCGGCAGATCGCCAGCGCATGCCGGTCATCCTGCGCGTAATGGTCCACCACGCCGGAGGTCCGAGCGTGCACGTCCGCGCCGCCGAGGTCCTCCGCGCTCACCACCTCGCCGGTCGCCGCCTGCACCAGCGGCGGCCCGCCCAGGAAGATGGTGCCCTGCTTGCGCACGATGATGCTTTCATCCGACATCGCCGGCACATAGGCGCCACCGGCGGTGCAGGACCCCATCACCACCGCGATCTGCGGAACCCCCTCCGCGGACATGTTGGCCTGGTTGAAGAAGATGCGGCCAAAATGCTCCCGGTCCGGAAAAATCTCGTCCTGCTGCGGCAGGAACGCGCCGCCGGAATCCACCAGGTAGATGCAGGGCAAATTGTTCGCCCGCGCGATCTCCTGCGCGCGCAAATGCTTCTTCACCGTCATCGGGAAGTAGGTGCCGCCCTTCACCGTCGCATCGTTGGCGACAACCACGCATTCCCGCCCGGACACGCGCCCGATGCCGGTGACAATGCCGGCAGACGGCACTTCCCCGCTATACAACCCATGTGCCGCCAGCTGCGACAGTTCCAGAAACGGTGAACCCGGATCGATCAGCCCCGCCACGCGATCACGCGGCAAAAGCTTGCCCCGCGAAAGATGCCGCTTGCGCGCGTTTTCGCCGCCACCCAGTTCGGCTTTCGCGACCTGAGCGCGCAAATCCTCCACCACCGCCCGCATTGCCGCCGCGTTGGTGGCGAACTCCTCGGATCGCGGATTTACGTCAGACCTGATAACTGTCACGCCGTTTCCTTGAACAGTTCGCGCCCGATCAGCATGCGGCGAATTTCCGAAGTCCCCGCGCCGATTTCATACAGCTTCGCATCGCGCAGCAGCCGCCCGGTCGGGTAGTCGTTGATGTAGCCGTTGCCGCCCAGGCACTGGATCGCCTCCAGCGCCATCCAGGTGGCCTTCTCTGCGGCATACAGGATGGCCCCCGCCGCATCCTTCCGCGTCGTCTGTCCGCGGTCGCACGCCTTGGCTACGGCATACACATACGCCTTCGCCGCGTTCATCGTCGTGTACATATCAGCCAGCTTGCCCTGCATCAGCTGGAACTCGCCGATCGGCTGGCCGAACTGCTTGCGTTCATGCACATACGGCACCACCGCGTCCATGCACGCCTGCATGATGCCCAGCGGCCCGGCGGCCAGAACCGCGCGCTCATAGTCCAGCCCGCTCATCAGCACGTTCACGCCGGCGCCCACCTTGTTCAGCACATTCTCCTCCGGCACCTCGCAATCATCGAACACCAACTCCCCGGTGTTGGAACCGCGCATGCCCAGCTTGTCCAGCTTCTGCGCGCAGGAGAAACCCTTGAATCCCTTCTCCACCAGGAACGCCGTAATCCCGCGCGGCCCCGCATTCGGGTCCGTCTTCGCGTAGATCACCAGCACATCCGCGTCCGGCCCGTTGGTGATCCAGAACTTCGTGCCGTTCAGCACGTAGCGGTCGCCCTTCTTGTCCGCCCGCAGCCGCATGGAGACAACGTCGGACCCCGCGCCAGGCTCGCTCATCGCCAGCGCGCCGACGAAGTCCCCGGAAATCAGCTTCGGCAGATAGCGCCGCTTCTGTTCCTCGGTCCCGTTTCGGCGGATCTGGTTCACGCACAGATTGGAATGCGCGCCGTAGGAAAGCCCGACGGAGGCCGAGGCCCGCGAAATTTCCTCCATCGCCACGCAATGCTCCAGGTAGCCCATGCCGGCGCCGCCGTATTCCTCCTCCACCGTCACGCCCAGCACGCCGACGTCGCCGAACTTCTTCCACAAATCGGCGGGGAACTCGTTCTCCCGGTCAATCTCCGCTGCGCGCGGGGCGATCTCGGCGGCGGCGAAGGCCTCAATTTGGTCGCGCAGCATGTCGGCGGTCTCGCCCAGGTCGAAATCCAGCCCGGGCAAGCGGTTGGGGATACTGGCCATAAGGATTCACCCGTGGTTGGAAAGGCGCGCGCGGCGGCTATATTGCCCGCCAACCGGGGGAGAGCAAGCATGTCCGAGGCCAGCCTGAGCTACGTGAACACCCGCACGGAAATCCCGCTGCTGGGGGAAACGATCGGCCGCAACTTCGCCCGCGCCGTCGCGCAATGGGGGGACCGCCCCGGCCTCATCGTCCGCCAGCAGGGGGTGCGCTGGTCTTACGCCGAACTCGGCGCCAAGGTGGACGCGATGGCCGCCGGCCTGCTCGCCCTGGGGCTGGAACCGGGGGACCGTGTCGGCATCTGGTCGCCCAACAATTCCGAATGGGTGGTCACCCAGTTCGCAACCGCCCGCGCCGGGCTTGTGCTGGTCAACATCAATCCCGCCTACCGGCTGGCGGAGCTGGAATACGCGCTCAACAAGGTCGGCTGCCGCGCCCTCATCGTCGCTACCCGGTTCAAGACCTCGGACTATGTCGGCATGGTCAACACCTTGGCCCCGGAACTCTGCACCGCGCTGCCGGGCCGCCTGAAGGCGGAAAAACTGCCCAGCCTGGAAATGGTCATCGAAATGGCGGACCAGCCCGGCCCGGGCATGATCCCGTTCAATGCCATCTACGGCATGGGCGCCCCCAGCCACCACACGCGTCTCGCCGAGCTGGACCAGACGCTGCAATTCGACGACCCGATCAACATCCAGTTTACCTCCGGCACCACCGGCAATCCGAAAGGCGCCACGCTCACCCACCACAACATCCTCAACAACGGCTTCTTCGTGGGGGAGGCGATGCGCCTGACCCCGAACGACAAGCTCTGCATCCCCGTGCCGCTGTATCACTGCTTCGGCATGGTGCTGGGCAACCTGGCCTGCACCACGCACGGCACCGCCATGGTCTTCCCCGGCGAGGGGTTCGACCCGCTCGCCACCCTGCAAACCGTGGCGGAGGAACGCTGCACCGGCCTGCACGGCGTGCCCACCATGTTCATCGCCCAGCTGGAACACCCGGATTTCAGCAAGTTCGACCTCTCCAGCCTGCGCACCGGCATCATGGCCGGCGCGCCATGCCCCATCGAGGTGATGCGTCGCTGCGTCTCCACCATGCACCTCTCAGAAATCACCATCGCCTACGGCATGACGGAGACCAGCCCGGTCAGCTTCCAGACAAGTGCGGACGACCCGCTGGAAAAACGCGTCTCCACCGTCGGCCGCGTGTTCCCGCATCTGGAAGTGAAGATCGTCGATGGGGAGGGCCGTATCGTCCCGCGTGGCACGCCGGGCGAGCTTTGCACCCGCGGCTACGCCGTTATGCTCGGCTACTGGAACGATGAGGAACGCACCGCCCAGGCCATCGACAAGGCGCGCTGGATGCACACCGGCGACCTCGCCACCATCGACGCCGAGGGCTACTGCAACATCGTCGGCCGCATCAAGGACATGGTGATCCGCGGCGGAGAGAACATCTACCCGCGCGAGGTGGAGGAGTTTCTCTACCGCCATCCGAAGATCGAGGAAGTCCAGGTCTTCGGCGTGCCGGACCAGCGCTTTGGGGAGGAGCTTTGCGCCTGGATCAAGCCACGCCACGGCGAGCACATAACGGCGGAGGAGGTGCGCGAATTCTGCCAGGGCCAGATCGCCCACTACAAGGTGCCGCGCCACATCAAGTTCGTCACGGACTACCCGATGACAGTGACAGGCAAGATGCAGAAATTCATCATGCGCGACGAAATGGCCCGCGAACTGGGCGTGGCGGCAGCGAAGACCGCGTAGCCGCCCCGGCTAATACTGGTAGCGCCGCAGCCCGCCGTCCACCGGAATCACCGCTCCGGTGATGTAGCGGGCGAGGGGAGATGCCAGCCATACCGCCATAACCGCCAGGTCCTCCGGCTCTCCCCAGAAGCGCACCGGGATCTCCTTCTCGGCGAATTCTGTGCGGTATTCCTCCGGGTAGTTGCGCCGGATCTGCTCACTCAATATCCGCCCGGGTGGGATGGAATTCACCGTGATCCCGAACTGCCCCACCTCCCGGGACAGGCCTTTGGCCCAGGCGTGCACGCCGGCTTTTGCCGAGAAGGCGGCGTTCAGTGTATGCGGTTCGCTGTTGCCGGTGATGTTGATGATCCGGCCCCAGCGGCGTTTCATCATCCCGGGCAGCAGTGCGTGCGCCAACTGGCGTGGCCGGTCGAAATTCAGCGTCATCGCCTCCGTCCAGCGCTCCTCCGCCGCGTCCACTGGCACAACGCGGCTGCCGCCGGCATTGTTCACCAGGATGTCCACCCGGCCCAGCCCATCCGACGCGGCCTCCGCGATTAGCTGAGCCGCGTCCGGAGCCATCAGGTCCTGGCTGATGACCGCCGGGCGCGCGCCGCCCGTCGCCGCGATCAGGTCGGCCAACTGTTCAAGCAGTTCTGTCCGCCGTGCCACCAAAGCGAGCCGCACCCCCTCCGCCGCCAGGGCGCGCGCGATCGCGTTGCCGATTCCCGTGCTGGCGCCGGTTACCAGCGCTGTCTTGCCGGCCAGTTGCAGGTCCATCCTGTCGTCTCCATCCTTCGGGCCAGCTTGCACCGGCCCGGCGCCGCCGTCACACTCGCGGCGAAAACGTCCCCCCGGAAAACACGCATGAACCGCGACCGGTTGCACTTCCTGCTACTGAACATCGGCCATTTCCTGGACCACCTGCTCACCCTGGTCTTCGCCACGGTGGCGGCCCTGGCCCTGGTCCGCGAATGGGGCCTCAGCTACGGCGAGTTGCTGGCCTATGCGACGCCCGGCTTCTTTGCCTTCGGTGTCTTCGCCCTGCCAGCCGGCTGGCTGGCGGATCGCTGGAGCCGGGATGGCATGATGGTGGTGTATTTCATCGGCATCGGCCTTGCCTCCATCGCCACAGGCCTGGCGCAGTCGCCGCTGCAGATCGGCATCGGCCTGTTCGTGACCGGCATGTTCGCCGCCATCTACCATCCGGTCGGCCTCGCCATCGTCACCGCCAAGTGGCGCAACACCGGCATGCGCATTGCCGTGAACGGAGTCTGGGGTAACCTCGGCGTCGCGTCCGCTGCCTTGATCGCCGGCTACTTCATCGACCATGGCGGCTGGCGCACCGCCTTCCTGGTCCCGGGCGCCGTCACCATCGCCATCGGCATCTTCTACGCCATCGCCTTCCGGCAGGAGGTGATGGTCCCCCTCAAGGCACCCACGTCCAAGGCGGCGGCCGGCGCCACGCTGACGCCGGAAATCAAGGCACTGCTCCTGCGCATTTCCATCATCGTCTTCATGACGACCGCCATCTCCTCCATCATCTTCCAGTCCACCACCTTCGCGCTGCCGAAGATATTTGATGAGCGCCTGCGGGGCGTTGCCGCCGACGTCGCCGGCCTGTTCGGCAAGTCCTCCGGCGCCGACATTGCCTCCGCCATCGGCGGCTTTGCCTTCATCATCTTCGCGATCGCCTCCATGGCGCAGCTGATCGTCGGCAAGCTGCTGGACCGGCTGGGTCCGCGCCCGGTCTTCATCACCGTCGCCATCATCCAGTTGATCTTCTTCGGACTGATGCCCGGACTGCACGACGGTGTCGCGCTGGCGGTCGCGCTCGGCTTCATGCTTGGCGCCTTCGGCCAGATCCCGATCAATGACTACCTGATCGGGCGCATGGCCGCCGGCGAACTGCGGGCGCGCATTTACGGCGTGCGCTATGTCGTCAGCTTCACCGTGCTGGCCGCCGCGCTACCGTTGATCGCCTTCATCCACGAACGCTGGGGCTTCGACACGCTGTTCCATGTGCTTGCCGCCGCCGCCGCCGCCACGCTGCTGATTGTGGCCTTCCTGCCCCGCCGCCTGCCCACGCCCGCCTGACGACCGATTGCGCGGCCGCGAGCGGAATGCTGGAGCGCGCATATGCGCCCATCCGCTTTTCGCCTGCTCCCGAGATGCATATCAGGCGTTGGACGTCTCTCCCCGCCAGGCGGCGCGGTAGAGGGTGACCATCTCCTCGACAGTGGGAACACGCGGATTGTTGTTCGGGCTGCCGGATGCCAAGGCCTGCTCCGCCATCAGCGGCAACTTCGCATTCCATGTCGCCTCGTCGATGCCGAATTCCGGCGGTGTCGGAACCTTCAGTTCCCGGTTCAGGGCCGCCAGGCCGTCCACCAACTTGTTGCCCGACATCGCGTCGTCGTCCGTCACGCTGGCGAAGCCGCCGGCGCGCGCCGCCGTGGCGTAGCGCCCCGGCGCGGCAGCCACGGAAAACCGCGTGATGGCCGGCAGCAGCATGGCGTTGGACAGCCCGTGCGGCACGTGGAAATGCGCGCCGATGGGCCGTGACATGCCGTGCACCAGCGCGACGGAGGAATTGGAGAATGCCAGCCCCGCTTGGGTCGCACCGAGCATCATCGCCTCCCGCGCCGCCGCGTTCTTCGGCTCGTGGTAGGCGGTGCGCAGGTTCTTGCCGATGAGTTCCATCGCCGCCAGCGCCAGCGCATCCGAGAATGGATTGGCGCGCCTGGAGACATAGGCTTCCAGCGCGTGGGTGAAGCTGTCCACGCCGGTATCGGCGGTGGTACGTGGCGGCACGGAGAAGGTGAGTTCGTAGTCCACGATCGCGGCCAGCGGCAGGGCGCCCAGGCCGGAGATCAACATCTTCTCGTCGCGCTCATGGTCCGTGATGACGGTGAAGCGCGTGCATTCGCTGCCCGTGCCGGCGGTGGTGGGGATGGCGATCACCGGCAAATCGGCGCGATCCGCCTGCGCCGGCACCTTGTAGTCCCGCATCTTGCCGCCGCCGGTGGCCAGCACCGCCATGGCTTTCGCGGTATCGATGGGGGAACCGCCGCCGAAGCCGACCAGGCAGTCGTAGTTCCCGGCCTTCAGCACGGAAACGCCGTTTTCGATGATCGTGTCCACCGGTTCCGGCACCGTGTCGGAGAACACGCCGGGGTTCAGTCCGGCCGCCTTCAGCGGTTCCAGCACGCGGTTGATCATGCCCGAGGAGGCCATGAACGGATCGCTGACGACGAGCGGCCGGGACAGACCGAACTTGGCCAGCACCTCGGCGATCTGCCCGACGGTGCCGCCGCCGACCAGCATCATGCGGGGAGCGGCGATATTCGCGATAATGGCCATGGTGGTTCCCTCTATCCGGCGTTGGCGGAGACAGTCGCGCGGCGGGAGGCATACAGCGCCAGCCGCTTTGCCGCTACGGGGGAAGCCGCGGCATGGCCGTTCGCCACGACGGCCGGCAAATCCTCGGCCCGATGGCAGGCGGCGGCGTGGCGGGGCGCCAGGTCGCGCAGGGCAGGGGCCTCTACCGCGCAGCGTTCAATTGCGAACGGACAGCGCGTGTGGAAGCGGCACCCTTCCGGCGGGTTCATCGGGCTGGGCACGTCGCCCCCCGGCAATTGCCGTTCCCCGTGCCGATGCGGATCGGGGCGTGGAATGGCTGACAGCAGGGTGCGCGTGTAGGGATGGCGCGGCGCGCCAAACAACGCGTCCTTGCCGGCGATTTCCACGATCTGGCCCAGATACATCACTGCCACCCGGTCCGCCATGTGCTTCACCACCGCCAGGTCGTGCGCGATGAACAGGTAGGCGAGGCCAAGCCGCGCCTGGAGGTCCTTGAGCAGGTTCACCACCTGCGCCTGGATGGAGACATCCAGCGCGGAGACCGGTTCATCGCACACCACCAGCGCCGGTTCCACCGCGAGGGCACGGGCGATGCCGATGCGCTGGCGCTGGCCGCCGGAGAATTCGTGCGGGTAGCGCCGCGCGTGCCAGTTCGCGAGGCCGACAAGGGACAACAACTCCGTCACTCGCGTGGCGCGCGATGCCGCGTCGCCTATGCGGTGCACGATCAGCGGTTCCTCAAGGATATCGCCCACGGTCATACGCGGATTGAGAGAGGAGAACGGGTCCTGGAAGACGATTTGCATACGCTGGCGCAGTTGCCGCATCGCCTCGCCATCCAGCGCCGTGATGTCCTGGTCCTCGAAACGCACGCTGCCGGCGGTGGGATCGATCAGGCGCAGCACCATCCGCGCAGTGGTGGACTTGCCGCAGCCGGACTCTCCCACCAATGCCAGTGTCTCGCCGCGAGCCAGCGTGAAGGACACGCCATCTACCGCGCGCACCGTGCCGACATCGCGGCGCACGATCAGGCCGCGTCGGACAGGGAAATGCTTGGTTAGCCCGTCTACCTCCAACAGCCGCGCGCTCATGCCACGAAACTCTCCACCGGCGCACGGTGGCAGGCCGTCGCATGCCCCGGTCCCAGTTCCCGCAACACCGGATCGGCCCGCTCACACTCCTCCGCCGCGATCACGCAGCGAGGCCGGAAGCGGCAGCCGGCTGGCAGGGCGAAAGGCGCCGGCACTGCGCCCTCGATCGTCAGCAACCGTTCCCGGTCCTCCTCCAGACGCGGGATCGAACCCAACAGGCCCAGCGTATACGGGTGCTGCGGGTCATCAAAGATCGCCGCGCCTGGCCCGCGTTCAACCACGCGCCCGGCGTACATTACAGCGATCTCGTCCGCCATTTCCGCCACCACGCCCAGATTATGGGTGATCAGGATGATCGCCATGCCGCTCTGCTGCTGCAATTCGCGCAGCAGGTCCAGGATTTGCGCCTGCACTGTCACGTCCAGCGCCGTCGTCGGCTCGTCGGCGATCAGCAGGTCGGGTTCGCAGGCCAGCGCCATGGCGATCATGACCCGTTGGCGCATGCCACCGGAAAGCTGGTGCGGATATTCGTCGAACCGCCGCTCGGGCGCCGGTATCTGCACCCGGCCCAGCGCCGCCACCGCCCGTGCCCGTAGCGCGGCAGCGGATGCGGTGCGGTCATGGGCCCGCATCGCCTCGGTGATCTGCTCACCCACGGTGAACACCGGGTTCAGGCTGGTCATCGGCTCCTGGAAGATCATGCCGATGCGCCGCCCGCGCACCGTCCGCATCTCCGCGGCGGACAGGCTCAACAGGTCACGCCCGTCGAACATCACCCGCCCGCCAGCCACCCGCCCCGGTGGCGCCACCAGGCCCATCACGGACAGCGACAGCACGGACTTGCCGCAGCCGCTTTCCCCCACGATCCCCAGTGTTTGCCCGCGCGCCACGGACAGGCTGACATTATCCACCGCCGCAACCTCCCCGTCATCGGTGGCGAACACGGTACGGAGAGTGTCGATGGCCAGGAGGTCGCTCATGTTGCGCCGTGCTATGGGAACTGCATGATCGAAGCCGGGCCGCCCCAGGGTCAAGCGCCAAACCGCCAGGACGCAGCCCCTCATCTACGCCGTGTCCTCGGCCTCGGCGCTCTCATCTTCTACGGCCTCAGTGTCATCGTCGGCGCCGGCATCTATGTCGCCATCGGCGCCGTTATCCAGCGCGCGGGCGACGGCGCGCCGCTCTCCTTCCTCGTCGCGGGCATCCCGGCCGCCCTGACGGGACTCTGCTACGCCGAACTCGCCGGCCGCTACCCGGAAGCCGGAGGTGCCGCCGCCTATGTCCGCCACTGCTTCGGCTCCGACCGGTTGGCCCAGGTCACCGGCGCCATCCTCACCCTCACCGCCGCCGCCGGTGCCGCTTCCATCGCGAAGGGCGCGGCGCAATACATGTCCGCCTTCCTGCCCATTCCGGAGGCTGCCAGCGCCGCCGCCCTCATCGTCATTTTCAGCATCGTTGCCAGCATCGGCGTGCGGGAGAGTGTCGGCCTCGCCGCCCTTACCGGCATCATCGAACTCATCGGCCTTGGCGCAGTCGCCACCGGCGGCTTTTTCGCCGCGCCCTGGCCCTGGCACATGGACCTGCCGGCCACCTGGCCGGCCTGGAACGGCGTGCTGTCCGGCGCCTTCATCGCCTTCTTCGCTTTCCTTGGCTTCGAGACCCTGGCCAATATCGCCGAGGAAGTGCGCGATCCCCACCGCATTGTCCCACGCGGCATTGTCGGTGCCATCATTGCCTCGGTGTTCGTCTATGTCGTGGTCGCGCTCGCTGTCGTCGTCAGCGAAAGGGAAGGGGACCAGCCCCTGCTCGCCCTCTTCACGGGAAGGGCGGCAATCATCTTCGCCGTCGTCGGCTTCCTGGCCGTGGCCAATGGTGTGCTGGTGCACATCGTCATGCTGGCCAGGCTGTTCTACGGCATGGCCCGCGTAGGAGAGCTTCCGGCTTTCCTCGCCAAGGTAAACGAACACACCCGCACACCGCTGCCCGCCACCGCGCTATCCGGCGGTATCATCCTGACCGCCGCCTTCACCCTGCCCTTTGAGGATCTGCTGCGCCTGACCAACGCGCTCACGTTGTCCATCTTCGCGCTGGTCAACCTGGCACTTTGGCGCGCCAAGAAAGCGGGCGTGGAGACGCTGGGTCTCAGCACGCCGGCCTGGCTTCCTCCGCTCGCGGCTGTTGTTTGCCTTGCCCTGATCGCCGTCGAAGCCCTGCGCTAAGGCAGAGGGTCCGGCCGTACCCCCAGGATCTTCTCGAACCGGTCGGAGTATTTCCCCCACGCTTCCGGGTTCACCAGCCGCGGTGGCACCTGACCGCGCAGGATCGTGATCCATTGCCGCGCCGTCTCGGCCGACATATGCGTCGCCGTCTCGAACGTGCCGCCGGCCGTGTGCGGCGTGGCGATCACATTCTCCAGGTGCAGCAGCGGATGGTCCGCCGGGGGCGGCTCCACGTCGAACACGTCGATGCCGGCGCCGGCGATCTGGCCGGATGTCAGCGCCGCCAGCAAATCGGTCTCGCTATGGATCAGCCCGCGCGCCGTGTTGATGAAATAGGCGCTCGGCTTCATCTTGGCGAAGGCGGCGGCGTTGAACATGCCGATCGTCTCCTTCGAACGCGGGCAGTGCACCGACACGTAGTCGGCCGTCGCCAGCAATTCGTCGAACGACACTTTCCGCGCCCCGCGCGAAGCGACCTGTTCCTCGCTCAGATACGGATCGAATGCGATTACGTTCATATCGAACGCCTTGGCGAAATGCGCGTGCCGCGTGCCGATCTTGCCGAGACCGACAATGCCGAGCGTCTTGTGCTCCACGTTATTGCCCATCAGGACATACCGGTTGTTGGCGTCGCCGCGCAGCAGTGCCCGGTTGGTGAAGCCGATCTTCTTCGACAGGTTCAGCACCATGCCGATCGCGTGTTCCGCCACCGGCTCGAAATTCGTGCCAGACTGATTGCAGACGATGATTCCGGCCTTGGTGCACGCGTCCGGATCGATCACGTCATAACCCGCGCCGGTGGAGCACATCGCCAGCAGATCCGGGCAGCGCGCGATCAGCCGCTCCAGCCCCTCGAATTCCGGGTCCAGTTCCGTGCGCGCGCTCAGCTGGTACCCATGGGTGCGTTCCATCACCGCCCAGCTCTCCGGCTTCGGGCTGGCGTAGTGCAGCTTGGTCAGCTCGATGTCGTCGGCCTCGCCGAGAATTTTCTCGGCGATCGGGTCGAAGAAGCGTTCGAAAAACACCAGCCGCTTGCGGTTCTGCACCACGGTCCATTTCCTCCGTCTCGTTCGGCGGCCATCAAGCCCAACGGCGGGGGATTGCGCAACCACCCCAACAGTGCCTCGATAGCCCCAACCAATCGGAGGAACCGTGCATGACCGTTATCCTGGGCCAGGGCGAACACCGCTACCGCGTCGAGGAAGGCTGGGGAAAGCTGCCCGACGGCTGGTCGTTCAAGGAAGTCGCCGCCGTCGGCACGGACCGCAACGACAACGTCTATGTTTTCAACCGCGGCGAACACCCGATGATCGTGTTCGACCGCGACGGCAATTTCCTGCGAAGCTGGGGCGAGGACCTTTTCGACCGCGCGCATGGCGTGTTCATGGCGCCGGACGACACCATCTTCCTGACCGATGACGGCAACCACACGGTCCGCCGCTGCACCCTGGACGGCAAGGTGCTGCTGGAACTCGGCACGCGCGGCAAGCCCGCGCCCTTCATGTCCGGCCAGCCCTTCTGCCGCTGCACCCACACCGCACTGACGCCGAAGGGCGAAATCCTGGTCAGCGATGGCTACGGCAACGCCAAGGTCCACAAATACAGCCCGGACGGAAAATACATGTTCTCCTGGGGCGAATGCGGTCGCGGCCCCGGCGAATTCAACCTGCCCCACAACATCGTCTGCGACCCCGAGGGCTGGGTGTATGTCGCGGACCGCGAGAGCCACCGCATCCAGGTCTTCGATTCGAACGGCAAGTACGAAACCGAGTGGACCAACGTGCACCGCCCCAGCGCCCTGTTCATGACGCACGGTAAGTGCCCGCTCTGCTACGTCGGCGAAATCGGCCCCTACCTGAATTCCAACAAGGGCTTCCCCAATCTGGGCCCGCGCGTCTCCATCCTGGACAAGACCGGCAAGGTGCTGGCGCGGCTAGGCTTCGAGAAGGACGGCTACGGCCAGAAGCCCGGCCAGTTCACCTCCCCGCACGGCATCGCCGTGGATTCGCGCGGCGATATCTATGTGGGGGAGGTTGCGTATTCCTCCTGGCCATCGATCCATGGCAACGAACCGCGCCCGGCCAACCTGCGAAGTTTCCAGAAGCTGGTGAAGGTCTGACGTCAGGCCGGCGCCGCATTGGCAGCCGGTCCGCCAAGCCGGCGCTCGATCTCCGCGACGATGGCCCGGGCGATCTCGCGCTCGCCGGTGATCACCACATGCGCGCCCAACTGGCGCAGATGCCCTGCTTCGTCCTCCGAATGGCCCTGGGCGATGATATCCAGCCCGGCATTCGCCCGCCGGGCCTGCTCCACCACCTGGCCCGCCTCGAACGCGTCGGGGATGGTGATTACCAGTTGCCGCGCCTGACCGGGGTTGGCCGCCGCCAGGATCTCCGTCGCGGCGGCATTGCCGGTGATTGTCTCGATCCCGGCCGCCCGCAGCCGTGACAAGGCGGTCTCTGCATCCTCGATTACCAGGAACCGCCGGTCGGATTGGCGCAGCGCGTCACCCACCAGGCTGCCCACGCGGCCATAGCCCACCAGCACGATATGGTCGGTTAAGTCCGTTCGTCCCGGCGCGCCTTCCTGCTCGGCCGCCACGGCTGAAGGCGGGGCCGTGCCCTGCCTAGCCGACACATGCTCTCCCTCCATCCGCCGCCGCAGCCAGTCCGCGGCCGCGAAGGCCAGCGGGTTGAGCACGATGGACAGCAGCGCCCCGGCCAGGATCAGGTTGCGCCCCTGCGCCGGCAGCATCCCCAGCTGCACGCCGAGTTCGGCCAGGATGAAGGAGAATTCGCCGATCTGCGCCAGGCTGGCTGAAATCGTCAGCGCCGTGCCCGCCGGATGACGGAACCCCCGCACGATCAGGAACGCCGCCAACGACTTGCCGATCATGATGATGAACAGCGTCGCCAGGATCGGCAGCGGTTCCGCCAGCAGGCTGAGCGGATTGAACATCATGCCGACCGCGACAAAGAAGAGCACGGAGAACGCATCGCGCAGCGGCAATGTCTCCCGCGCCGCTTGGTGGCTCAGCGGCGATTCGCTCATGATCATCCCGGCGAAGAACGCCCCCAGTGCCAGGGAAACGCCGAACAGCTTGGCGGCGCCGAACGCCACGCCCAGCGCGATGGCCAGCACCGCAAGGCGGAACAGCTCGCGTGATCCGGAATGTGCCACCTCGTGCAGCACCCAGGGGATCAGCCGCCGCCCGACGATGAGCATCAGCGCGACGAAGGCGGCAATCTTGGCGAAGGTGATGCCCAGCACGCCCGCCACGCTGTCCGAAAGCGTGGTCGCCGCGGTGGTGGGCACATCCGTCCCGGGCCCGCCGATCAGTGCCGCAACTGGCGGCAGCAGCACCAGGGCCAGCACCATCGCCAGGTCCTCGACGATCAGCCAGCCAACGGCGATCCGTCCCCGCTCGGTCTCCACCAGCCGGCGTTCCTGCATCGCGCGTAGCAGCACCACCGTGCTGGCCACAGATAATGCCAGCCCGAACACCAGCCCCGCCCCGATCGTCCAGCCCAGCATCCATGCCAGGCTCGCGCCAAGTGCCGTGGCCACGGCGATCTGCACCACCGCCCCCGGCACCGCGATGGCCTTCACGGACAGCAGGTCCTTCAGGGAGAAATGCAGCCCGACGCCGAACATCAGCAGGATGACGCCAAGCTCCGCCAGTTCCTGAGACAATGCCTGGTCAGCGACGAATCCCGGCGTGTGCGGCCCCACCAGTAAGCCCGCGAGCAGGTAGCCCACCAATGTCGGCAGCCGCAGCCGATGCGCCAGTGCGCCCAGCAGGAAGGCCAGCCCTAGACCGGCGACGATGGTGGCGATCAGGGGCGTCGAATGCGGCATGCAACGAATTCCAGGTCGGAGATACAAAGTACCGACATGGGGATCGTCGCCGGTCGATCAACCGCAGCGTCCGCTGAACTCCCGGAGCAGGCCGTTACAAATCGTTCAGATTCAATCTGTTCGAAATTTAGTCTAAAAATCGCGTCGCCGGCGGTACATGGCGTGCCGGATCGGCACGCCGCGCCCGCACTGAATCACGCCGCCAGCAGGAGCGTGCCGGCCAGCGCTGTCAGTCCGCCGCCGGAAGCACGCACCAGAACCGCGCGCGGCGTGCCCACCCGTTCCAGTGCATGGCCAAGCGCCACGCCGCTGGCCAGGATCAACCCGGTAGCCATCAGGAAGCCGGCGGAGAAGGCGGGCAGGGCCCCTGTCGCCTCCGCGCCATGCGCGTGGCCATGGAACACGGCGAACACCGCCACCAGGGAGGCGGCCCAGCCCGTTGGCAAACGCGTTCCTGCGGCCACCAGCAACCCCATCGCCACAACAGTCATCGCGATCGCGGGTTCTACCGCGGGAAGGGCCACGCCCATTGCCACGGCCAACGCACCGCTGGCCATCGCGGCCAGGAAAGCCCCCGGCAGCACCCAGGTACCGCGCTCGCCGAGTCGCGCCGCGAACAGCCCCACGCCCAGCATTGCCAGCACATGGTCTATGCCGCCAAGCGGGTGCGCGAATCCGGCCAGGAAGCCGGCAGCCTCCGCATGACCGGGATGCGCCATGGCAGGAAGGGATGTCAGCGTGATGGCGGCCACAGCCGCGAAACGGGCAAAACCGGGGCGGGAAAACCGGGTCATGGATCGCATCTCCGTCATGTCGCGATGCAGCATAACCAGGCCAGGGCACCCCGCAAAAGGTCCTCGCCGCAAAAAGAATTTTCTGCTGGGAAAACCTGGCTCCCGGAGTAGGACTCGAATGGGAATTCCAGCCTATCCCCA
>Ga0315912_10001645_pt1 | contig 26432 bp, 27 predicted proteins | sample VfabasoilMG_FD_204469 | JGI IMG/M metagenome (GOLD analysis project Ga0315912, IMG submission 204469) | Garden soil microbial communities collected in Santa Monica, California, United States - V. faba soil | ecosystem: Environmental > Terrestrial > Soil > Garden | place: USA: California... | reverse complement strand
GCTCTAACCCCGCAAAATCTCGATGCAATTTAAGCGCGGCGGAGGGGAACGCCCCGCCGGCCAACGCCATCACCGCCGCGCCTTGGGTTGCGCCGATCTCCAACACCACACAACCTCCACGCGCCATGACACGCGGCGCATCTTTTAACAAACGTCGGATCAACCCTAACCCATCCTCGCCACCGTCCAACGCCAAATGAGGCTCATGGCGCGCTACGGCTAGCTCGCGCAACTCGTCAGAGGCGATGTAGGGCAAGTTGGCGCACAAGAGAGTGGGAGGCGGGAGGTCGGAGGGCAGAGACTGGAGGAGATCGTTTTGTACAAAAGTGATGCGGTCTACTACGCCATGTCGTTCGGCGTTGGTGCGTGCCAGTTGCAGGGCAGTGGAGGAAAAGTCGAGTGCCGTAAGGTGGGCGGCGGGGCAATGCAGTGCGAGCGTGACGGCGATACAGCCTGAGCCTGTGCCGACATCAACCATTTGGGGGTGCGGCGCTTGGCGGTTGGCTAAAAACTTCAATGCCACGTCAATCAGCGTTTCCGTTTCGGGGCGCGGGATGAGGGCGTGCGGATTCACCGCGAAGGTCAACCCATAAAACTCGCGTTGCCCAATGAGATAGGCCAGTGGTTCGCCTTGCGCGGCCCGCGCGATGAGGGCGGCAAAACGCTGACGCGCCTCAGGCGGAACGGGGCGTTCGGGGTGGGTCAGCACTTGCGCCCGCGTCAACCCCAAAACGTGCGCCAATACCACTTCCGCCGTCAGGCGTGGCGCGTCGGTGCCACTCAGTTCTTCAATTGCTTGCTGTAATAAATCGGCATACGTCTCCCCCTCGCTCGGCTCGCCTCCCTGGGCTGGTCTTCGGTTAATCATCCTCTCCATCATCCGCCACCGGCGCTAACGAGCCGCCGCTCAACTTCTCAGCCTGATCGCGCGCCACGAGTTCATCAATAAACTGATCAATCGCGCCATCCAACACGCCCGCTAGGTTGTACGACGAAACACCGATGCGGTGATCGGTCACGCGGGATTGGGGGAAATTGTAGGTGCGGATTTTTTCGCTCCGATCGCCCGTCCCGATCTGCGATTTGCGGTCGGCGGCTTCGGCTTCTTGGCGTTTCTTGACCTCGGCTTCGTACAGGCGCGCGCGCAAAATGCTCATGCCGCGCAACCGGTTTTGGGTGAGCGAGCGTTCGTCTTCACAGGTCACCACCAAGCCCGACGGGAGGTGGGTTAGGCGCACGGCGGTGGCGTTCTTCTGCACGTTCTGGCCGCCCGCGCTCGACGCGCGATAGGTGTCGAGCTTAATGTCTTTGTCGGGGATATTGATTTCGACTTCGTCCACCTCGGCCAACACGGCGACGGTCGCCGTTGAGGTGTGGATGCGCCCGGAGGATTCGGTGGTGGGCACCCGTTGCACGCGATGCACGCCCGATTCATATTTGAGCCGCGAGAACGCGCCCTTGCCCTTGATCTCAAAGACCACTTCTTTGTAGCCGCCCACGCCGGTGTCGTTTTGCGAGAGCATCTCGGTCTTCCAGTCGCGGTCTTCAGCGTAACGGGTGTACATGCGAAACAGGTTGGCGGCGAAAATCCCGGCCTCGTCACCCCCCGCACCGGCGCGGATTTCTACGATCACATCGCGTCCGTCGCGCGGGTCGCGCGGGATGAGCAAGACCCGCAGGTGTTCTTCTAATTCTGTTTGGCGTTTTTCGAGGCCCTTCACTTCATCGGCGGCGAGGTCGGCCATGCTGGGGTCGTCCAACAATTGTTTCGCGCCGGCCAAGTCTTTCAGCACGGTCCTGTAGTCGCGGAACACGCTGACGATCTCTTCTAGGCTGGAGCGTTCTTTGGCGTATTCGGCGATCTTGGAATAGTCGCCACCTGCGCCTTCGGCCATGAGGCGGTTGAGTTCTTCAAAGCGGGCCTCAATGCCCGCGAGTTTGTCTAACATAGTCTCCTCACAAAAAAGCCATCGTCCGCCGACAGCGTGGCGCGGAGGGATGGCGAGGAAATTATACCAGTTCCGTTTAAGAAATACCCAATCGCCAATCCCAATACCCCAATACACGCCGTAATCTGGTGGGCTGTTTATTGCCGGTTGCCAGCTGTCTTCTGTCGGCTGTCTTCAGTCATCAATCGCTCCCACTCCTCCATCGTCAACGTCTCAGCGCGGCGCTTCACGTCTATCTCGGCGCGGGCGAGCCATTCATCCACTGCAGCGTGGGAGAGTTGTAAGCCTGCCGCCAGCGAATTGCGAAGTTGCTTGCGCTTTTGACTAAACCCGGCCTTGACGATCCGGAAGAACCGTTGGGTATGGGTGACGGGGAGCGCGCGCGGGGTCACCACCTCCAAATGCACCACCGCCGAATCAACGTCTGGGCGCGGGTAGAACGCTCCGGCGGAGAGACGCGCGACGAGGCGCGGGCGGCTATAGAACTGCACACTCACCGCGAGCAAGCTCATGTCGCCCGGCTTGGCACAAATCCGTTCCGCCACCTCACGTTGAATGGTCAAGACAATGCTGGTCGGCGGGTGCGTCGCTTCGAGCAAATGTTGGATCACGGCCGAGGTGATGTAATAGGGGATGTTGGCGACGACTTTATACGGCTCGGTGATGAGGGAGGCGGGTTGCAGTTGCAGGATGTCGCCGAGGACGATCTCGACATTGGCATAGGGGTGCGTAATGTGTTGCAGGGCAGGCAGGAGCGTTTGGTCAAGCTCAACCGCTACGACTCGCTGTGCGGCGTGCGCCAAGTGGCGCGTGAGACTGCCCAGCCCCGGGCCAATTTCCAACACCGTGTCGGTAGGCTGGAGTTCCGCGGCGGCAACTACTTTGACCAAAGCCGTCTCATCCGCCAAAAAGTTTTGCCCAAGGCTCTTTTTGGGGTGGAGGTTAAATTGGCGCAGGAGGGCGGGCAGGTTGAGAGGTGGCACGCGATTGATCGCCCTGGGTCACGCCGAGTAATTTAGACACACCACTTGCCATTGGTTGACAAGGCCGAGCGCGGCTGGTTTCTTGAGCGCCGGGAGAGTGTGCCAAGTCACTTCCCCATCTTCGGCAATAGTGAGTTTCTCATCCAGCTCTTTATCCACATACAGCCCAAACTCCAACGCCATCGCCGAGGGGTCAGTCGGCTCCGGCGTTTTGCCACGCGCTTGAGTGGCGAGACGCGCCAACTCTTGTTCGGTGGCTTTGATTTTGTCGGTTAGCCCTAGCGCCTGATAGCGGCGCAGGGCTTCGGTGAGATACCGTTCGGCGGGCTGATACCCGGCGAGATCACTGATGACACTGCCCGTGGTATAGAAACAATCCGCTTCGGCTTCTGAGTTCCCCATCCGCTTTTGGATATTGGCCGAAGCACTCAAGCATGCAATGGCTGATGGGCGTTGTTGGGTATAAGCCAAGACATAACCAGTGTAGAACAACACTTGCGAAATGAATTCTTCGTTCCCGCCCAACTGCCGGAGAACGCTTAGACATTGGGCAAACCACTGACCGGCCTGCGCCATATCTTTGCGTTGAAAAGCGGTCATCCCTTCCTGAAACAAATGCCGAAGCACGCCAGCCAACATTTCCGGGGTCATCGTTTGTGATGGAGACATAGAGATCCTTGAGAGAAATTTGTGAGTGGCTCGCTCAGGGTGTGATCTTCTCGGGCGCTGGTGTTTCGCCCGGTTCGGACTTCCAGAGCAGAAAGCCTTGCCAAAGGCTCGCCCCGACGCTCAACGCCGCGGCGCTTCCCTCACTGTCGGGTAGCACATAGACGAACAGCGCGACCACTCCTCCCGCCCAATATAACAGGCTCAAGAGGCGGGGCATATGGCGAGAGTTCCAACTGGCTGAGCCAAGCAACACCAGCGTCCACCCCAGAAAATGCCAGCCAGTAGCGGTCATACCAGCGACGAGGGTGGCCCACACGACCAAAACAAAGGTGGCCATTTCTAGGTGCAGGTCAGGGTGAAGGAGATGGTAATGGCGGTTGGCAGACCGGATACAAGCGACGGCGACCATCGCCCCGGCCGCGAGGGCCGCGGCCAGCAAAGCCAATGACATCCGCCGTGACGCATGTTCGCCGCTCAGCTCACGCAGTGTAAAAACGGCCATGATCAAACTGGCGGCCCATACCGGTCCGTACAGAAAATCAGCTAAGGCATAGGCCCATGGCCCGAGGGCCGTGCGCAAGTCCCCCACCAAATAGATCAACCCCGGGACGATAAACGTCACCGCCAACAGGAAGGAGGCCAGCCCACCCCACTTCTGCATTGTCATGTCTCAACACCTCGTGGTTGCATCACTATCACCTTAAAAATCGTCAATGAGGCCCGCCGAAGCCCCCGGCGGGTTACTCTAGCGCTTGCACCCACCGTTGCTGATCTTCTCGCTTCACCGCGCGCTCGGCTTCGCGGATCAGCCGGTTGAGGCTTCGCCCACAACGGAGTTTGGCAGTGGGGGGCAAATATGCCGGAGGGAGTGGCGTCGGTTCGCTGTTCTGCGCGACATTGAAACAAGGCGTCCACTGCTGGATGAACCAGCGCTCGGCGGCGTTCACGTCATGGCCGACGGTACTAAATTGCTCAAACTGTGAGCTGTGGAGTTCAATCGCGAATCGCATCGAGGTCGGCCAGTTGCACCACACAAACCGGCCGATGTTTGAGTGCGCCTTAAACCCGCTGAGGAGATGTTCCCACACCCGCGCAAATGCCAGATGCGATTGGCCGACATAGAAGACGACGGCTTCGTCACGAAACAAATACAAATTCAGACCCTTCCAATCCATTGGGCAGTGTTCAATGAGAAAGAAGCGTTTAAGCGCAATGACAACCTTCTGGTCAGTCATAAGCGGGTTGGAGGATCAACCAGGTCTAAGGCTTGCTCGGTCTACGCCGCTAGCCTAATCCCTACCCGTTCCAAGAGCGCCCGGCATAATTCGGCCCGATACTTAATCGGCGGTTTATCTGGCCCATGCGAGTCGGAACCAGCGCTGACCAGTAAGTGATGCCGCTGAGCATAGTCCAGATACAAGGCTACCTGCGCCGGCGTATGCACGGGGTAATAAGCCTCTAGGCCATCTACCGGGAAGGCTTGGCGGAATTGATCCAACACCTGAGCATCATAGGTCACAAATCCGTCGTCCCGACCCGGATGAGCGATGAGACACACGGCACCACTACGATGAGCCGCCTCCACCACCACCGCTGGGTCGGTCGTCGCAAACTCACCACCAGCGCCTAGAACGATCTCCCCGGCGGAGGGGTCGCCTAGCCCATAGCCGTGACGTTCCAAGAGGGCGACGAAGTCATGGGGTTGTTGTGGACTAGGACGCGCTAAGATGGTGGACAGCGCCTCAGGCTCATGAGGAAAGGCGTAGCCCCGGCGCACTAGATTTTCATAGACTTCCCGGCTGTTCTCACATTGCCGACGCAAAACGTCTTGGGCGAGGTCGTTCAAGGCGTTCTGTTCAGGATCAAACCCAAAGCACAGCAGGTCGGTCAGGTCGCCGCGCCAAGTGGTGGTCATCTCAACGGCCACGAGGAGCGGCAACTTTTTCTTCTGCGCCAGCTGTTGAAGGGCGACTAAGGCGTCTGTCCGATCATGATCCGTGATAGCGACCAGACCAAACTGTTCCCGGGCTAAGTAGTCGAGCAATTGTTCCGGGGCCCAAGTGCCATCACTGTAAGTGGTGTGGACTTGCAAGTCTATGGCGGCCTCGGGGGTGAGGCTCAGGTCAGTCGTGGATAAGGTCATAAGGGCGTTTTCCTAAATCGCTTCGTCACCCCGATGACTACGCTGGGTGCCGAAGCTGAAAGGGCGTGGTTGGCCCGTAGCGCTAAACAGACTTGGCCTTTGTCAAAGGGCTTCTTCTCCGAAGACAAATAAATCACCAATCGACTCCCGCTGATAGTTACGGCGGATCGCCTCCCCAAAGATCGAGGCCACCGATAACACGCGCAGTTTAGGATGGCGTCGCTCAACCGGGATCTGGACCGTATCGGTCGTAACAATTTCAGTGACCTGAGGCAGAGCCGCTATCCGCTCTAAGCCGTGTCGCACAAACACCCCATGTGTACAGGCGACCCAAATCTCCTCCAAGCCCTGTTCAACGAGCAACCGGCTCATTTCAAGGATCGAACCACCCGTCGCGACTTCATCGTCATAAATCAACGCGCGCTTGAAGCCCTGGAGCGGTTGGCCGACAATGCCACTGATCCGCACTTCCGTATCCGAGACGCGTTCTTTGTTCCCAGCCGCGATCGGTATCCCTAAGTCTTTGGCAAAGCGTGCCGCCGACTTAGCTTGCCCCATATCGGGCGCGACGACCACCGTGTTCGACAAATCACGTTGCTCAAAGTGTTGTTTGAAAACCGGTCGGCTACTGAGCGGGTCGGTGGGGACGCTGAAGAACCCATGCACTTGTGGCGAGTGCAACATCATCACCATCACATGCGTCGCCCCAGCGGTCTGAAGCAGGTCGGCTACCAACCGCGCCGTGATCGCGATGCGCGGCGCATCTTTCTTGTCGGAGCGAGCAAACGAAAAGTAAGGAATGATGGCGTGTACTTCGCGCGCCGCGGCGGCGCGCGCAATATCCACCATCATCAGCAATTCCATCAGATGGTCATTCACCGGCGGGGACAGCGATTGCAGGATAAAGACTTGTCGGGAGCGAACGCTGGCACCGAGCTGAATAGACAGGTTGTCATTGCTGAAGCGCGTGATGTGCGTTTTCTCCAGCGGTACTTCTAAATAGTGCGCAATCGCCGCGGCTAACGGGGTGTTGGAATTACCGCTAAAAAAGCGGATTTGGCCCGCGTCTAGGGCTTCAGTCGCCATTCTCTTCTCCAGTGCTCACTCGGACGCGCTAGAAGCGCGAGGCAGGTTTCCATTTTACTCCTACTGCCCTAATGCCGAGGCATGAATGAATTCATCGGCTGACACTGCCCAACACGCTAAAACGTGTTGCGGTTAAGCCAAGTCCGACATCAGCCGCAACCCCAGACCAGCCAAAAGCAATACACTTACGCACACCGCACCCTTTTCCAATCGGCTCATTTTGATCCAAGCGGGGAGGGGTTTAGGCTGTTGCTTCCGACGTAGATTCGGAATCAAGTTGAGCAACCCAATGGTCAAGTCAGGCTCAAAGAGCAAGATCGTCAGTGGGACGAACGCAATCAGCGCCACCCCTACCCGATAGAAGAGATAAGCCCACCGAGCGCCGGTTTGAAGATTAATTGCACCTGCGATGATACACAGTGAGAGTTCAATGAGGCTGACCCACATGATGACCCACGCCTGTTGCCTGACACTTAGTTCCGGTTGAGCCCCGGTCGGAGAGGGGAACGGCTCGTCTGAAAGTTGGACAGGTTGTTTGGGATCGGACGCTTTAAGCTTGGCGAACAAACTGGCCTTGAGCCACATATATAACCCGATGGCACCTCCCAACAGGCAAGCGCCGATCACTGTGGTTTGAAAGAATAGGGTGAGGCTAGTGTTCATGTCCCCTGTTCGCCACACCATCCATCCAGCGGCTAACAGTCCGAGCAGGACGACTAAGCCCAACAGACCCCAGAAAATTTGTCTAATCATTCACTGTCCTATCAGTGTTGAGTGGAGCATGAGAGAGGCCCAACACCCGCCTCTGCCTAATCACAGATCGGCCCTCGCGCCGCCTGAGTCGCCTTAAGCATCAGCTCGACCACCTTGAAGTCAATTTTCTCCGGCTTTGAATAACGGATACACCCTTCGCATACCGACCATTCATCGGTCAGTGGCGTATCGTACCCACATTCTCCACTTGTTCGCTCATATTTGTTGAACCAACTCAGTCACATGCGCCAGTTCATCACACGGCAAGATTGGGTAAATGCGTTCGTCGGCCATCTAAAGCAACGCCTGCTTGAACTGCCCAATGTTCCACGTCATTGGCGCGTAACGCCACGGAGCAACCGCCCGCCGAGTGGAAATTCGGAGCGTCAATTCCCTTGGCTAGGGTTCTTAAGGAGTAGGATGATGGCAGATTTTATACACCCGCATTCCGCGCTCGATGCCTTTGAGGCGGGCGTCGCTGGAGGTCACTTGGTACGGGGTGAGCAGTTCGGGCACGCCGGCCGTGTCGTAGATGCTATCCGTCACGTAGATTTCCTCGGCATCAGCTAGGCCTTGCACGCGCGAGGCAATGTTCACAGTTTGACCAAAGTAATCTAAGCGATCATTGAGCGTGACGGTGATCAACGCGCCTTTGTGCAAACCAATTTTGAGAATCACATCCTTAGAGCCCAGCCCGCGATTGAGTTGCTCGATGTCCGTGAGAAATTGCAGGGCGGCTTTCACCGCATCGCGCGGGTCAATGAAGGTGGCCATCACTGCATCCCCGATGGTCTTGACGATCGCGCCGGAGTTCGCCTTGATGACCGCGCCGAGGCTCTCGAAATGTTGGCGCACGAGCGAGAAGGCGTTGAGGTCGCCAATACGGTCATAGAGGGCGGTGGAGCCCTTAAGGTCGGTGAAGAGCACTGTGAGGTCTTTGACGCTCAAGCCGTCGTTCGATTGAATCACTTCGGTGCGGAACAGGTCGCGGAAGGTCTGGGTGTTGATCAGCCGTTTGCCGGTGAGGAAGGGGTCGAATTCAATGCCTAGGGAGTCCATCTCCGGCGACGGTAAGGGGCGCTGAATGATGCTCAGTGCGGCGCGTTTTTGGTCATGGTTGGTGAGCGTGAAGGTGAGCCGCCCCGGCTTCAGTTCGTCGGGGGTGCCTTCAAAATGGTCGCCGCGAAACGTGAGTTGAACTGTCTGTGCCCCAGCCGGTTCCCCGCGCAGAAAAAAGTTCTTCACCACATCATTGGTGAAGTCACAGACCATGACCATGCTGGGCGGGAAATCTAGTTCAACGGTGTGGGTGGCACCGGGTTCGAAATAACCGCCATAGCGTTGACTCGCCGCGACCATCGCTGACATTTCTGGTCGGGCGGGCATCTTGATATAAGCGCCGCGATGGAAGCGATACTTGTAAGCGTAATCTTCAAATGGGAGCTGGTCCGGGTGATGGAAACTAATGCCGCGCACCACCGGCGAAATGGTGAAAGCGACCTGAATGTAATCATCGAGCGCGGCGGTGGAATGCACATCACACCGGGTGCAATAGTAGCTGGTGTGTACGTTTCTGAGCTCCGCAAAACTATTGACGGGTGAGCCACAACTGGGACACATGAGATTCCATGACATTTGGAATAAGCCCACTTTGGTGGCGTACAAGAACACATCAATCACTTCGGCTTCGGGGATGTTTTTCTCGCGCCCAAAGTGCAAGGGGTTGACGCGGAAGAGCGCAAAATCATCGGCGGTGCGAATGAAGGTCTCGAGCTTGGAAATGGCGCGCGGACTCCAGTTCCGCGCTTTTTCGAGGGCTTCGAGCTTTTCCTCCAATTGTGGTTCGTTGAGTTTGATATCCATACCGACTCCTTGAGGGTGAGGCCATTATAGAACACTCTCGCGACGAGGGGCTTGGTAGAAAAGGGTTATATGGTTGGAGCAGGCAGGTGGAAAGAGGCGATGAAAAGCGTCGGCGGCGACGCGCACTTCGCTAAGGTGACCGGATCACTCCTACGTCGAGTCGCTGGCTGAGGAGGCCTCCAGATGCGGCGACACTTGCACCGCAGAGGTCGTTGCATATAGCTCCAAAATGGCCGGAAATGAGGCCTGCGCCTGTTGAGTGAGCTGTGCGATCTGATCGAGGCGATCAAATTCTTCGGGCTGAGTGACTGCCTGATCGGTCCTCCCCAGACCCCATTCGGCTTCCACTTCGTGTTTGTTCAACGCGGCTAAGTCGCGCACTAATTGGCGGCGGAGATAGCCCTCGCCACTCCGCTCTGGGTCGAACCCAACCACCGCTGGGTCGAGCTGGTTTTGCCGATAGCGTTGCCAGGCGTCCCCCGCGAGAATAAATTGGTCCGTGGGCACATCGTATGGATCAAATGCAAAGGCCCATGTTTGGCCTTGCGCCTGCATGAGCTGAGCCAACTCGGGGTCGTCCAGTTCGGGGTCGGCCAAGGCCCACCGCTGGGTGGCCGCGTTCCAATACTCACATACGACATGATCGCCGTAAAACCAATCCACAAAGTAGTGCGAAAAGCCAAAGCGCAGGCGGGCCGGTGTTCCCTGCGCGCGTAAGCAGGCACCGAGCAAAAGGGCACTGGTCCGACAACTGCCTTGTAAGCGTTTTTCTGGGGGGCGGGCGACGTGGAGCGGCCGTGCATCGAGCGCGGTGATGCAAGCCAGTAGGTCGGCTACTGTGGGCAGTTGACTCTCAAGTTGTCGTTCAGGCGGGAGGCTGAGGCCGTACCAGTGGGCGTTACCGGCGTGTAGCGCGATGCCTTGGATGAGATGACAGAGGCTGGGCAGGTCGGCGGGCAGGTTGGTCAGCCATGAGGCATAGGCCTGAGGATGGGTGATGGCACTGTGCGAGGCATAATAGGCGAATGGGTTCATAATGTTTTCAGCGTTCACTGCTAGGTGGGCTCGAATGCGGCTGGCATTTCAAAGGGCACACCCTCATTGTAATTTTTTAAGCGTTCGGTAACTTCAATCCAAGACAGATTGCGGCCCGTCTCCACAATGGCGGCGCTCATCCTTCCCCTTCTACTCAGCGCCGCATCGGCTAGCTGGATGAGCGTTTCATTGGGTCGTGCGAGCGGAGAAGCGCGCCGTAACGCGCTGGCAATCTCCAGTTCATCCGTATTGGGATTGTGAAAACAGGCGGTTATGAAAGCTGTCGCCGTCGATCTGCCAATCCCGGCACGACAATGAATGAGAAGGGGCGCTTTGCGACTCCAAAGAGAAATAAAAGCCAGCAGGTCATCCATATGCTTGGCTGTCGGTAAAACATGGCCTTGGGTAGAGACATGAATGTCGCTGAAACAAAGTTGAAGATGACGGTTGAAATATGCCGGGCCAGTTTCCGGGAAGGCATAGTTTGGATCAAGCAAGCTAATGATACGCTCTGGGGTGTGCATATCCACCATGCTCATCACTTTTGACAAAGGACAGACTAGGATTTTCACGGCAAATTTTATCTCAATGAGTAGCCCAACTGGCCTGTGGTTTGGGTCGTCCACTTACACAACAGTCATCGGTAGCTCCAGAAACTCGCCATAGCGTTGTGCCGCCAAGCCAATGGCGCGGTTTGCCGCTCGGGTCAAGCGCGTGAGCGGGTTCGTCTCGATGACCACGCCCTCCTTGCGGAGGGTCCGTTTCCAGGTGCCTACGATTTGACCCTCGACTACGATAATGTAAGTCAAGTCATTGCCCAACGCCTTTAACTTGCCTCCCACTTCCGCCTCCCCCATTGCGCTACGGTCTTTGTAGCTTGACACGTATTCATCATAAATTGACAACAAATGCGCGCTCGGCGACCTCGCCGTCTCCAACGCCGGGGGCGTCGCAAACCAATACTCTTGATCGTCTACGCGCTGATGCTCCAACTGAGCCTTGACCGCCTCTAGGCCACAGCGGGCATCGGTCAGGGTCAGCCCAGACCACTTGGCGAAATCCTGAACTGTGGCCGGGCCACGGCTCGGAAAGTAACGTCCGGCCAGTTCGGCCAAGGCTTCTTCGTGTCCCAGGGTCTTCGCCGACGGGACACGGTCCGCCAGCAAGGCATAGGTGAACTGTTTCCCGCGCCGCGCCCCACTACAAATGAGACCGTCCAACTCGGCCGCCATCAGAAGATAGCCCAAGCGCAAGCCATCCTCAATCACGATGCCCGATTTTTGAAACTCTTCGCCCACCTCAGCGCGGGTCAGTTGGCGATGTTTTTGAAGGGCTTTGACCAGCACGGCCTGACTGCGTTTCAAGGTGCGCTCGTCCAATTCGAGCTGGCGATACATGAAGGCATTGGCGACGTGCACGCGAGGGGCTGTGAGCGCCAGCAACCAGCGAATGTCGGCGGGGGCGACAAAATGCCAGGTCGGCCGCATCACATGGGTGCGCAGAATAGCGCCAGCGTCAAAGGCTTGTTCGATAGAGTGGTCTGTGGCGGTCTGCAGGCGTAACCCAAGCGCCCACTTTGCTCCGGCATAGTCCTGCGCCTGAGCCGCCACCAACCACCGGACCACCTCGGGCGGCTCTTGGAGGAGCTGGGTGCCGATGCGTTGGTTGTGAAGCCGCCAGCGGGCAATATCAATGTGCGTCATCGCGACCGAGTATAGCGCGTTTCGACCTCGAGCAAGTGGAGGTTCTGCGCTTCAGCTTCAGCGAGCATTGCGCCGAAGCGCTATGGGTTCACTTGGCCCCCGACGGTCTGATCACTGTTACAGGCGGCTTGGCCGCGCTTGAAATTGAGAAACCTAAAATAGCAAGAAAAGTCAAGAAGCGCCTCGGTGTTTGTTGTATAGTTTAAGCCAAGAGGCAGAATGATCTTCAAAACCAATCCAAAACACGAGCAGGCCCTGCTCTCGACCCTGCTTTATATCCAGACTCACCTTGAACAGGATTTAAGCCTAGAGGTGCTGGCCGAACGGGTCGGGTTTTCCGCTTTTCACTTTCACCGCCTCTTTCGCGAGACCATCGGCGAAGCCGTAAAGGAATATATCCGCCGACTGCGGCTCGAAAGAGGTGCCTATCGCCTGAAGATCAGTGACCAGACGATCCTGCAGATTGCGCTGGAGGCCGGGTTCAAGACGCATGAATCCTTCACCCGCGCCTTCGAGCGGCAGTTTGGGATTACGCCGAGTGAGTTTCGCAGTAATTTCCTACGCCTATCGCGGGAACGTAAAAAACAGGTGCCGCCCAAATATATTGCTGATTACAACCTGCAAGATGCAGTCGGTTTGCTCCCGAACCGTTCCACCGCGGCGCAAGTCCGCGTGGAACAGGTGCGTTCGATCGTCGTCGCTTTTGTCCGGCATGTCGGCCCGTATGACCAACTGCTAGAAAAAGGCTCGCCCCTGGCCCCGCTCTGGGAGGAGTTATTCCACTGGGGGAATGAAAATAAATTGATCAACGCCGCTTCGCTGTTAATCGGCCTGCCCCAGGATGACCCGTCGGTCACACCCCCGGAAAAGCAACGCTTTGATGTGTGCGTGCAGATCCCCGAATTCCGCAACCCCGCAGGCCATATTGGCTGTCAGACGATTGCGGCGGGGAGCTTTGGGGTGGGCCGGCATTACGGTTCTTTCGATAATTTGGCCGAGACGTATATGCACGTGTATGACTCGCTGGTCACCCCGGGCCAATACCGGCTTCGAGGACATATCCCTTTCGAGGTTTACAGTTATTCACACGTCAAAGACGACCTCCGCATTCATTTTACGGATGTTTATCTGGCGATCGAGCCGACCGACCCGGATCGCGCCGCGCAAACCAAAGCCCGTTAACGTTATCAAGGAGCATAAAATGTCTGGATTTGAAATGAGTGAATGGATCGCCTGCCCACCACAGCGCGTTTTCGAGTTTATTATTGATGCGAATAACGCCCCCCAAATTGTCCCCTCGGTAAAAAGCTCGGTCAAGCTGACGGAAGGGCCGCCGCAGGTGGGCACCCGCTATCGCGAGACCCGCTTGATGGGCGGCAAGGAACAGCCGGCCGAGTTGGAAGTGAGCGAATACGCCGCGCCCGAGCGCTACGCCATGCGCAATGTGACGGATGGGATCGAGACGGTCTACCGGTACCAATTACAGCCGGAAAGGGGCGGCACGCGCATTGACTTGGTTTGCGAAATCAAGGCCGCGGGGCTCAAGCAACTCATGCTGCCGCTGGTCGCCTTCATTTTGAAAAAGGAGGACGGCGCACATTTGCAACGGTTGAAGCAGGTCTTGGAAGGACAGCCGGTGTAAGCAGGCTGGAGAGTTTAATAGAGGCTTTCTCCGACAACCTGTCACCCCTTGACATACGAAAACTTCTCGGCCACTTTGCCCTCCCGCACGCGCAACACATCCACCCCGTGAATATGACCGGACTTGCCATCGGGTTCTACCCATGCGTTGGGGGAATTTCAATCTATTTGTCTATGCGCTTGCCGGTGTAGGCTAAGCCAGCCTTGGCTCTCACCAGAAACCCATCTTCAAGTAAGTGACCCAGAGTTTCTACCAGAGACGCTACCGTCGGTGAAACTATACTGACTACAGGTTGCCAGGTTGTAACCGTTTCGGATGGCGCTGACACGCTTTTCTCGACCATGATCATCATCAGCAATGTCTCTTTGACAATAAACAGTATCCTTTTCCGCTCCAGCACAACCCCTAAAATCGCACTGGGTGATTGCTGTAACTCGAGAAGCGCCATATGTTCTCCCCGCTCCCAGCCTTTCGACGAGAACTCATCCATGACTTCGGTTTTTATCATCGGCCTCAGAGCCGAGGCTGATTTACCGCCGTCGGGGCGACTAAACTTCGACAGAGCCTGTTCGACTTGTTTGATGAGCGGCGGACAATTCGGCATTGAAGCCTGATTAGGTCTTCTTATCCAAAGTCGCAAACCAGAGGAGCGCAAAGGTTGGAAACCCATAGTCATCGTCTCTCATTTTCAATCGTGATTATGCCCGGTACCGTGGGTGCCCAACGGCAGGTATCAAATGCGTTCGAGCGCAGTCGAACGGCCCAAGGTTTCAGCTGTAGGTAGGGTTGGACTGCCAAACAAGCGGATAGCGGCTGTCTCCGGCGACCTGTCACCCCTTGACGTACGAAAATTTCTCGGCCACTTGGCCCTCCCGAACGCGCAATACATCCACCCCGCGAATATGACCTGACTGGCCATCGGGTTCTACCCAGCGATAGCGCCACCGCACCACGCACTGCTCCCCACAGGCAAACATGTCCTCGGTCTCAAAGCTAGCTTGAGACGACGAAGCAAAGAATTTCTCCCAAAAGCCTCGGACGGCTGTCTGCCCCGCAAAGCGTTCACCGTCTGGCGGCGGGTAGGTATCATCTTTTTATGAGCCAATACGTGGAATTGTCCCCTTCTGCCGCCCACCCAATTACCCCGTTGGGCAACTGCACTTTCCACCAAGTATAGTTATCAGCACAGCGTGGGCCATCAATAATTGTCACGAGTTCCCCGGGTTGAGCTTGCCCCAAAACGCTAGATTGAAGGTCAGGCTGTTCTCTTATCCGACTTGGAAGGGGCGGGTTGGCGTTGACCACGGCCATTTGCCCAACTGCCAACATGATCGGTGGTGCACCGGGACAGGCTTGAGGCGGAGCCAAGGTCAGTGACGCATCAACCGTAGGTGGGACGGGTGTGTTTTCCACAACGAAGTATTCTAATTTGATAAATACCCCTGATTGAGTAATTCCCCCAATTTGCCCCTGTGGGTCATGTTTAACGTCTATAATTGGGTAGCCAAAATCCGAAGTGAGGATAGCCTTCCATTCCTGTCCATCCCAATGATAGATAGGTGTTGAACTGCCTGAATACCGACCTCCAGCCCACAGTAAAACACTGTTCTTTTCTAAAACAAAAACCTTAACGGCATCATCTATGCGCTTATAAGGCGATTGGATCGTTTTCCACTCCTGCCCATCCCAGTCTGAAACACGACCATAGCGGTCTACGACCCAGACCTCATCGGGCGATATGCCGCTAACCGAGTAGAAATCGCCGGATAAATAGTTCTTCCAGCGGGCACCATTCCAATGAAAAATCCCCTGACTGCTCGCAATCCAGATTTGGCCGGAGATGATCTCGATGTCATTAAACCGGCAGTCACTATCACACTCTGGAATTTTAGCCTTTTGCCAGTTCTTCCCATCCCAATAAAAAGCGTAGGGTGATCCCCCTCCCTCAGAGCTCACCCCGCCAACGGCCCAGCCATTTTCAGGATGAACAAAAGAGATGCCCTCAAAGTAAAAAGACCAAAACGCTTGCGCCGGATCAGGCGGCTTGCTAATCGCCCATTGGCTTCCATCCCAATGTAAAATTACCGCATCTTCGCCCACCGCCCAACCGTTATCGGGTGCGAGAAAGAAGATGTCATTCAGGTCGGTTGTGATCGGGCTTGCAATCTGCTCCCAAGCTTGGCCGTCCCAACGACCAATAAACCCCATTCTCCCGACAATCCAGGCCGTGTTATCTGATCCGAATGCCAAAGAGCTGATTTGGTTGTTCGTGATCCGCGAGCAGTTACTATCGCCACCATTCCAGCATTTCCATTGGTAGTTCATCGGGATAGGCGTAGGCGAAGGCTCAGGTGTATCACTCGGAACAAGCGTTGCGGTTGGGGTTATTGTAAGCGTTTTGGTTGGTGAAGCAGTCCGGGTTGGCCGAGTGGTGCGGGTTGGTGACGCGGTGCGGGTGGCGGTAAAGGTGGCCGATGACAAAGCCCGGGCTGTTTTAGAAGGCGCAATGGTGGGCATTTCCGTAATGACGCTCGGGGTTGGATTGTCAATAAGCGTAGGAGAGGCACTTGATAAGCTTTGCGAACTGCAACTGATCAGTAACAGTCCTAAAGGAAGACTAAAAGCTAGGTTGATGAAGTAAAGAGCGTTTTGTCGTTTAAACATTATTGCCCACTTCCTTTATTATTTGATTCAGCGATTGGTCTAGTTTTACGTATCCATTTGGGCAACACTACCAAGACAAGCGGATGGTAGCTTTCTCCAGCGATCGGTCACCCTTTGACATACGAAAACTTCTCGGCCACTTTGCCCTCCCGCACGCGCAACACATCCACCCCGCGAATATGACCTGACTTGCCATCGGGTTCTACCCAGCGATAGCGCCACCGCACCACGCACTGCTCCCCACAGGCAAACATGGCCTCGGTCTCAAAACTGGCTTGGGATGAAGAAGCAAAGAATTTCTCCCAAAAGCCTCGGACGGCTGTCTGCCCCGTATAGCGTTCACCGTCTGGGGGCGGGTAGGTGTTTTCAAAGACACAGTCTTCCGTCATGTGGGCCATGACGGCGGCCAAGTCATGCTGGTTAACGGCCTCATTAAATTTTTGAACCGTCGCTAGGGTAGATTGGGTCTGTGCATCTGCTGGTAAATTTTCCGACATAACTAATTCTCCTCAGCGAGATTGGCGGTTCATAACCTACTGCTTGATAGTAGGCGGCTTCTATTTACATCGCAGGTCGCCCAACGATTGGCATAAGCCGCTGGCGCGAAAGTCACAAGACCAAAACGGTTGAACTCCCAAAGCTATGCGACAAAGTATGGTAGCTCGGCGCGCACACCAGTCTGCGGACATGCCGTGTTGGGCGCGGGTCATGATTTGCCCACTTATGAATGTTCTAGAATCTCTTTGCCTGAACCGTTAATAAACTTACCTCTTTCGAAAACTATCAAGCTGCATATAAATTCAACATCAGTTTCTGATAACTCGAACCACTCTCCATGAGTGTTTTTATCACGAAACCAGTTGTGCAATAAAGTCTCGGACTTTTTCATATCATCGGTACCAATTTGATGAAGGATTTCTACAGCAAATGGCAATTTTGTTCTGAAGGCTTTATATCGCTCTTTAGGCTGGCGACTCAACCCAATTTTATAGACTCGCTTTTCGTGATTGCCAATCAAGTAAATATAGCCTTGAAACTCTTTCCTTCTGCGTTTATCCAGTAGCTCTTTACAGTCCCAACAAACTTTTACTTCATCAATTAGACAGATACTTAAAATGTCACGTTTGGCAAGGCAGTATTCGCTTTCAGCTATTTCACATATTGCCCAAGTGTTCGCACAATGAATCCCCGGGAAAAACCTCTGAATTACTCCTTCAATCTCAGAGTAGTGTTCTCTTGCCTCCAAGTCTTCCGGTAAGCGATATTCGAAAGGATACCTACCATATACGCTAACCATGCTTAAGTTTAATTTCGCATAGCGTGAATGAATACCATGGGCACCGATAGAAATTCTAACTCCTCGATTAATGTACCAACGAAATTCTAATTCTTCGCATCGAATTTCATATCCTTCATTACTTTGGCCAACAAGAACACCCAACCAATACCGAGCGTCTAAAAGCCAATTGAAAACAACATCACGCCAATTCTCTTTGTCCAAATAGGAGAGATTAGCCTCTTTAGGTGACATATATCTTACTCAACTTTCTAGAAACACCCAACGATTGGCATAAGCCGCTGGCGCGTATTTCACAAAAACGGTTGAACTACACGAAACCCTACGACAAAGGGCACGTTAGCTCGGTGTGGAGCGCCAGTCGGATGCAACCCCGTGTTAGCTCGCCTTTCTCTTTGCATCAAAAGTAATCTGGTGGCGTATCAGACGTTCCGTGACAATTATTGTTTGTCCATACGTTATCACCATTATTGCTACCTTGGCCCACTTGATGATCATCAGCGCAACCAACATACGAACCGTAGACGTTGTTTCCTTGAATAGTGCTAAATTGTGGAACCCAACTTAGATTGGCTTCATCGTTGCCGATTAGACGTATCCCGTACCATCCCGCAATACGATTATTGCGGATAGAGTGATAAATTGCCATTTGATCAGTGTCGCCAGTATCTTGGCAAATAGACAGAGCCGCTGAATGACTTCCACTGGAACCTCCCATACATCTTAGATGTTTCGGATGTGTGGGGTCAGCAGACGGAGGATGATAAATGGTGTTGTTTTCGATAGTCCAATATCCCGCCGCATATATGCTAACTGCCGCCCAAGCCTGATTATCCTGCACCGTATTGTTGCTAAAAGTACCTCCCCAAACTCTATCAATATCGACTCCAGGGCCTCCGTTGTTCCTGATAGTATTTCCAGTAATAGTAGGGGAATAATAAGCAGGCACCGTATCTGTTGTAGATTTTGCGGCATAGATACCCGAGCCGGGCACAAGCAATTCCATTGGATTAACACAACCCTTACCATTGTCTTCAACAATACTTTGTCGAATCACAACGCCAACACCAGATATGGCTATGCCATCGCACTTGGCATTTTTAATCTGCACACTGTTTATAGTTATCCCACTTGAACCGATACCAAAAGTGCTCAGGTTGTTCGCATCAACTGTGAAGTTGGCTATTGTTACATTTTGGCTACCGTTATTGTGTACAACGGCCTCTACTGTCGAGTCAACACCGTTTCCTATCCAAGGAGCTTCTGCCTTAAGGACAGTTACGCCTATTCCCTCCCCTATCAATCTATGGTCGGATGGTATTTCGATTTGCTCATTTGTTGTCCATGTGCCTGACCGAAGTAGCACACATATATTGTCGTTCACAGCAGTCTGGAGAGGAACTTGGCCTTCCCAAGCGTAGCAACTTGAAGTATCAAAGCCTTTTGTTATGAACGGAAGGTATAGATATATGGTGTCACTTACACCTAATGCGGAGCTTTCGGCAGAGGTGAGGTTTGGGTAGGCGTAATCTTTCCCGACCATAGCAACTATGAGTGTAAGGCCAAGCAGAAATTTGAAATGGCGATATTGCATGGGGTCATTCCTGTGCGTTAACTAATGAGCGGGCTAACTACGGAACTATCGGAAAAAATTCTCTACTAAAACCTTCTGTACCACCCATCACAAACGCGCTACGAGTGACTCACGGCACTGTCGTCGGGATGATCCAACGGATTTGGTCGGCGGAGGGGATGGGGGTGAGGAAATAAACCGTCACCACCTGATGCCAACTCTGATAGTTCCAATCATCATAACCGAGGTCAATAAACCGCCCCTTCACGCCGCCGCCCGTGTCGGCGGCGGTGGCAAAGCCGTAGCCCGGCACATACATCCGCGTGCCAAACGGCATCATGCGTCGGTCAATCGCCACCAAGCCTTTCACCAACATCTGCCCTGACGCCGTGCGCCCAAAGTTGCGCGCCGTGCTCGGCACACCCGCCCGCGACGCCGAATAGGACGTGGCGTACATCGTATAGGCGCGCCAATACTCCACCGGCCCATCTGGCGTGTCCACCGTGCGCAGGGTGATCTGGGTGCCATAACCAATGACGTGCGTCACCGGGCTTTGCGCCACGAGTTCGCCCTCATCCACGCGGCTCACCTCCGCGCCATCTTCATAACGCACCCGCACCCGGAAGAGGTTCAGGCCGTTGACGCCCGCTTGCAAGGTCGAGACGTTATCAATCGCCTGTTCGGGGAGGGGCTGATAGGCCACCGCATACGGGATGACCTTTTGCTCGCTCAACACGTTCTCGCGCACGCGCACCAAACGGATCAGGCCCTCGGCGGGCACGGGTTGGTCGGGCGCGGGGAGGGTATAGTCTTCGCCCACCAGCGCGAGGCGCACCTCGGTGAGCACTTCGCCCACCGTCGCGCCGCGCGTGCGCGTGGTGAGGGTCTGCCCATCGGCGAGGAGCGTGACGGGGCGCGCACGGCGCACGGTGATTTGCACATTGGGCGTGAGCGGCGTGTCGGGCGCGGGCGAGAGTTCATCGGCGGCGTAGAGCGGATACCCAGCGGCCCACACCGCCTCGCCGACGGTGCGCGCGGCGCTGGACAGGCGCTTGGGTTCGCCATCAATGATCACGATCGGGATCGCCGCGCGCACTCTGATCTGGCTGGGCGGTGACAACGCGGGCGGGTCGGACGGATCGAACAACACGCCATCCGCCCACACGCTATCGCTCGGCGTCAGGTTGACCTTAAGCGTGCTCAAGATGGCGAGGGGCGAGGTGAGGTGGGTGCGGAGCGTGTGCGTGACGCCATTGGCCTGCACCATGACGAAGGCGGCGTGTTTGACCGTGATGGTTAAGTTGGCGGTGGGTGGTGCCTCCCGCGCTGGGCGCACGAGGTCTTCGGGGTAGAGCGTGAAGCCCGCCTCGCGCACAGCCGCTTCGAGGGTGGTGGCGTGCGTCAGGGCGGTTTGCGTTTGTCCCCCCACCTGAATGACTACGGGCACGCCGGTGTTGCGATAGACTAGGGCACCGCCGAGCGTGGCGAGGAGCGCAAGGGTGGCAAGGCCGAGGAGACGCTTGAACATACAGGCATTAAACAATAAACCGCCCAGAACGCGAAGAGCGTGGTTCTGAACGGTTTGGGGCTTTCAAAAAATACACCCGAGCAGGCAACCCGACGGCACCCAGAAATTTCTCCTTACCGCTGCTGCCTTCCGGCCCTGACGGGGTTCGGAGGTCTCTGCCGCGTCGGACCCGCCCGAGTGCGAGCGAGATTATACCAGAGGGAAAGTGCACGCGAACCATACTTAGCATTCTCAGCATAACGCATATAATCGGCACCGTGACCCTCATGCCCCTCCGCCTCCGCCCCGTCACCCTCGCCGACCGCCCGGCCATGCAGGCCATTTGCGACTCCATTTGGGACGGCGAGGATTATCTGCCCCGGGTGTTTGCGGACTGGGTGGCGCATCCGACCGGTCAATTTGTAGCGGGCGAAGTGGAGGGGGTGCTGGCCGCCCTCGCCAAATTGACGTGCTTTGCGCCGGGCGAGTATTGGCTGGAAGGCTTTCGTACACATCCCGCCTATCGCGGGCAACGGTTGGCGGTGCGCTTGTGCGAACACTTGGTGGGCGTGTGGCGACAGCAACCCGAGCGCGGCGCGTTGCGGATATTAACCGGCACGCCGCCCATGCTGAAAATTTGCGACCAGTTAGGTTTCCAAAAGCTATTCGGCTTCACGTTTGTGGGCGCGGCGGCGCTGGATCAACCTCATCGCTTTAAGCCCGTTGCCCTCACTGAAACAGAACGCGCCTGGGAGATGGTCCGGCAGGCGCCCCTCTACCGTGCGTGGCATGGGCTGTGCGAAACGGGCTGGCGCTTGCGATGTCTCACGCCGGCCTTCTTCGCCGAACGGCTGGCGGCGGGTGCGGTGTATCAATGGAACAATTGGACAGGCGTGTGGCTGACGCTGGATTATCACGATGTCCCCCACGATGGCGAAGTCTGTGGCACGCAGTTTGTGGCCGTCGCGCCTGAACAGCAACCCTCCCTCCTCGCCGACTTGCGCGGGCTGGCGTATGCGCTTGGCAAACAGCGCGTGCGGTGGTTGCCCCCACCCGACCCAGCCGAACTCGCGGCGCTCGCGGCCGTGGGATATGAACGCTTGTGGGATGAGGTGGAGTTTTGTTTTGAGTTGCGCTGATATAACTAGACTGACGTACCAACGGCGGAAACCGCACCGTGATGGTTCGGCATGGTGAGCGTGTCGAACCATCAGCCTGCGCGCTTGCGTCAGTCCAGTATAATTTAGGCATGCAACGTTTGCGATCTTGGGTCACGCGCCTGTGGACGCGCCAGCCCCCCGCTCCGATGAAACCTAACACGCCCCGGGTGGATTTTTCTTACACCGTCTATTGGACGAAACACGCTCGCCAATGGGATGCTCAACGCCGCGCCGCGGTGAACGCCACGCTCCAACCCATCTTGCAACAAGCGCAATTTGAAGCCAACGCCTACGAACGGCGCTACACGGTGCCGGGGCTAGACGACCAAGCCCATTCTGGGGCCAGCCTCGTCGCCCTGCACAAAGTCTTGGCCGCGCTCGACTCTGCTACCACCGAATAGCCTAAGCCTTTCTCACTTACCTACCATGTCTTCCGAACCCACCATCCCCACTGCCATCCTCGCCGAAACGCAAAACTATATGGTCTACACCGCCGATGAACCCGATGGCGAACGCACTTACAACCTCGAACTCGGCACGGTAACGCTCCACTTTTTTCAAGAAGAGTGGGATGAGTTTTTAAAGTTGATCCGGGCCTTGCCGAAATCTGCCACTAAGTGACTCAAGTTGGTCATACCCTCACAGGATTAGCGTGTGGCGTGTTGTGCCTGCCGGAACAAGCCACACGCCGTCAGCAGGCCGCCATTCTGATCGTCTGCGGCGTTTTAGCCAGCGCGCCCGATTTCCCCTTACCGCTGTGGGGACATGAACGCTACGACATCAGCCATAGCCTCTTCGTCAACCTAGCCCTCATCTTAATCCTCATCAGTGTGCTCTGGAAGTGGCGGGCCACATTAGGTGGTTGGCGCGTTCTGCTCGGTGGGAGTGGAGCTTGGTTGAGCCACTTGCTCTTAGATTCGTTTTACAATCATGGTGGCGGGGTGGGGATTTTTTGGCCGTTCTCCACCGCGCATCTCACCTTGCCTATCCCGTGGTTCTCCGTCATCCCCACTTTTCCACCCCCCCTCACGTTGGAGACCGCGCGCATCGCGTTGATCGAATTGGTGAGTTATGGAGTCATATTGCTCCTCGCCATTGGCCTGAAGCGTCAGCGTTTCAAATCAACTGAACATGTTTGCCAAACACCTCCCGCCTAGCGCCGACCTGCCGCGCGTCTTGTTACTCAATGCCGTGGCTCCCGATCTCCCGCCTGAAATTCAAGTCACGGCCGGGACGGTCAACACGCTGGGCGAATTTGATGCGGTGATCGGCGAAGCCGAACCCAGTGATCTGAAAGCGATCTATCAACGCCTACGCCCTGGTGGGCGAGCCATCCTCGCCGCCTCGGCCCAGCGCCACCCCGCCGAAGCGTTGCTCGCCGCCCTCACCGCCGCTGGCTTCATTCATTGCCTCGTTGAAGATCACGCCCGCCAACGCCTCTATCGCGGTGAACGCCCACCCACCGCGCCCCTCTCCCAACTCGCCACTGGCGTCTCGGCGATCTCTTCGCCGTTCGTGTTCCTCCTCATTCAGCAAACACCCAACAAGCCCGCTTGGAAACTCAAGCCAGCTGAAAAGATCATCTGGCGGGCCGCGACGTTGATCAATGCCGAGACTCAGCAGACGATGCTCATCGCCTTCACTTCGCTCGTCAAAGCGGTCGGCTTTATGCAAGCCGCCATCCTCGCGCAGTTCATCCGCGACATCAATAAGGTTGGCAAATTCCGCTCGGCGCTGGCTTCGAATTGGGAATATCCCTTGTTGATCAACCCGGATTTTGAAACGGCGCGCGCGTGGCGCCTGGGTGAGGCCTATCAAGTTGACCCGCAAGTGGCGATCACGGGCGAGGAGTGATGGAGCGCGCGACGTTTGAGCAGTTGCTCACCACTGTGGGGCAACAGGCCCTGGCGCACGCGGCGGAACTCGCGCCCACGGAAGAAACTTTTTTACCCCACCTCACCCGTCTGCAAAAAACTTATCCGTCTGACCTCGCCAAAGCCGCGCTGGAGACGGTGATCTTGCGGCACAAGGCCCGCGTCAAGTTCAACCGCGCCGACCAAATGTACTTCACCCGCGAGGCGTTGGAACAATCTTCGGGTGAGCGCATCGCGCGCTATCGCGCCGAGCGGTTTCGGCATTGCGCCTCTATCGCCGATTTGGGCTGTGGCATCGGGGGTGACACGACGCGCTTGGCGGCGCATGGCGCAGTGGCGGCGGTGGAACGCGACCCGCTCCGACTGGCGATGGCGGCGGAGAACCTCGCGGCCTACGGCTTGCGCGACCGGGTCACCTTCATCGCGGATGACATCGCGCAGATGCAATTGCCCACGGTCGAGGCGTTCTTCTTCGACCCGGCGCGGCGCGTCGGCGGGCGGCGCAAATTTTCGGTCAACGCCTATGAGCCACCGCTCACCCTCGTGCGCGAGTGGTTAACGCACACGCCGGCCATCGGCGTCAAAATTTCGCCCGGCGTAGACCTCGCCGAGTTGAGCGACTACGACTGTGAGATCGAGTTTATTTCAGAACAAGGGGAACTCAAAGAATGCGCCTTATGGTTTGGCGCGTTTCGCACCGCCACCCGCCGCGCCACGCTCTTGCCGAGTCGTCAGACGCTAGTCGCCCCGACTTCCCTGCCGCTGGTTTCCATCAGCGCGCCCCGCGCCTATCTCTATGAACCCGACCCCGCCATCCTCCGCGCAGGCTTGGTCACGCTCCTCGCCGAACAGCTCAACGCCCAACAACTCGACCCGGACATCGCGTATCTGACAAGTGACCAATTACAGCCCACGCCGTTCGCGCGCGCCTTTGTGATCGAAGCGCATTTTCCGTTTCAGCTCAAGCGCCTGCGCGAACGCTTGCGCGCTTGGCAGGTGGGACACGTGACGGTGAAGAAGCGCGGCTCGCCCCTCGAACCCGAAGCGTTGATCAAGCAATTGAAATTATCTGGCCCAGAAAGCCGGATCGTATTCTTAACGCATGTGGCGGGGAAAGCGTGGGTGCTGATCGGGCAGGCAGTGTGAAAATTAGCGCGGCGGCGCGCCCGGCGTCCCGCCCCCCGGTTGCTTCTCTTCTGGGATCACCCCCGACAGCGTGGGCTCTGGAATTTGTAACACCTGCCCATCCTGGATCACATCCGTCTCTTCTAAGCCGTTGAAGTAACGGATCACGCTCATCTTGTTGCCATCCCCATAATAGGCCTTCGCCAGCCGCCACAATGTGTCGGTGGATTGCACTGCCCGCGACACCACGCGCTTGCCCCACTCGCCCAACGCCAACTGATAACTATTGAGACTCGCGGGTTGCGTCAGATCGGGTTGGGGCAGATTTTGATAGGCGGCTTTGGCGCGGATGCGGCGCATGAGGGAGGGCGAGATCTGGGTCTTGGCATCTGGGCTCACCGCTTTGACAGAAATGAGCGCGGCGAAATCGGGGTTGCCCTGCCCAGTGGCATCGCGGTCTTCGTGGCAACGCCCCCACGCTTGCAACCAGATGGCGTTCGACCACTTTTTAAACTTCCCCTCAGTGCGGCGTTCACCCGTCCACAGTGGGTCATGCACGAGCACATAATCTTCTTCATAGCCCACCACCACGACAAAGTGCGGCCCCTTAAATAGGCTCTGCGTGGACACGCCCGGTTGCAGTTCGGAGAAGGCGGCGTAATGCACCAGCGCGATGAGCGGTTTGCCCGCATCCAGATAGCCGCGCAAATGACCGAGCCCCAACCCTTTGCGATATTCCAGCGGCACGTTGTAGCTTTCGCCGACGCGCATCAATTGCGCCATCGTAATATAGTGGTCAGGCGCCGCGCCGGTGCGCCGAAACACGGCATCGGTCGTGGCGATTTGCCCCAAGCCGTTGATCAACATCGCTAAACAGGTCGGCCCACAATCGTTGCGCGAGATCGAAGCATCGGGGTCGGATTGAGATTTGTATGGTAAATTGAGGAGGGTGCCCATGAAGTTTCCTTAGTGAACGCGTGGGCAATTATAACGGGTGAATAAGTAGGAGGAACTTATCTCATGTCGAAATCATTATCATTCAATCCGTTGTGGCTGATGCTGTTAGCTGGAATGGCTTGGCTGTGGGCCGGGGCGACCGCGCCTCACCTTCAGCCAACGAGCGTAACGTCTAATAGTTGGGTCAACCTTGGGCCGGAGGGCGGGAAAGTTAACGCGATTGTCTTTGACCCAACGGATGCCAATGTCGTTTATGCCGGGACGTATGGTGGTGGCGTGTTTAAGAGCCTAGACGCCGGGCAAACATGGATCGTGGCAAACACGGGGCTGACCAACGCAAGTAGCACTTGGGTCAATACCCTCGCCATCCACCCGTTTACGCCGACCACTTTATATTTGGGTACTTATTTTGGGGGGGCCTATCAAAGTCAGGATGGGGGCGCGCAGTG